>ENA-OWND01002255-OWND01002255.1-metagenome-genome-assembly--contig:-NODE-2255-length-10479-cov-4.449827_pt1 | contig 10479 bp, 8 predicted proteins | sample MGYA00245342_ERZ651119 | MGnify/ENA primary metagenome ERZ651119 (study PRJEB26857, sample SAMEA4031756) | metagenome | biome: human; feature: oral; material: saliva | place: Philippines | collected 2014...
TTGTTGACTTGTACTTAATAAATAACTGTTTCATATGAGTAAAATTCCGGTAAATGAAAATTACAGTTTTCATTGCCTTTAAATAGTTTATACTATTCTTTAAATTTACTGACTATTCTTCCTCATTTTCAAAAAATTCTCCCATAGTTCTGAATTTTTGATATCTTTTTTCCAGTAATTCTTCTATTGAAAACTTATCAATTCTTTTAAATTCTTTTAAAACAGCAGCTTTAAGATTTTTAGCAGCTTTTTCTAAATTTCTATGTGCACCTCCAAGAGGTTCTTCTATTATATCATCAATAACTCCCAGTGATTTAAGATTTATTGCATCCATTTTTAAACTTTTTGCCGCTTCCGCCGCCTTAGTTGAGTCATTAAAAAGTATTGATGCACATCCTTCTGGTGAAATTACTGAATATACACTGTTTTCAAGCATAAGAACTGAGTCAGCAACTCCTATTCCTAATGCTCCTCCACTTCCACCTTCTCCTATTATTACAGAAACAATCGGTACTTTTAGGCCAAACATTTCAGCCAGGTTTTTAGCAATGGCTTCCCCTTGTCCTTTTTCTTCAGCTTCTATTCCAGGATATGCTCCTGCAGTATCTATCAAAGTTAATATAGGCAATTCAAATCTTTCTGCCATTTTCATCAGTCTTAATGCTTTTCTATATCCTTCAGGACTTGCCATTCCAAAATTTCTGAACATATTTGAATCAAGATCTCTTCCCTTCTGGTGACCTATTATCATTATTTTATAACCATCTATGGAAGCCAATCCACCTATTATCGCATGATCATCTTTTGAAAGTCTGTCACCATGCAGTTCAACAAAATCCTCTACCAGTGTGTCTATATAATCAAGTGTATAAGGTCTTTTGGGATTTCTGGAAATCTGTATTCTTTCCCATGAATCCAATTCATTTTCATTGAAATCCTTATATTTTTTTTCAAGTTCCTTTTCAAGTTCCCCTATCTGTTTTGAAAAATCTATATTTTTTTCTTTGGAAAATTCTCTTAATTCTTCAATTTTTTCTTCCAATTCCTTAATTTCATCTTTCAGACTCATATTTCCTCCAATTTATATAAGTTTTTCCAGTATACGATAAATCGTTGTTTTCAATTCTTTTCTTTCAGCAATTACATCAACCATTCCATGTTCAAGTAAAAATTCTGCCTTCTGGAATCCTTTCGGTAATTTCTGGTTTACTGTCTGTTCAATAACTCTCGGCCCTGCAAAACCTATCAATGCACCAGGCTCAGTAACTATTATATCTCCCAGCATAGCAAAAGAGGCTGTAACTCCTCCAGTTGTAGGATCTACCGGCACTGATATAAAAGGTATTCCTGCTTCATTCAATCTTTTTACTGCTCCTGAAGTTTTAGCCATCTGCATCAGTGATAAAATTCCTTCCTGCATTCTTGCTCCACCTGAACTCGAAACAATAACAACAGGAATATTTTTTTCAAGTCCTCTTTCAAGAGTTCTAGTTATTTTTTCTCCAACAACAGAACCCATACTTCCACCCATAAAACTAAATTCCATCACTGCTATACTTACGTCTATTCCATTTATTTTCCCTATTCCACTTATTACTCCGTCAAGCATTCTACTTTTTTCCTGAGAGCTTTCCAGCTTTTCCTGATATCCCGGAAAGTTAAGGAAATCTTTTGAAGTAAGTGTTATATCCTCTTCAATGAAACTTCCTTCATCTGTTAACAGCTCTATTCTTTCAAATGCTGTAAGCCTGAAATAATGTCCACATTTTGGACAGATATTCAGGTTATTCTTTAAATCCTCATTATATATAATTTCATTACATCTGCTGCATTTTTTCCATTTATTATCATCAACTATGTCCATGCTCAGTTTTGATTTTGATGTGAGTGTAACATATTTATTTTTCGATTTTTTGCTCGAAAATAATCCCATTTTATTCACCTCTCTATGTAAATTTGCTTTAAATCCCTTGAAATAACTTGTGTTATCTTAAAGATTAAACGTATACTTTATCTAAAAATATATCATTTTCCAGTACTAATTTTACCACATAAATTGATTATTTAAAAACTTTTTTTCAATTTCATATTCATATTCATCAAAAGCAACATAATAACAGCATAAATACAGGATATCACTTTTATCATTTTTCCCATATTTTCTGTCCCCGACTATTGGATATCCATAATCTGAAATTTGTGCCCTTATCTGATGCTTTCTCCCTGTCACAAGATTAATATCAAGTGCTGTTTTTCCAATATTTTCAGGATTTTTAACATTTGTTTCCCTGGATTTTTTTCTGCCGATACATCTAAATTCTGTTATACTTTTCTTTCCTTCAGTTTCATTTTCAGTTACAGAAACTCCATTTTCTTCCACTAGAAGATAATTTTCTATTGTAAATTCTTCTTCCTCTATAATTCCATGGGAGCTGTTGCTCCGGGAGTAACGACGCGTTGAGCAGGTGCATCGTCATCATCGCTGGCGGTCAGCACGAAGCCAGAGCCTTTAGCTGCCACTTCTTCGGCAGCTTTCTTCTCTTCCTTTTTGGCAACGGCTTCTTCATCTTCGTCAGCGTCTTCGTGCTCTTCGCCGTCAACGTTCTCGGGATCTAGCTCGTCGTCAAGGTCAAGATCAAACTCGTCCTCATCGGTCTTCTTCTTACGTCCACCGGTTTTACGTTTAGTGGTTGTTTTACGCGCGCGCTTAGGCTTCTCTTCAGGCACGGCCTCGGCAGTGGTTTCGACCGAGTCCTCTGCATCAGATTTTGCGTCTTCTTGAGTTTTGGCTGCTGCGCGTTTCTTAGCAGGCGCTTTTTTTGCAGGTTTGGATGTGGCTGCAGTTTTTTTAGTGCGGGTTGTCTTTTTGGGGGTTTCGGCTACAGTCTCTTCAGAGGTTTCACCGGTCGCGGTCTTCTTGCTGGTTGCAGGTGCCACAAGAACCCTTTCTAACTCGTGTTGGGGTGCTTTGTCTGCAAAACACCTAAGACCCTGTCAAGTCTTGCTCCTCACATTATTGGTGAAAACAGGGTTAGCGGAATAAATATAACCGCTAGATACTGGGGATTATTCCCTGCGTTTTCACCTCATGAAGGCGCGCGCAAAAGCACAGACTTTACGGGGTCATCATCAAGTATGGCAGAATCTTATTTTCTTTCAAATAAGGCTCGCCTAGACAACCCTGTTTTATTCCCTGCAAACACAACGTTCGCTACCCTGCCTTGGGCTCAATCGTCTCTACCTTGGCGTCGGTTGCCTCGTGAGGCAATAGAGTACTGAAGTAAAGGTCGCCACGCCAACACCGCACGGGATCCGTAATCCAGAGCGGAAATACAGATTCTGATAGGGCCTGAAAAAGAGGCATATCTTCATCACAGTGAAGCCTAGCGATATCGGCGAGAATACCTGCATAGGTGTTTCCTCCACGTAGCCAATTTATCCAGGCTTGAAGAAGCCTCAGTCGACCATACTGTTCACCCGATTGAACCGCATGCACCAACAGATTACAGAGAACTTCGAGAGCGTTAAGACGGCTCCAGGCCGGTTTATAGTCCTTTGTTAGACCGCTCAGAAGTTCCACCATCCGGTCTATCTTCGTTATGTTTTCTTCCGGTCTGGTCTCAGACGAGTCGCATGTGTCGTCTAAAATCTGCTGTTGAAGTATACGATGCGTACGCCGTATCCAGTCGTGCCAGCTCACGCGACCGTGTCCGATACCTCCGATACGGGGGCTTTCGCCCCGAAAAGTTTGATAAAAGGTCTCCGGCAGCGTCGTGCGCCGACGAGTTGTTGGTTTGCCGTAGCATAGAGGTTCCACCGGTTCGTATGATCCTTCACCGCATGCGGCATGCATACAGTCATATCCGTCTAGTACCCCCAATGCTTCCGGCAGGTCTTTAGCCGCTTGGTACAGTATAAATTCTGGGGTTGCCTGGGTATTCATGCTGCACAGCAGATAGCCGGCTATTTCGGGCGATATCAGCGAACGTAAACGATCCCCAAAACTTATGGCGTTATCGTGCTCTTCGGCGTTTTCAGGAGGATAGGTACGCATTACCCAGCGTACAGCCTCAAGGGCGCTTTCCCAGTAGCAGAGTTCAATACTTTTCTGACGGTAGTAGCCGGGATGTTCTAAAACAGTATGCTGACCCGTAGCTTGGTTAAGTTCTTCTTCGAAGGTATGCATCCACAACAGACTTGCTTGTTCCCATTCTGTCACCTCATTCGTGGAGGCACTGGTTGCAGTATCCCAGAGGCATTGCGTATATGCAGACAGGGGTTCTGCGGATACTCGGCGTCCCTCATACACCCGATCGAGATAGTACGAGCTATGCATAATGTCTTCAATAGGGCCGCGGTAAGTGAGCGCAAGCTGGTTTCGATCAAGTGACCATCGCGATACGGACCCGCAGTACAGCACATCGTAAAGATCAAGATGAACATTGTTGCAAGCTGCGTAGAGTGTGGGCAGCCACTGGTTGAATGAGATTCCGGCGCGATTATCGATATACAAATCCGTATTGTGTAAGACAGTGCGTGTAGCAGGTGAAAGTTGCCGCTCTCGAGTTGCCGCATTGCCGCTAAAGATCAAAGCAAAGACCCCAGTAATGGGCTCGAACCCGTCAACGGTGGCGGGTACCAGATTCGCTAACGTATCAAAATATTGTTCTAGTTCTTGTTGCTCATCAGGAAGATTAACGCGTATACACGGCCCTACAGCATGCTTCGTCACACTTAAAAGCACCAGCGATTCTTGCGGCCAGTACCCAAACTGATGCAGCACTAGAGCTATCAAGTCTTCTTCGGTATGTAAGCTATAGGTTGTCGTTAGGTTACTCGTTGTTGTCATATCTTTACTATGGCAAGATTGCTCACCTTAAAAGTTCGCAGACCAACTAACCTGTGGATAACCCAGGTGCATTCGCTTCGTTAGGACACATATTTCGCTTCTGTGGATAAGAATTAGCTGTTTTCTATCCAAATATTACGATCCATACCCACACGAGCAGCACAAGGCATATGTGACCCCTAAAAGTTTAGGGACGCACCCACCATAGCTTGAATTTTCTATGTTGCGTGCACCCCTGAGTTAAACCATGGGTGAGCCTTAATTATTCTTCATGCTCCTCAAGGAATCGCTCAAACATGGCACCGATTTCATCACGTCCAGGAATCTTATGGGCGTCGCGCTGCGAGAGCGGAATAGCGACGTTTGAGGTACGGAAGTTTTCATCGTAATTCGCTTCCATCGTCGAAATCATACGCCCAATCTCTGGGTTCTCCTTGACCTGCTCATTAATTTGCCCATGAACAGCCCTCGCAGCCTCCCTAAGCTCATCACTCGGAAAAGCCAATCGGGTTGCCATACTCACGTGTTCAAGCGCGGTCAGCGTTCCCTGCGGTAAATCAGCATCAGAAACATACTGGGGAATATTAATGCCGAATCCTACGGTGTCAAAGCCATTCTCGGTGAAAAGAACCTCTAAAAGATTCGTCATATTAGCATGCAAATCAGCCTTAGGACGCCACGGCGAAATACCTTCAATGAGATCTTTCCGAGAGCCATGCGCCGTCACCGGCATAGGACGTGTATGCGGCACAGGCATTGGAAACGCCGACACCAGCACCACAAGTGAAGGATCCAGCGTCCGCACAATAGACAACAACGCCTGCTGAAAACGCTGCCATTGATAATCAGGTTCTGAACCGGTCAAAAGCAAGAAAGGCTTATCAAGGGTATCTTCGACCGCATAAAGCTTCAGAGCAGGCATAATTGGCTGCTCAAAATGGTCTTTATTGAAGAAAATATGTGGTCTGCGGCTACGGTAATCATGAAGCTGATCCGTATCAAACTCCACAACCTCAATATTCTTAAGTTCCTTGAGAAGAAAATGCCCCAGCTGCCCCGCTGTGGATCCTGCATCCTGTGGGCTTGAGAGAGCAATAACCAGAGTGAGATTTTTCAACCGTGCATCATGAAGAATTTTATTATTCGCCAAATATAAATCTTCAGGGTTTAACATCTTCACTCCTTTCCCTCGCCGGGTTTAGTCTCTGAACTTTTTATTTTAATGTATGTGTCTAACCGCAACAGTACTATTTCCTAGTCTCTCGCGCGAGGCGAACACTCGTAAAAGCGTTAGAAGGGTATTTTCACCGTACTGTTCGTCAAGATTTCCGATACCCGCAGTGTACAGTAGAAACACATTACCCAATATCAATATTCCAACCCATTCGCGGAGGAACTATGTCGACAGCACTTTCTCTTCACACCAACGACCTGCAATCGCTGAATGCTGAGGTACTTGTTCTCGGCGTCTTTTCGGGAGAAGACGGACCTTACCTAGCCTCAAATTCACTTCCTGATGATTCGGCGCAGAGCATCAATAAACTTCTGGAGTCTCTAGGTGCCACAGGTGCTCTCGACCAAATACTTCGCCTCCCCGGCGTAGAAGGGGCATCGTCCGACATCATCGCTCTCATCGGTTTAGGCTCAGACACCACAATTGACCAGGAGCGCCTAAATGCCCTTCGCTTCGCTGCTGGCTCGGCCACCCGTCAGCTTTTAGGAACTGCACATATCGCGCTCGACTTCGGTATTACCTCACGCGACGAAATTGAAGCTGTAGCTCACGGTGCCGTTCTCGGATCATTCTCCGAAGAAGGAGTACGCAGCAAAACTGCAGATTCCGTTCGAGACGAAGCGGAGTCCATCACCATTGTGGCAAAAGCCGATGCCAGCGAAGCCGAGCCCGCCCTCGTTCGCGCAGTTATTCTGGGCGAAGCTGCCAAGGATGCGCGCCGCCTCGTCAATATGCCCCCTTCACACCTGTACCCGGAATCTTTTGCAAATCTCGCCGCAGAGCTTGTCAAAGATTATTCAGATGTCAGCATTGAAGTCTACCCTTATGACCGTTTGCTCAAGGAAGGTTTTGGAGGCATCGCAGGAGTCGGTCAAGGCTCCCCGCGGAAGCCCGCACTCGCCGTTGTTAAGTACACCCCCGAGAGCCCTTCTGCACATGTGGCTCTCGTTGGCAAAGGGATTACTTTTGATACCGGCGGAAACTCCCTAAAACCTGCGGCATCTATGATGACGATGAAATGCGACATGGCAGGTGCAGCATCGGTTCTGCACGCAGTTCTTGCGGCGTCCGAGCTGGAAATTCCGGTTGAGGTCACCGGATACCTTTGCCTCGCTGAGAATATGCCCGGCGGAGCTTCCCTGCGCCCCGAAGACATCATCACTATTCGTGACGGCCGCACGGTTGAAGTTCTCAATACCGACGCTGAAGGCCGCCTAGTCATGGCGGATGGTATTGCTCTTGCCTCCGAATCAAACCCTACCGTAATCCTTGATATTGCGACGCTCACCGGTGCAGCCATGGCGGCGCTGGGATTGCGTACCGCCGCACTTATGGGTGATGAGGATATTCGCGACCGTGTACAACAGGCAGGGGCAAAATCCGGTGAGGCATACTGGCAAATACCACTCGAATCATATCTGCGTGCCTCTATGAATTCCCCAGTGGCAGATATCAAAAATATGGGTTCGCGCTACGGTTCTATGATGATCGCAGGGCTCTTCCTGCAAGAATTTGTAGGTGAAGGCATTCCCTGGGCCCATCTCGATATTGCTGGTCCTGCCTTTAACGAAGAAGGTGCTTATGGGTTCACCCCTAAGGAAGGTACCGGTTTTGGTACCGCGACCCTGGTGAATTTCATCGAATCGTACGCACAGTAAAGGAAACATCCGCCTTATATCGGGGTCCCTAGACTGACGGTCTCAGGGCCCCCGATACTGCTCTTCTTCTACGTGCAAAATCTCACATCATAAATTCCAGGATGGTTACGCTCTTCAAAAAATTTGCACAGTTTGTGCGATTATTGCCCCAAATTAGCGTCAGGTGAACTTAAAGGGTCTAAAACAGGGGTATTGTTGTAGTGAGTGTTTTTCTGCTCTCTCATAGATGCGCGCCCTCACGCAAACCGGAAGGTGCGGGTCTGCTGTTTGACAGAAAAGCAATATAGATAAAGAACGCATTGCACCGGGGTTACAGCCCCACAATCTATGCAAGGGAGCAACATCGTGGCTCAAGAATTCGACATCCTCATCCTTGGCGGCGGTTCCGCTGGTTACTCTGCCGCTCTGCGCGCGCGCCAGCTGGGTTTTACCGTTGGCCTCGTTGAAAAGGAAAAAGTAGGCGGCACCTGCCTGCACACCGGTTGTATTCCGACGAAGGCATACCTACACGCCGCAGAATTGGCGGAGGACGCTCGTGAAGCCTCTAAAGTAGGCGTAAACGCCACCCTAGAGTCCATCGAAATGGGTAAGGTACGCGATTACAAAGATGGTATTGTCGCGGGTAAATTCAAGGGTCTCTCCGGTCTTTTGAAGATGAAGGGCGTAGAAGTTATCGCTGGTGAAGGCAAGCTGACCGCTCAAGATACCGTGACCGTCAACGGTACGGATTACAAGGGCAAGAATATTATTCTTGCTTCCGGCTCTATTTCTAAGACTTTTGGCCTGCCTATTGAAGGTCGAGTTCTGACCTCCACCGAGGCTCTTGAAATGGACTACCTGCCGAAGAGCGCTATCGTTCTCGGAGGCGGCGTCATTGGCTGTGAGTTTGCCTCCATGTGGAAAGCTATGGGCGTAGACGTCACTATTATCGAGGGTTTGCCCAACCTCGTTCCGAACGAAGATCCCGCCATCATCAAGGTTCTTGAGCGTGCCTTCAAGAAGCGCGGCATCAAGTTCAATACTGGTACTTTCTTTGAGAAGGTTGAGCAGGACGCTAACGGTGCAAAGGTAACCCTGGCAGACGGTAAGGTATTTGAGGCCGACATCGTGCTCGTTGCTGTTGGCCGTGGCCCCAACACTGCAAATATGGGTTACGAAGAGCAAGGCATCCCCATGGATCGTGGCTTCGTGCTTGCTAACGAGCGCCTGCACACCGGTGTTGGAAATATCTATGCTGTGGGTGACATTGTTCCTGGCGTTCAGCTTGCACACCGTGGTTACCAGCAGGGCATCTTTGTTGCCGAAGAAATTGCTGGTTTGAACCCCACCGTTGTTCCCGATGTTAATATTCCGAAGGTGACTTTCTGCGATCCTGAGATTGCTTCCGTGGGTTACTCCGAGCCGAAAGCGAAGGAGAAATTCGGTGAGGACAATGTTGAAGTTGCCGAATACAACCTAGCTGGTAATGGCAAGTCCTCAATTTTGGGCGCTTCCGGCATCGTCAAGGTCGTGCGTGAAAAGGACGGTCCGATCGTAGGCGTTCATGCTATCGGTAAGCGTATGGGCGAGCAGATCGGCGAAGCTCAGATGTGGGTTGATTGGGAAGCATTCCCCGAGGATGTTGCTAAGTTTATCCACGCTCATCCGACTCAAAATGAGTCTCTGGGTGAGGCTGCCATGGCTCTGAACGGTACCCCGCTACACGGCTAATTATCGCCTTATCAAATTATGGGTATGTCACAATAGACTGAGATGCCCTATCACCAGGGCAGAGAGTTACCCCGTGTTTTGTTATCAAACGAAAATTATGCGCGGGTGGCCTTGCCCAGTAAAAGTTTTTCTAGTTCAAGCATTCACAAGGAGAATGGGAAGAGATATGTCCCACACCGTAGAATTGCCCGCATTGGGCGAATCCGTGACCGAAGGCACCGTGACCCGCTGGCTTGTAGCTGTCGGCGACACTGTTGCTGTGGACGATCCTATTGTCGAGGTTTCTACCGATAAGGTCGACACCGAGATCCCCTCGCCCGTAGCAGGCGTTGTTGAGCAGATCTTGGTGGAAGAAGACGAAGATGTTGAGGTTGGCGCTGCTCTCGTTGTCATTGGCGATGGTTCCAGTGCTCCCGCAGCTGCACCTGCCGCGCCCGCTGCTGAGGCTCCTGAGGCACCCGCAGCTGCTGCGGCGCCCGCAGCTGGCTCTGCATCTGGTCAGGAAGTGACTCTTCCCGCATTGGGCGAGTCTGTCACAGAGGGTACCGTGACCCGCTGGCTGAAGGAAGTTGGCGAGCAGGTCGAGGTAGACGAACCTCTCGTAGAGGTTTCTACCGATAAGGTCGATACCGAGATTCCTTCGCCCGTAGCAGGTACCCTGCTCGAAATTCGCATTCCGGAAGACGAGGAAGCAGAGGTCGGCCAGGTTCTCGCCATCATTGGTGATTCTTCCGCCGCACCTGCTCCTGCTGCACCGGCCGCCCCCGCACCTGCTGCGGCAGCACCGGCTCCTGCAACTCCCGCTGCGCCTGCAGCTCCTGCTTCTGCACCCGACACCCCCGCTACCCCAGCGGCTCCCGCCGCCGATGGCGAAGCATACGTAACCCCGCTGGTTCGTAAGCTCGCCAAAGACAATGGTATTGACCTGTCCACTGTGAAGGGCACCGGCGTAGGCGGTCGTATCCGCAAGCAGGATGTTCAGGCAGCTATTGCCGCGAAGGGTTCGGCGGCTGCTCCCGCTGCATCGG
>ENA-OWND01002257-OWND01002257.1-metagenome-genome-assembly--contig:-NODE-2257-length-10474-cov-7.639217_pt1 | contig 10474 bp, 8 predicted proteins | sample MGYA00245342_ERZ651119 | MGnify/ENA primary metagenome ERZ651119 (study PRJEB26857, sample SAMEA4031756) | metagenome | biome: human; feature: oral; material: saliva | place: Philippines | collected 2014...
CTTCGATGAAACGTCAGCACATCTGCTCAACAATCGAACAAAATCAGTCAAGGACCCTAATGACCGATTCGGGATAAATCACGCCCCTACGCCTGCCGGATTGCCTGTCTCTCGGATATTTCGGAACGTGATAAATAATGCACCTTCGGCTCACGCAACGTCATTTACTGTTCACATCACGCCATTTTCAAATACGATAATACCTACGCCTGTATTATGAATAAAATCAACAAAAAGGCAGTTCTGATCGCAAATACAGCCAATATTCGCAAGCGTGTTGTCATTCGTTGGCAAAAAATGCTTATTTTTGGCATTACGTGAAAGATGTTGATAATCAGTATGATAGATTGTTTTAATGTATACGAAAATGCGAATCAGTTTCAAGAACCTATGTTCCTTGCGCCTAAAACCGCCGTTTCTTGCCGATGAAATTGCCCTTTTCTGCATCAAGAAGCGTCGCTTTTTTTCCGAAAAAGCATGAAATTAGACTGGTTTTATCTCTTGCCGGTTCTTGAAGACGTTGTTTTATGCCATACATACTTGGCAAATCATCGCTTTTGATTTTCTCGTTTGCTAAAAATCGCGATGATGATTTTTCTTTACGATATATTGGTGTTCGTTAAACAAATTATAGCGATGAATCGAGTAGTATGAAAACGTGAGGAAGATGATTTATCACATTACGCCTCACCCGGAAAAACAAGCTCATCAGCTGTAGGGGCGTGATTCATCACGTTCTGCTTCAGCCAGCGTCCGGTTCATTGGCATGGCATGCACGTCATTTTAACCCGAATCAGCCAAGGACTCTAATGACCTATTTGGGATAAAAGATTTTGAGATTGATGTAAGTAGTTTTATGCAATGAGGTGTTATAAAATATGTAATGTAACTATACTACTATCTTAAGAAATGAAAAGTTTGCTCACTATGACCTCTATCATAGGCATGAATATGCTTGCCGGCGGAATACCGACACTGACCCCTGTCGACGGTTTTCCAAATGGTGAAGCCGGTATTGACCAAGGCGTATCTGCATGCTTTGCAGGAGGGTTTAATGACTTTATCGTAATGGCTGGCGGCTGCAACTTCCCGGTGAATACGCTTGCCCCGGACAGCAAGAAACGTTTTTATAAGGATATCTACACGGCACATACCGATGCTACCGACCGTCTGGTATGGACTAAGGTGGGCACTCTGCCACAAGCTATGGCTTACGGTGTTGCAGTGACTTACGGCAACAGCATGATTATCGCCGGAGGCACAAACGACAACGGCAGTGTGAAGGACGTCTACAGCATTACGATAGCAGACGGAAAGGCTTTGGTAGATACGCTCCCCTCGCTTCCCTGCACGCTCGACAATATGGCAGGTGCGATGGTGGAGGGCAGATTCTATCTGGCAGGAGGCAATGCCGACGGCAAACCGTCGAACAGAGTGTTACGCCTTGACATGGATAACACTGCCAAAGGCTGGGAGGAGATAGCTCCATTCCCCGGCATTGCACGAATGCAGCCCGTAGCCGGCTGTGCAGGCAAAGGCAAGTTCTGTCTGTTCGGAGGTTTTAAACCCGCCGACGGGGAGAAAAAAGCTGAACTTGCATTCGACGGTTGTATATACGACACAGCTACCGAAAGCTGGACGACAGCAGAAGGCGCAACAGATGATAATGGCGAAAAGATATTCTTAGGCGGCGGCATTGCCCAAAACGTGACCGACGACAGCATGATAGTCGTAGGCGGAGTGAACAAGGACGTGTTCCTCTCTGCACTTAACAATCCTCAACCCGACTATCTAAGTCATCCGATAGAATGGTACAGGTTTAATCCCTACACCTTATTATATATAAAGGGAGAGTGGAAGATAATCGCGAAGAGCGATGCCACGGCACGCGCCGGAGCGACGCTGGCATTGACTGAACGCGGTATGTACGTCATAGGCGGCGAGTTGAAGCCAAGGGTCAGGACCCCCCATATCTATCTTCTCGAGCCAACATCAAAACAATAAACCGTTAAGAAAAACGAGGCTGACAGCCTCCGAAGACAAAAACCCAGACAATGAAAAAATATTATCCTTGGACCCTTGTAGGGCTGCTTTGGTTTGTCGCCCTTCTCAATTACATGGACAGGCAGATGCTCTCGACCATGCAGGAGGCGATGAAAGCCGATATATCCGAACTGAACCGCGCCGAGGCGTTCGGTGCGCTGATGGCAGTATTTTTGTGGATTTACGGTATCGTCAGTCCTTTTGCCGGAATCATTGCCGACCGTGTGAGCCGCAAGAAACTGATTGTCGGCAGTATATTCGTATGGTCGGCAGTGACATTCCTCATGGGCTATGCCCAGAACTATCAGCAACTCTATTGGCTCCGCGCCCTGATGGGCGTCAGCGAAGCCCTTTACATACCGTCGGCACTGTCGCTCATTGCCGACTGGCACGAAGGCAAGTCGCGCTCACTTGCTATCGGCATACACATGACCGGACTGTACGTCGGTCAGGCTATAGGCGGTTTCGGAGCCACCGTGGCAGCGATATTCTCATGGCACGCAGCCTTTCATTGGTTTGGAATGATTGGCATTGCCTATTCGTTAGTGCTGGTGCTTCTGTTAAAAGAGAACCCGAAGCATTGCAGCAAGCAATCTTCAAAGGAGACATCTGGCAAGCGCACCAATCCGTTAAGCGGATTATCAGTGGTGGTGTCCACCTGGGCATTCTGGATCATACTGTTCTATTTCGCCGTGCCGAGCCTGCCGGGATGGGCAACAAAGAATTGGTTGCCGACCCTCTTTGCCGGCAGTCTTGACATACCGATGTCGAGCGCAGGACCTATTTCGACCATAACGATAGCCGTGTCGTCGTTCATCGGTGTCATAATAGGTGGCATCATGTCCGACAGATGGGTACAACGTAACCTGCGCGGACGCATCTATACGAGTGCCATTGGTCTGGGACTGACCGTTCCTGCCCTGCTGCTTCTCGGCTTCGGGCATAGCCTCGTGGCAGTAGTGGGAGCCGGTCTGTGCTTCGGTGTGGGTTATGGTATATTCGACGCCAACAACATGCCTATACTATGCCAGTTCATCTCATCGAAATACCGTAGCACTGCTTACGGCATAATGAATATGACCGGTGTCTTTGCCGGTGCCGCCGTAACGCAGATACTGGGCAAATGGAGCGACGGCGGAAACCTCGGACTGGGTTTTGCCGTACTGGGCGGTGTCGTTCTAATGGCACTAATCCTACAGCTGACATGCCTCAGACCGACGACCGACAACATGGCATAAAATAACAATTCAATCAATAACACATATAACAAAATCAACGACAAAGATATTATGGAAAAGATAGTAGGACTCATCGATGCGCCGTTCACACCGTTTCATGCCAACGGCGACGTCAATCTCGAACCAATAGCAGCCTATGCGGCAATGCTTGTGAAGAACGGACTGAAGGGCGTGTTCATCAACGGCTCGTCGGGCGAAGGCTATATGCTCACCACCGAAGAGCGCATGCTGCTTGCCGAGCGTTGGGTGGCATCGGCACCCGAAGGTTTTAAGGTGATAGTACACGTGGGCAGCTGCTGCCTTCGCGAAAGTCAGAAATTAGCAGAGCACGCCGAGAAAATCGGTGCATGGGGCATCGGAGCAATGGCTCCCCCATTCCCTAAAATCGGCAGAATAGAGGAACTGACAAAGTACTGCGAGACCATAGCAGCCAGCGCGCCATCACTGCCTTTCTACTATTATCACATCCCTGCCTTCAACGGAGCATTCCTGCCAATGACAGACCTGCTTAAAGCGGTCGACGGGCGCATACCTAACTTTGCCGGCATCAAGTACACCTTCGAGAGTCTCTACGAATATAACCAGTGCCGTCTTTACAAGAACGGCAAGTACGACATGCTCCACGGACAGGACGAGACAATACTCCCGAGCCTCGCTCAGGGTGGCGCACAAGGAGGCATCGGAGGCACGACAAACTACAACGGTCGTGAACTGACGGGCATAATCGAGGCATGGAACAACGGCGACATAGAGACAGCACGCGAGAAACAGAACTTCTCGCAGGAGGTCATCAATGTAATATGCCACTTCCGCGGAAATATAGTAGGCGGCAAGCGCATCATGAAACTCTTAGGTTTCGACCTTGGTCCTAACCGTGTGCCGTTCCAGAACATGACCGACGAGGAGGAGAGACGTATGAAGGCTGAACTGGAGGAGATAGGATTCTTTGAACGCTGTAACAAGTTTTAATGCCATGGACACAATACAATATCTGAAGCAATGTGCCGACGGTTATCGTCGTGAGCTAACGGAAAATATCATGCCCTTTTGGCTTGAGCACGGACTCGACCGCAAGAACGGTGGCGTATACACCTGTCTCGACCGTGAGGGACGGCTCATGGACACCACGAAATCAGTGTGGTTTCAGGGACGTTTCGGTTTTATCGCAGCCTTTGCCTACAATAACATCGAGCGGCGCGCGGAGTGGCTGGAGGCATCGAAGAGCTGTATCGACTTCATAGAAAACCACTGTAAGGACGAGAACGGGCGTATGTATTTCGAGGTGACCGCCGAAGGCAAACCGTTGCGCATGCGTCGCTACCTGTTCTCCGAGTGCTTCGCAGCCATAGCGATGTCGGAATATTCCATCGCATCAGGCGACGAGTCGTATGCCCGCAGAGCGTTGGAAGTGTTCCAACTCATACTGAAATACAAGAACACCCCAGGCTTGCTTGAGCCGAAATATCTGCCGGCAATGGAGAGTCAGGGCCACTCGCTGACGATGATACTTATCAATACGGCGTCACGACTGCGCGAAGCGATAAAGGATCCGATGCTCGACAGGCAGATAGAAGAATCGTTGCAGTCGCTGCAACGCTACTTCGTACATCCTGAATTTAAGGCTGTGCTTGAAATGGTCGGACCAAACGGCGAGTTCATCGACACCTGCAACGGTCGTGTAATCAATCCGGGGCACTGCATCGAGACATCGTGGTTCATACTCGAAGAGGCACGCCACCGCGCATGGGACAAACATCTCACCGACCTCGGACTGACCATTCTCGACTGGTCGTGGGACTGGGGATGGGACGAGCAGTACGGCGGTATCATCAACTTCCGTGACTGCCGCAACTTCCCACCACAGGACTACTCGCAGGATATGAAGTTCTGGTGGCCGCAGACAGAGGCTGCCATTGCCTGCCTCTATGCATTCCTTGCCACCGGCGACGAGCGTCATATAGAGCGCCACAAGCAGGTGAGCGACTGGATAAAGGCTCACCTACCTGACCGCGAGTATGGCGAATGGTACGGTTATCTGCACCGCGACGGTACGGTGGCGCAACCGGCAAAGGGCAATATCTTCAAAGGTCCATTCCATATACCACGTATGCTAATCAAGGGCTTTATGCTCTGTAACGACATTATAAATAAATATGAAGGCTAAAACTTACCTTACAAGAATATTCTTAGCGACACTGCTGGTCAGCGTCGCGCCCGCTCTTGCGGCACAGACCGCCGACAAGGAGATCGTAGTGTTCGACAATGCCAACAGCGAAGTGCCTTACCGTATCCCGGCTTTGGCTTATACCCGCGACGGCAAATTGCTCGCAGTGTGCGACTATCGACTGAATAAAGCAGACATCGGTATCAACAACCACAACGGACTGTCGCAGATTAATGAGGTCATGCGCATCAGCTGTGACAATGGAAAGACCTGGGGTCCTATAACAACAGTTGCCCAAGGCGACGAGAAAGCTGACAACTGGCGAGTTGCTTTCGGCGACCCCAGCATCGTTGCCGACCGCGAGAGCGATGAGGTTCTCATGTTGTGTGCGGCAGGAAAGGTGGGCTATTGGGGCGAGAACAGATCGACCAACCAGCGCCGGCAGGACTGCGCGCTGTTCATAAGCCACGACGGCGGAACCACATGGGACCAAGGAGAGTTACGCACTGACGACATCTGGGGACTCTACGACGGCACACTGCCTGGCGGAGAATCAGCCCAGGGACTGTTCATTACATCAGGCAAAATCATGCAGAGCCGTTGCATCAAGGTGGGATGCCACTACCGCATCTACGCGGCACACCCCGTGAGACCCGACAGTTTCGACCGGCGCATCGGCACCTTCGTCATCTATTCCGACAACTTCGGCAAGACATGGAAGATCTTAGGCGGTACAGACCGACCGGCATCGATAGCACAGGACGAGGCGAAAGTGGAGGAACTGCCCGACGGCAGCGTAATCGTCAGCTGTCGCGACAAGGACGGCGGACGGCGATTTAATGTCTTCACATACACGAATCTCATAACCGCCGACGGCACATGGGGCGAGGAGGTGATGCCTGAAAACATGACACGCGACAGCATCAACGCCGTAAACGGTGAGATAATGGTGGTGCCGGTAAGAAACGTGAAGAGCGGAAAGAGCTGTCATCTGCTACTGCAGTCGATAACACAAAGTCCTAAACGCCGCACAATGGGTTTCTATTATAAGGTAGTGGAAAGCCGTGAGGACTATGCCAGTGCCGACAGACTCGGCAAAGGATGGATAAAGGCGCTGAAGATAACCGACAGCACAGCATGCTATTCGACAATGGTGATGATGAACGACGGGCATGTCGGTCTGTTGTACGAGAAGAACGCCTACAACGAAGGCTATGACATCGTGTTCCAACGTCTCAGCATCACGGAAATAACAGCAGGGGCATATAGCTACGAACAAAAGAAGTGCAACAACGCTTCCTGCAAATAAGACAAATGTCTATATCCAAGCGCAGGAGGATAAAGAAAGATACCATTTGCCGCAAGATAACTATTGGACGGCAACTTATATAAATACATTTATCTACGACGAGGGGATGTTTCGTGATGAAACATCCCCCATTTTACTTTCACGTTCATACATTTTTAGTTTCTCACTATATCGTCGTAGTCTCTTTCTCCTCTTATAAGTCGTTTCCTGTTCTCGTTGTATGCCGGACTCAAGATGTCGTTTTCAGGTGTGTAATATGGTGTGCTGATACCTGCAAGATGAAACAGAAACTGGGATATAGCGTCGGTCATATACCTTCGGTCCTTAACATGTTTTATCGTCTGCCATGTGTCGGAATGATTGTTACGCCATGTTTCTGAGGTCCATATCCAGAAAGGTATGTCGAACTGCTGTTTGACATCGTTGCTATCCCACGACAGGTTACGCCCCCACTCCGTACTGTTGTCGAAGACCCGCTCGCCATGATCGGGCACGAAAACGACTATCGCATCCTTGTCTTCAAACTGTCTGATGATAGCGTTGGTCACATAGTCGTTGTAGAGCATGGCATTATCGTAGTCGGCAAGAATCTGTTTGTCAACCTCGGTGAGGTCGCTGCGAGGATAGTCGGCAGGCTTGAAATGTCGGAACTGCGGTGGGTATCTGAAGTTGAAATCGCCGTGCAGACCCATGAAATGAAAGATTGTCAGCTGATGCGGATGAGTGTTTCGCAGCCGGCGGTAGTCGTTGAGAAGTGCGTAGTCGTACTGATGTGTTGAGGTGTTGCGTGCATCGTAGTTATACTTGTCAATCTGCTTGTTGTTGATAAAAATGTCTTCGGCGAAATCGCTGAATGTCTGCGACGCGTCGATGACGTACTGATTGCTGATGAATGTGACGCGATAGCCGGCATTGCGGAATACCGTTGGAAACAACGGATAGTCGTACCATCTGCCGGAATCGCCTTCACTACGTGTGGAGAGCATGTTCTGCAGCGACTGGCAGGTGAGGTTCCAACTTGCGACAACATCGCTGAAAGGTATCAGTTCGCCACGTCTCTGACGCGATTGCTGACAGGGCGTGGTGTCGAGACGATAGCCGTAGAGCGACGAATGGTGTCTGTTGCAGCTCTCGCCGAGTATGAGAACGATGTTCGGCGAGGCGAAACTGCAACTGTCGACCTTTGCTTTGCCCACCGCATTTACAAGTCCGCGCTCGGTATCCTTCATGCGGATATTCTCATTGAGTGAGAAGAGCAGACGGTAGATAGGGACATAGTATTTCGCTTTCGGCTCGAGCGGATGACGTGCTATCGTCGTCAGATGATCATCCTGCAGTAGCATGGTGTAGTATTTATATGCAATATCATCGCGGCTGACCCATGCGCAGACCGCGAGAAACAGCGATATAAGTACACCGTCTGTTACGGGATGGCGCAACTGCAACGGCTGACGTTGTTTCCTTAACCCTACAAGGACATTGATGATGATGACGAGAAGCAGCACTCCCACTTTCGAGAAGAGTATATCTGCCGTGAGGTAGGACGACAGAGCCTCTGTAGCCTCACGGCTGTCGGTGAGCCTTACGAGTTGTATGAAAAGAGGATTGAGTGGTGCGCCAAGCCTGACATAACAAACCATGTCGACCAGCGCTACAAGATAAAACACGGCATACAGGATATAGCGCACATAGCGTCTGACACGTGCCGGCACAAGAACGAGGACGGCACAGAGCACGTATAAGTCGAAGAAAAGATTGAACGCGGCATGTATCCGATGCCCGAATCCCGGTTCAAAGAGTATGCAGAACAGTCCCGTGAAAGACATAAAGACAAAGAACGTGAGGTTCTCTGTGATTGGTTTATGTATCGAACGGAATATTCTCTTCATCATTACTATGTCAGTGTTTCATATCTCAAAAACGGTATGACTTGATGCACTTAACATCATAGCCATACCGAATATCATTGTATTCATTATGCTTTATTGGAATAAAGGTTCTATTAAGCTCTTTATGATCCAGTAGCAAGCCATACCGGCGATGTAGCCGACAAATGCTTTCCACGTTACATTCTTCATATACCAGCCGAAACTGATGCGTTCAAGCCCCATCACCACAACACCTGCTGCCGAACCGATGATAAGCATTGAGCCACCGACACCGGCACAGTAAGCGAGCAACTGCCAGAATATTCCGTCCTGCGCCATGTCGCCCATCGGTGCAATATCGTACATGCCCATAGAGGCTGCAACGAGTGGAACGTTATCTACGATAGCAGAGAGTACACCGATGACGCCCGTCACTACATAGTGCTGCATAATGCCAAGGTTCGTCGTAGCGCTGTCGAGCCATTGTCCTAACGAGGTCAGGGCATTGATGCGTCCGAGCACCGACACCGCCATAAGGATGCCGAGGAAGAAAAGTATGGTGGTCATGTCGACATTACGCAGCATCTGTGCCACACGTTTTGCCATAGGATCATTCTCATCGCGGTTGCGATATATGACCTCTGTCACTAACCATAATATGCCAAGTACTAAAAGAATACCCATGAATGGAGGGAGGTCGGTTAAGAGATGAAACAGCGGAACGCTGCAAAGTCCGCCCACACCGACAAAGAATATTACCGTACGCTCGGTACGTGTGACGATGCTTGGGCGTACCGCCGCACGGTCAGCCTTGGTCGTTGGCAGTTCCCAAGCGCCCTCGAGATGATTCTGTAAGATAAGTGTAGGCACAATGAAACTGACAAATGAAGGAATGAGAATCTCTCTGATAACGCCTAATGCCGTAATCTGCTTGCCGTTCCACAGCATGATCGTTGTGACATCGCCAATAGGCGAGAATGCGCCACCGGCATTGGCTGCAATGATAACCGTAACATCAAACCATATACGGTCCTTGACGTCGGGCACTAACTTGCGCATAATCATCACCATGACGATTGATGTAGTGAGGTTATCGAGCACTGCAGAGAGGATAGCCGTCATGAAAGCAACACGCCAGAGGAGCTTACGCTTGTGACGGGTTTGGATGATGTCGGACACAAAATTCAAGCCGCCATGCTGATCGACAATCTCTACTATCGTCATCGCACCCATAAGGAAGAACAGCGTCGTACCAGCCTCACCGAGATATTCCTCAATGATCTTTCCAAGTTGAGCAACATTTGAAATGCCACCCTGACCAAAATCAAGTCCAGGAGGAATAGCGCCGGAAATTGCTCCAATGGCATAAAGCGACCAGCAGATGACACACATAAGCAAGGCAATGGCCGCCTTGTTGACTTTTGTAAAACTCTCAAGAGCAATAAATGCATAGCCAATGATAAACACTGCAACTATGGCAAAGCAAAAACCTGTCATGTTTATAGTAGTATATTTATATTTCCCTGCTATTCGTTCAAAAAGTGCGAATAGAAATATCCACACTCACAACGGTGCAAATATAGCAAAAATTTCAATTCAGCAATCAGTAATCATCTATAAATAAGCCACAACGGCATGAAAATAGTCATAGTTCCGAGACTATACATAAGGTTTTGTAAAGAGGAGATTACAAAACAGTGCTATTCTAAAGGCTTATCTTCCTATAAACCAAATCATCACAAATCTTTTATCCCCAAGCGGTCATTAGAGTCCTTGACTGATTTTGTTCGATTGTTGAACCCAAAACGGTCAATAGACCGCGGTGTCGTTTTATTATCAAAGAACAAGAGCT
>ENA-OWND01002258-OWND01002258.1-metagenome-genome-assembly--contig:-NODE-2258-length-10474-cov-7.584509_pt1 | contig 10474 bp, 7 predicted proteins | sample MGYA00245342_ERZ651119 | MGnify/ENA primary metagenome ERZ651119 (study PRJEB26857, sample SAMEA4031756) | metagenome | biome: human; feature: oral; material: saliva | place: Philippines | collected 2014...
CTTCTTTCAAACAAAGAGCAAATGTTTTTTCGCTTTTCCATTCCATCCATCCAAGATGTTCAAAATCTGCAAGAGTGATGTCATCATTGTTAAACAAGTTCCAAGCTTCTTTCATGATTCCTGATTTGTCGTAAGCTACTTTTTTCATTTTTGATTTCCTCTTTCCTTATCTTTATGTCTTAATTATACACCTTTTGTTGACATATGTCAACAAAAACGCAAAGAAATTTAAACTTTTTTTATTTTAGAAAGTACTTTCAGAGCAATTTTGTTAACGTCAACAAAACTGGCAACCAAGCGATTTATAAAGTTATTTGTTGATCTCGACAAGTCAATTTCAGAGCAAAATAAAGATATTCAAGCGAAAAAGAACACTCCTAACCCTATATCTATAAATGTTTTTCAGGAATTTCAAGCAATTATCAAGCGTATTTTAGAGCAAACAAAAAAACCGCAAGCCTAAGCCTGCGGTAGAAAGAACAATTTAGAAAGTTTCCTTTCCTTTTATTTTTAAAAATTATTTAGTAGTAATCAAGCCTTCTGGCTCAACTGTGAACTCTGGCTTGTCTGCCAGTGTTCCGTCTGGTTTGATGTAGTACCAGCCTGTGCCGTCTGCGGATTTGATAAAAGCATTTGATACCATAGCGCCTTCTTTAGCGTCTAGGTAGTACCAAGTATCCTTGTATTTGACCCAACCTGTCTTCATGGCACCTTCTACATCAAAGTAGTACCACTTATCAGCGATTTTCTTCCAGCCTGTCGCCATTTCTCCTGAGCCGTCGAAGTAGTACCAGTTGCCGTCTGTGTGCTTCTTCCAGCGGTCTGCAAGCATGTAACCTGACCCGTCGAAGTAATACCAGGTGCCATCAATTTTCTCAAACTTGTCTTTTGGATAAGAACCGTCTGAGTGTACGTACCAGTAGCCTGTATCATTCTTCTTCCAGCCTGCTTCAACGCTCAAGCCGTTCTCAATATCATGTTTGAACTGTTCACGGCTAATACCCCATTTAGCAAGATAAGGATACGGGTCAACGTGGTCTGAGTTGTTGTTAGGCTGGTTATTGGTACAGTATTCATGCGTCTTGATGCCTGCTAGGTCGTCTGTGTCAAGCGTTACAGGCAATCCAGCTTCTTCTGCTAGATTTCGTAGCAATTCGATATACAGACGGTAGTCTTCCATGAACTCTTCCTGAGTTTCATGGCTTTCAATCAATTCAACTGCTGCATAGGTCTCAGCATTCCAACCGCCACCAACGTCCCAACTTCCGTTGTTTACAGGGCCTACCTGCATGACACGACCATTTCCGACCACATGAGAAAAGAACCCTAGTTCAGGGTTCTTTCTGTAGTGATAGTCCGCCTCGTTTTGAGCGGTTGAGTTGCGGTTGCCTGTTGAGTGGGCATGTACTTGTCGATAAGGCTGCACCCCAACCTGTGGCAAGTCTGTGCGTAGTCTACTTGTATCGATATCCATACTTACTCCTCACTTGGTTTCTTGTATTCTAACGCTCGTGTGCTGTCTGTAATTCCACTTGTCGTTGGGTCGTTGACCAAACCGATAGCAGTCAAGAACACGAATACTGCATTAACAAGCAAAATCAGCTTGTTACCGATATCACCCAAATCCAGATGATATCCAAAGACTGCTGCACCAGCTTGCAAAACAAGCAAAAAGGCTGGAATTGCAGTCAGCCAAAAGAATTTATTTTCTAGTCGTAGTTTCCAGTTAATCATGTTTATTCTCCTTTTTATTGTTTGTTTTGAATTAAATTTTTAAGCTCTCTTACGTCTTCACCAAGTGACTTCACTTGCTCAGCTAGTACTAAGATAGCCTTATTCTGTTCATCGTGGTTATCGAGCCGCTTGTTGGCTGATGTCTTGAATTCGTTCAGATTTTCGATATCTTTCTCTAAAATCGTAAGACGATTCTCTTGCTTGGTTGCTTTATCCTTCATCGAAAAATAAAGACCAATCACAGGGATGAGGGTGATGAAGATCTGTACGAGAAATCGTTCATATCCTGGCATACACACCTCCTATTCTTTCCCTTCAAATTTCCAAGCAACACCCGTTCCGTTTTGCTCCAGGGAGCCATTCGTCACAAATGCGCTGACGGGCTCACCATTGTAAGTAAATTCTTTATTAAGCTGAACCAAAATGCGTTTCCCTTCTCCATTCACTTCAACGTGCTCAGGGTCTTCAATGGTAATCAGGTCATGTGGTAAGTAGGTCTTACCAACTTCAGCTAGTGGAATCAACTCAACCAGCTCTTTATAGGTCGTTCCATAGCCAATATTCTTGCTCATGACAGAGTTCAAAACAAGAACATGGATGACCTTCTGATTTACCTTCGAATTCTCTTCAGTCTGCTTAATAAGAGCTGCAAGCTTGTTCTGTTCACTCTCGTTTTGCGCAATCTTCTGGTTAGCCTGTTCAAGCTGCGCCTGTGTTTTGACAATAGCGCTGCCTGGATCTAGCTCGGCTTTTAAGATATCCAGCACCGCTTGAATCAAGACATCTTCTGGTTCACTTGTGCGATCTCCTGAAAGTTCGCGCATGTTCGTACTGTAACGATTGCCTTCTGATAAACGAATTTCAACCACTGTCTTGATATTATCTCCAAATCCTCGAGTATAAGGCTTGCTTGCTAGTTCATAATTATTAATTGCCATTTGTCATTTTTCCTTTCACTTCTTCAAATAGCTCTTTTAGAGCTGAGTCGTATTCTAGAACCTCTTTCATCGTGTGCAATTCGCTTGCTGCATACAAATAAAGAGCTTCATTCTGAGCTGCTTCTCTCTCGCTGACTGCTAATTTTTTAGTCAACGAATCAAGTGTTAACTGATTTACTACTGCGTCAATGTTGTTGTTCATGCTATTGTTTTCTCCATTTTTTCTATTTTTTGATTTAACTCTTGAATGGCCTTGATTAAGTAAGGCACCAATTCAAATGTGCGATATGAGTATGCGCCGTCTGGATTCTCATAGAATGCTTCAGGAACATATTTCTGGACATCTTGAGCCATGATACCGCAAGATATATCCTCAATTTTGCCATCGTACTCTTTACGATAGCTGTAAGTCTTCAGTTTTTCGATAACATCTAGACCAGAAACTGGACTATCTTGAATATTTGATTTATAGCGACGGTCTGAAATCTCTTTATTCATAGGGATCCAATCGTAACCAGAGCCACTGTAATAAAGATAGAGGTTGCCTCCGGACGGTTCAATTCTTGAATATTTTGGTGATGAAATCCAGTAACCTGAACCACCACCAGAAGCAGAATTGTTGTAGTAGATTTCACCAGTCACACGAAGATTTCCGTGGATAACTGGCGTATTCCAAAATTCAGCAGTGTTGTAGCAGAACATCTGACCGTTATTTTTCACGAGCCAAGCTCTATCACCTATTCTATTCCAATTATTCCCCCAGTTGACCCAGAGAGCAGTGGTGTTCGAGCCACCTTCACCGTTCCCTATACCAACTGAAAAGTGATTTCTGCCAGTTATCCATCTACCTGAACCAGACTCATGAACACCAATTTGGAATCCACCAATCCAGCCTTTATACCCTTCTAATAAAGTTGCACTGACTACGACAGAGCGAAGTTTGTTGATGAAGGCCTCTTTAGCAGCAAGCGTGTCTGTGAAGATATCGCTTGATACGAACATCCGAGCCATTGCTATATCCATAACCAGCTTATCAGCTGTGATAGAGTTAGCACGCAGAATATCTGTGTTAAGAGTCGCGAATGTACCTTCACCAACGAAAAGTCGTTTAAAGTAACCTTGAATAGCCGTCAATTCATCAAGTAAGGTCTTACCTTTCAAGCGAATCTTCTCCGCTTCAATCAAGATTTGATTGTTCGTCGCATTGATTTGCGAAACAATCGAACCTGCGCTGGTTAGATTCTGAACAGACCATGAGCCATCCAACTGTCTTTGAACGGTTTTCACAGCTTCAAGAGCATCATTTGGTGCTACTGAGTAATCAGATGGAGCTGATCCCTGTTCTACTTTTATCAAACCATCATCGTACATACGAGCTGAGAATCTGACGAAATAAGCATTCGTTGGTACAGTGATTTGATTGATGTTGTGTTGTTTGCCTACAGTTGTTTTATAAGCATTTAATCCTGGTTTGCGGTTATCAATAGGATTTTTGTTTTTATCGAAAAATTGCCAAGCGGTCCAAGCCATTCCATTCTCAGGCAGAGTTACCCAGTGCTGGAAGATAATTTTTTCATTTGGATCCACTGAAATGAAATCGGATGTAACCTCCTTCTCTGTAGCATTCGCTACGTTAATGATTCCATTATTCCCTAAAAATCCTTTAGTGAGAGTTGAGGTTAAGAATAAATTCTGATGTTCCGCAAAGGCCTTCCCAACTTCAACCTGGAATAGCTGATTGGTCATGGCCATACGTGCGACCTTGTTAGAGATGTCATTTTCATTGCTACCAATGATACGCTCATAGAGTTGGCTAGTTTCCTTCACACGCTGGAAGTCCGTCTGATTAGCCTTACCAGCAATCAATGAAGTGATGTCTGCAAATCTACCATCTACTGCTGTTTTGTAGTTGGCAATCTGAGTGGCAATTGAGCCATTTTGAGGATTCGTGATAGCTTCGAACTTGTTTTCAATAGCTCTTACAGTTTCCTGATAAGTCGCTTTGCCTACATAGTCCTTCGTTAGCAGCTCACGTACAGCCGTAGCTTGTTTTGCACTTTCTTCACGAGTATAGCGTTGCAATGCTTCCTGTCGCTGACCGTCTTTGTTGACATATTCCTGAATAGCTGATAAATCAGTTCGCAAGCCCTGAGCTGTCCGCTCGAAGATAGCCTTGGCTTCTGTAATGAGCCCATCAGTGTCCTCAGGCGCTGGACTCCAATCTGTTGCTAAAGTGCCTTTTTCAAGTTTAATCCTGCGCACAGAATAGTTATTGTTGCCAGCGTAATCATACAAGGCCATTTCTCCCCTAGAATAACGAGGGTCATCGTTTGGGAAGATAACTGGACCTGTGAATGTGAACCGTTGCCATTCTTTTGAAGGGGTAATGTCAGCACTAGCTTTCAGACCAAAGCGATTTGTTTGATAATGATAAAAATGTAGAGGACGAATTTCACCACCTTCATTGATTTTTAAATCAAACGATAAAGTCCATGTTTCACCGACATTTTCTTCGCTAAGGTATAGATGCAAAGGAAACGAAAAGAAACGCGTACTTGTGCGAATCTTCTCAGAATCTCGATAGTAGTTTCTACCACCGACTCGTAAGTTTGAAAATTCTTCACGCAATTTCCCAGCTTCAGCCACGACAAGAGTCTTATCTGCCTTGTCCTTGGTTGCGTTCAGGATTTCCTGACGAATAGAACCAGCCCGCACCTCAAATTCAGCCTGACTCAATTTCTGATCCAGCTTGTTCTGCGTGTTTGTTTCCAGACTCTTCACGGACTGCCTGATATTCTCAGCAGTCACGTTGAGTACGCTGATATCGGCCTTGGTTCTAAGACCTTCAGTCAGACGGCTCACACCAGCATCAAGCGCATCAGCGCGCTGTTTGAAGTTGGATTCAACTGTTGAAATCTGACCATCAGTGTCTTCGATTGCTGGGCTCCAGTCAGTAGCTAGAGTGCCTTTTTCAAGTTTAATCCTACGAACAGAATAATTATTGTTTCCACCATAGTCGTACAAGGCCATTTCTCCCATCGAATAACGAGGGTCATCATTTGGAAAGACAATTGGACCCGTGAACGTGAACCGTTGCCAGTTTTTGCTTGGAGTGATATCTGCGCTAGCTTTCAGACCAAAGCGATTCGTTTGATAGTGATAAAAATGTAGAGGACGAATCTCGCCCCCTTCATTGATTTTTAAATCAAACGAGAGAGTCCAAATTTCCCCGACATTTTCTTGGGTAAAGTATGGATGCAAAGGAAACGAAAAGAAACGTGTACTTGTTCGAACCTTCTCAGAATCTCGATAATAGTTTCGTCCACCGACTTTGACACTCGCTATCTTACTGGCCAGCTCCTCGGCTGTCTGTGTGAGTTCTGACTTGCTGGCTTTACCATTGGCCAAATTGGTCAGCTCTGCCAGCCTACGAGTCGTCGTCTCTTCGTAGGTAGCTTGCGCTGATTTCACACCAGCCAGTTCATTCTTGGTTCGATTAAGTGCTTCAACTTGCTTGGCAATCTCAGCTTCAGCCTGCGCCTGTTTCGGTCGAATATCGTTTGCGATGGTTCGTTTCAAGACATCCAAGTCGCCCGACAAAGCCGTCTGAGCGCTCGTAGTCTGTGACTTAAAGGCTTCAAGCTTGGCAATTGAATCCAACCCAATCCGCTTCGCTTCCTGAGCTAGTAAGCTGCTTGCGCCAGCGTTTTTCAAGGCTTCCTCAGCCTTACGCTTGGCTTCTTTCAATGGACCATTGTCAAAGCTGTCGAAGCGCTGATTGATAGTGTCAGACAGTTCTTGCTTGACTTCTTCGGCTTTAGCCTTGTACTGCTCGATGGCGTCCGTGATAGCTTTCTCACGCTTGGCAAATTCAGCATCAAAGGCACGGTCTGCGTTGGCGATTTCCTTTTTCAAACGTTCTTCAAAAATCTGATGTAGATTTCGACTTTCATTCAAAACGGCATCATTTACAATTCCACCAATCGCATTAGCCAGACTTGACTGGAATGTCCCAAAACCAATTGATTTTAGGCGTTTTGCCATTGGAGAATAGGTATATTTAGTGATTTTCTTATGAACATCAAGACCATACCATTCATGGTAGATGCTGACCACATCGAACATCCGAACTGCAACATCACTCTGACCGACAACCGAGATTTCAAGGTTATCTTCCAGCATATCGCACATACTCGTACGAAAATACTGCTTACCGTATTCAATCAAGCTGGCTTGGTCTTTGACGTTCTGGTCATTGACCTCAACAACAGCTTCATAGATTTGGCTGTATTTTCCGAGTAAGGGGCTATCAATCACTACCACATAGTCAACGTCAGGCGCCTTTTCTCCCTCGCCTTTAACAGTCGTTTTAAAGGTTATCCGAGTTTTCAGAAATTTGGTAGAGGTCTTGTGCTGGTAGCTAGACAGGTTTTTCTTGTACATGAAAAGCGATTCATTCTCTGAACCGCCATTTTTTAACAAGCGTAAATTGTAGCCATTCCGCACCATATCTCCGCCCCATTGACCAAGGATAGAGTGCTTGTCTTTGGCCAAGACATCCATAGCATTCTTATCCTTGATGTTAAGCGTATGCCTATCATCAATGTCCGAGAAAAAAGAGAAAGGATTGGCTCTAGTAATACTACCAGCCAATGCGCTCAGTACTCTTGTACCACTGACACGATCAACATCGATAGAGCTGACGATGTAGTTATTTAACAAGCTGATAACCTGATTAGCATAGACTTGGATATATCCTTGCTGTTTTTCAACCTCAAAAATATAAAAATCTTGCTCGCCATGCAGGTCATCTGCAGTCAAGAAGGTTTCCTCTTTCAGCAATTCCCACTTGGGATCCGATGTAGGAAACCGAAAAGTCAGTTGATAGGTATTGTTTCGCTCCTGAACAATTTCATCGTTGTAAGCCTCATTTAAAGGCGTATTGCCCTCTGTAAGATAAATCATAAGATATACCTCCAATTTGGCCGAACCGTGACTTTACGAACGGCTCCAGTAAAGACAAGACCGTTATTACCTACTGCCAATTCAAAGAATCCTCCACGCTTCCGTAAAGTATTTTGAACCGCTCCATCTGCATTGTAGATGTTCTGTTTCTTATGCCTACAATCAATGGTCACTTTTCGTCTAATTGTCAAGTGCATAGTTGTACGTCCAATCGTCAAGGAGATATCACCATCCCCTTCAATCTCAATAACAGGCTCGCTATAAACAGAGCCTGGATTGTTGACATTGCCGCTTGCGGTAAAGACAAGAGGAGTAACACTTTTCTGATAGCGAAAAGGTTGCATACTCAGCTTGATTTCAAGTTTCCAACCGTGCATACCTCGAGGTTTGTATTTTGCACTAATAAAATCAGCATAAAATAAAGAGCCTAGCTGATAGCTGAACTCTAGCGTATTATCATTTGGTTGGAATCTCTCAACGATTTTAGACGGATCTACCGTCCTTGGAAGGTAAAATGCAAATGTTCGTTCATAACTTTCATAAGCACCATCCAAGACACGGTAATTCCCATTAACCCCAAATAGGGTAGCTGTTTCTGAAACTTTAGGCTTAGCAGCCTCCACCTCGCCAAAATCAGTCACAACACAGTTAGGAATGGTTGAAGTATTGAAACCATTGATAATCATGTATTCCATTAAATTCCCTCCCTAGCATAAATAGCACCTTGGCGTTGATAGACGCTCATTGAAATTTTATCAGCGTCCAGGTAAGTATCTGACGGCTTTTCAAGGATAGCGGTAAGGATCTTCTCCATACTTGCTCTCAGAATCGCTATCTCAGACACGGTTTGACTGTCTTTGGCCTCGATTTGAGCGCTTGGCATGGCCAAGCTTGCTTCAAGATTCTTGGCAATAGTCGGTGTTCCACTCAAACCAAAATCATCATTTGAAAATGCGTTTGAGATTTCGCCAGCCATTCCACCGACCGATTTCTTAACATCTTTGAAACGGTCTTGCAACCCGCTATTCAAACCTTGCATAATCGCATTACCAGCAGGAATCAAGAGCTTGCGGTCGTATTCAATCGGACCTTTGTGATCACGAATCCAGCTAGCAATACCGCCAACGAAGTCAGTTACTGCTCCCCAAGCAGACTTCAAACCGCCTAGGAATCCATCAAGAATAGCCTTACCAGCTGACCATAAGTCAATGTTTCGAATGCCGTCAAAGATACTCGTAACATTACTTACAAGGTCACGAACACCTTGCTTCATGCTTTCCCATGCGTTCTGAGCGCCTTGGACAAGTCCATCAATCAGACCTAAGACGGTTGATTTCAAACCTTCCCAAGCACTGCTTGCGACAGATTTGATAGTGTCCCACAAACTAGATAGAAAACTCTTAAAGTTATTCCATAAATTTTGTGCCTCCTGAACCAATCCTGTGATCAGATTTGATACAGTAGATTTTATCCATTCCCAAGCTACTCCTGCTGCAGTTTTGATAGTTTCCCAAATTGTACCGAGAGTGGTGGAAAAGTTTTCAAAAACAGCAATAGCATAACCTACGATAACATCCACGACTCCAGAGAAGTATGTTTTGATACCTTCCCAAATCATAGAGATACCATTTTTAATACCTTCCCAAATTAGAGAAAGATCAGCCCCCAACTGATTGAAGTTTCCTGTCACAAGGTCAATGATGATGAGAATAGCACCCAAGAAAATAGATTTGATGAATTCCCAAGCACCTTGGAAAATCATCTTAATCCCTTCCCAAATTTGAGTAAGACCATCTGAAATATTGTTCCAAATATTCATGAATCCATCAATGAACGGTTGAACAATAGCCATCACTGCTGTTGTGATAGCTGTCCATGCCACAGATGCAGCCTCTTGAATACTTACCCACAAGTCAGAAAAGAATGTTACAACAGCATTCCACATCGCCTTTAATGACTCAACGTAAGCATTCCATGTTGTAACAACTCCATCCCACAAATTACTAGCACCTTCAGAGATACCAGACCAAAGACCAACAAAGAAATCAGCAATTCCCTGCCAAGCCTGTTTGATCCAAGCTACAAAAGATGACCAAATTTGTCTACCTGTTTCAGTTTGAGTGAAGAACCAAGCTAATGCGGCAACTGCAGCTGCAATCCATCCTATAAGTGGGATTGAAGAAATAGCTGCCGTAATACTCGTAGCAAAAGTTGTTATTGCTGTCTTAGCAATTCCAAGAACTCCACTTATTCCACCTAAACCTTGTAAAAAGTTTGCAAATTTCACTACTGGCAAACCAACGCCGAGAGCAATTACCGCTGTCTTCAGTAAATCAGCTGCTAATTTATTTTCTTTGAAAAAGCTAGTGATTTCTTTTAGGATAGATGAACCAGTTCTCAATGCTGAACTCAAAATTTCAAAAGCAGTTCCAAGAAGATTGACTCCCTGCTCACCACCCTGAATTCCTAAGAGATCGCCTACAAAATCAGCTACGATGCTACCAACATTACCGATAACTGAACCGATATTCTCGAATGTTGTTCGGATATTCTCTGCAATATTGACAATTTGGGTTGCCGCTTCATCACTAAATCCAATGGTGTTTAGGATATCTATATTTCCTTGCCTATCCATAGACCCGAAAATCATATCGAAAAAGGTATCGAAAATTCCTGTTACATGCGCAATCTGTTCAAAGACTGCATTTCCAAAAGCTTCTCCAAAAAGCTGAGAAGCTAAAGAGCTCAAGCCCTCCGTAAGTACTACTCCTAAACCTGATAGGATATTTCCTATCATTGGGAAGAAGTTAGCAAAAAGGAAAGTTCTTGTAGTCTCT
>ENA-OWND01002259-OWND01002259.1-metagenome-genome-assembly--contig:-NODE-2259-length-10474-cov-2.724830_pt1 | contig 10474 bp, 7 predicted proteins | sample MGYA00245342_ERZ651119 | MGnify/ENA primary metagenome ERZ651119 (study PRJEB26857, sample SAMEA4031756) | metagenome | biome: human; feature: oral; material: saliva | place: Philippines | collected 2014...
CGGTAACCTTGCCTTCGCCAATTTTGTCCAGGCCTTCGTTTGCGGTAATAATCGCGTTGGCCGCAAACTCGTTGGAGCCATAGATCGCAATCAGATCGGACTTCTCAAGGATGGCAGAAGCCACTGCTGCCGCATCCGCATCTTTTACTTCCGCCGGAATGCCTACATCGATAATGACGGGAGCGCCCTTCTTTTCTTTCTTCAGGCTGTCATGTCCTTCCACAGAGACCTTGTCCTCGCCGATTGCTTCTGTCATTCCGTCTACAAAGCCCTTGGTTCTCTCTACAATCGACTGAGAGTTGGATTCCTGCGCCACTACACCGATTCTAACGGTCTTGCTTGCGCCGTCAATCTTGTCTTTGATCAGCTTATAGGTTTCCGATGCCGCCAGCTTGCCTGCTTCATAGTTGTTGGTCGAAGCATTTGCCTTGATGGCTCCTTCCGGTGCATCCGGAACGCCGGAGTCAAAGCCGATGATCGGGATTCCCTGATCCATCGCCGTCTGAATGGAACCGATGCAAGCCTTCGTGTCCAGAGCTGCAAGACAGATTGCCGAAGGATTCTGGGCAATGGCTGCATTCAGGTATTCCACCTGCTGCGCGATTGCGGACTCGTTATCCGGTCCCTGGAAGGAAACTTCCGCATTCAAGTCTTCTCCTGCCTGCATCGCTCCCTTTTCCACTGCCTTCCAGAACTGATGCTGGAAGCCTTTGGCGATGACATTGATCGTCTTTTTCTCGCCGCTTGCCGCCTGAGAAGATCCGCTTCCGGACTCCTCGGTCTGTGCCTGTGACGCGGACTGTCCCGCGTCGGAAGAGCTTCCTCCGCACGCTGCGAGTGACAGAGCCATCACCCCCGCCAGTAGAGCTGTTACAATTCTCTTTTTCATGTTTTCCTCCTTTTTTATCCCTTTCTTTTTCTGTTTAGGATATCCATGTAAACTGCAAATACCAGAATAATACCCGTGATAAAGAGCTGATAATGAGACTGCACCCCGATGTAAGGGAAGCCGATCTTTAACACCGTCATAATGAACACACCAATAATCGTTCCGACGATTGACCCGACGCCGCCCGAGAGAGAGGTGCCACCGATGACCACGCCTGCGATTGCATCCAGCTCAAAGCCGTTACCGGTATTCGGCTGCGCCGTAGAGAACACTGCGACATAGGCGATTCCTGCCAGTGCGGCAAAGAAGCCGGAAAAGACGTAGGCAAGAGTCTCATATTTTTTTACATTGATACCGGAAAGTCTGGTCGCCTCCTTGTTGGAGCCGATGGAAAGGATGTATCTGCCGGTCTTCGTCTTGTTGAGCACCACCGCCATGATGACGGCACAGACGGCTAAAAGCAGGAAGCCGGTCGGGAAATTCTTGGGAAGCGGGCCTCCCTCCTTCGTAATCATGAAAATTTCACGGAACCAGGCGCCGTTTGCGCTCCCCTGCGGGAAAGAGATCGTTTTGGTCTTGGATACGATGGAACCCAGTCCTCTGGATACCATCATCGTACCCAAGGTGGCGATAAACGCCGGTAGTCCCAGCCTGGAAACAAGAATTCCGTTGATCAGCCCAAAGAGCGAGCCGCACAGGAGAATGACGAGGAGCACCAGCGGCATGGCCAGCCCCTTCTCCATTAAGGTTCCGCCGATCAGCGCACAACAGATGGCCACCGTTCCGATCGACAGGTCAATCCCGCCGGTGGCGATGACGAAGGTGACGCCGATGGCCATGAAGGCCACATAGTAAGCAGATTTTGAAATATTGGTAAAGGTAGTCGGTTGTCGGAACTTATACGTCATCCGCGAGAAAACCACGCATATAACGATGAGTGCCGCAATTACCACAGCCTGTTGGTTTGAAAATATCTTCTTGATCTTCACCTTGATTCCCCCTGTCTGTTCGTAGCACAAGTCATAATGGTTTCCTGATTGACCTCTCCGATATCCAGGTCGCCGGTCACTCTGCCCTCACACATCACAATGATTCTGTCGCTCATTCTCAAAATTTCCGGAAGCTCCGAGGAAATCATGATAATGGATTTCCCCTCCGACACCAGCTTCTCCATCAGCTCATAAATCTCGCTTTTTGCCCCGACATCGATTCCCCTCGTCGGTTCGTCGAAGATCAGGATCTCCGAATCCTTTAAAAGCCACTTGGCAATGACGACCTTCTGCTGATTGCCGCCGGATAATTTTTTGATGGTCTGAAAAACGCTTGGCGTCTTGGTCTTTAATTCCTGCACATACTTTTCGCTCTCTTTCCGACATTTTCCCTCATCAATGAAGAGGCCGTTTGTGAATTGATCGAGCGATGCGATGCAGGTATTTTCTTCCACCGACTTGTCTACCAGCAGTCCGTATCTCTTCCGGTCCTCTGACAGATAACCGATTCCTGCCTTGACCGCGTCCTCGGTGGAGCGAATCTCCACTTCCTTCCCATGAACATAGATCTTGCCTTCGTCCATGGGGTCGGCCCCAAAGAGAAGCCTCGCCACTTCGGTTCTGCCGGCTCCCATGAGTCCGGAGAAGCCGAGAATTTCTCCCTTGCGAAGCTCAAAGGAGACGTCCTTCACCGCCTTTCCTCTGGAGAGATGCTCGCACTTTAAAACCACTTCGGCATCCTTCTGCACGGAGGAGGCGGTTTTCGGCTCCATGAAGACCGTTCTGCCGACCATAAGTTTAATGATGTCGTCCTTGGTGCAGTCCTTCGTGATGAGCGTTCCGACATATTCTCCGTCCCTCATGACGGTGACACGGTCGGAAATTACATTGATCTCATCCATACGGTGGGAGATGTAAACGATCCCCGTTCCCTTTGCACGCAGATCCCGGATGACTTTGAAAAGTTCTTCGATTTCGGACTGACTCAGGGCCGCCGAAGGTTCATCAAAGACAATCACCTTGGCGTCTGCGGAAATCGCTTTGGCAATTTCCACCATTTGCTGCTTACCGACCGTCAGGTCTCCGATCTTGGCACCGGGTTCGATGTCTACATTCAGCTTTTCAAAGAGTGCCGCCGCATCCTTTTCCATCTTTCCGTCATCGATAAAGAAGCCGTTCATCCGCTCCTGCCCGATAAAAAGATTCTGTGCAACCGTCAGGTCATTCATCATGTTCAGTTCCTGGTGAACGATGGCAATCCCCGCCTCTTCCGACTCGGAAACGGTTTTGTATTCCACCTCTTTTCCTTCGAACTGAATGGTACCCTCATCCTTTGCATAAATTCCCGTTAAAATCTTCATGAGAGTGGATTTCCCGGCACCGTTTTCCCCCATCAGCGCCAGAACCTCTCCCTTGTTCAATTCCAACTCGGCATTCTTCAGTGCAGCAACTCCGGAGAAAGACTTCTTGATATTCTTCATCGATAATAAAGCTGCCATGCCACTCCTCCTAGTCCTTCTTGGTACTGACCCTCTGCCCGTAACTCTTAAACTTGACCGCCATTAAATCCATCTCTTCTTTCGGGAGAATCACCGGTTCTCCAATGGCTTTGGCCTTGGTATATACCTCTGCGCAGTACTCGATCTCTTCGATGATGTTGAAGGCGTTTAACAGATCCTGGGCTCCTGCCAGCAGTCCGTGGTTGGCCAGAATGACCGCCCTGCGATCCTTCATTGCTTCAAACGCATTTTTTGCCAGCTCCATGGTGCCGTAGGTCGCATAGTCCGCCCCCCTGACATTTTCTCCTGCCACAGCGATCATATAATGGGTAGCGGGAAGATCCTGCCTGAGACAGGCCAGTACCGTCGCATACATGGTATGGGCATGGATCACCGCATCGATGTCGTCGCGATATTTATACGGCATGAGGTGCATCGCCCATTCGGAAGAGGGAACTCTCTTTCCCTCCACGACCTGTCCGTCCAGATCAATGATGACAATATCTTTCGGCTGTATTTCAAAGAAGTCGATCCCGGACGGCGTAATCGCCACCTGTCCGTGCGCCCTGTCAAAAATGCTCAGGTTGCCGCCCGTCCCCTTGGTCAGCCCTGCTTCGACGAGCTTCTTCCCGTACTCAATCAGAAGCAGTCTTTCCTTTTCCATTAACATCGTTTTCCTCTTTTCCCCCCAGACGTTTCGCCTGCGGATATATTTTCATGAGTCGGGTGCCGGGGATGCCCGGCACCCCATGATACAGGCTTGCCAGAAGCAAGCCTTCCGACTTCCCTTACTTGTACAAAGGTCCGTAATAAGCGCAGGCTCTGTAATCCTGTCCCTCTAAATCAGCGGTTCCGAAGCCGTTAAAGGCATGCGGTCTGTAGATGCGGTTCTCTTCCACGTTGTGGAAAGCGACCGGAATGCGCAGCATGGATGCCAGTGTTAAGAGCCTGTCGCCGACATGTCCCTCTACGGTAGCCCCGTGATTGGCGCCCCATTTCGCCATCACATTGTAGACGGAATCCGCCGCTCCGATGCCGATCTTCGGTGCAAACCAGGTGGTCGGCCAGGTTCTGTCCGTTCTCTCGTCCAGCGTCTTGTGCACCTCCGCATCCAGCACGCAGGTATTTCCTTCGATCACCTGCAGTGTCGGTCCTACACCCTCTACCATGTTCACACGGATCATGGTAACCGGCATCTCCGCCGCCGTCTTAAAGTGAGAAGAGAAGCCGCCTCCTCTGAAATATTCATAGTTGGCTCTGCACCAGTCGGTTGCCTCACATAGAGCGGTGATATCCTCCTCTGTCAGGTTCCACCACTCCTTCATGGTGCCCTTCCCCGTCTCATCCTTTGCCGCAGCACTGGCATCCAGACAGCTTGCGCCGGAATTGATGAGGTGGATGATGCCGTTCTTCGCAAACCCGGTCAGTTCTTTTCCCGTCACCCTCTTGACCGCATCGGGGGACCAGTAGGTTCTCACATCGGAGAAGATCGGCGCCTTACCGGTGGAGAGCCATCCGAAGAGCATGGCGATTCCGTTTAAGGTGTCATTTTCAGTTGCAAAAGGCGTCGGCATCTTCTTGCCGTTCCAGTTGAAGCCGGAAGCCATGATTGCCTCGGTGAAGTCCGCATTCGGCAGCCAGTCTGTCCACATCCGCTGTCCCTGGAAACCGCCTGCGATGGCGTTTCTTCCAAGCGCTTCCTCATGCCATCCGAGTTCCTTTAACTTCGGGTTGCCGAAGAGGATGTCTCTTACCACCAGCGCATGCTTGACGCAGAACTCCCACTGCTCGTCGTCCGGAATGAAGCGGGATTTGGTGATCACCTCCGGGAAGTTCTTGCCCGCATTGGTGTCATAGCCCTCTTTACAGTTCTCTTTTACCCAGGCAAGCGCCTTCTCGTACTCCTCCGGATCGTAGATGCCGATGGTGATTCTTCTAAGAACCTCTGTCATATCCACCCATTCGGTTCTCATGCCCAGGTATTTCTGCAGGAAATCCACATTTACGACGCTTCCGGCAATTCCCATGGAGACCGCACCGATGTTGACATAGGACTGGTTCTTCATAATACCGACCGAAACAGCGCCTCTGGCGAAGTCCAGGATCTTCTTGGCTACATCTTCCGTGATTCCGGTATCGTCCTTATCCTGTACTTCCGTTCCGTAGATCGAGAAGGCCGGCAGCCCTCTCTGCGCATAAGCCGCCATGACTGCGGCAAGATATACGGCGCCCGGTCTTTCTGTCCCGTTAAATCCCCAAACCGCTTTGATTGTATTCGGGTTTAAATCCATGGTTTCCGTTCCGTAGCACCAGCAGGGCGTGACGGTCAGCGTTCCGATGACATTTTCTTTGGCAAAAAACTCTTCACAGACTGCCGCTTCCGCACCCCCGCCGATGGTCGTCGGGGACAGAACCACTTCCACGGGCTCCCCGTCCGGATAGCGAAGGTTCTCGGAAATGAGCTTCGCCGCACTTTTTGCCATATTCATGGTCTGCTCTTCTAAGGACTCTCTTACACCTCCCCATCTGCCGTCAATGGTTGGTCTGATGCCGATTCTTGGATGATTCATAATGCCTCCTTTTGCTCTTCCACTCTCATAATCTACGAACGATCTATTTGTAGCGGATTTTCGTTTGCACGCACCCGCAACGGATCCCCCGATCCCTGCAAAGATCAGATCCGGTTTCCCCGGTAATACTTGACTTCCGATGCCTCACAGATCTTCTCTCTGCCTTCGTTCACACTTGCCACTTCCTTCTCATACAAAAGCGTTAACAAAATATTGCCCAGTGCGGAGCTTTCATAAGGTCCCGCTTTCACGTCCAGTTGCAGCTTCTGCGCAATCCTATCCGCCAGTACTTCCGACTTCGCTCCCCCGCCGATCATCTGCAACTTCGTAAAGTGCCTGTCCAAGATACGCTCGATGTCTTCCTTCACCTCTTTGTATTTCTCCACCATGCTGTCATAGATCAGGGTGAAGTAGGAAAAATCGTCCCCAGGCGCCTCCACTCCCTTCTCTTTCAGGAAGGCATCGATTTCTTTTCTGACCTGCACATCTTCTCTGCTGAAAACCTCGGCGTCCATATCAATGATCGCTTTTCTATTCTTTTTCCCTGCACATTCCGCCCCGGAGGCTCCGTTTTCTTTGTCCTTCCTTGCAAAATCCTGCTTCACATAGGAAGAAATTTCTTCAAAGGAAATCTTTCTGCCAAGCTTTTCTTCCAACTGCTTCTTGTATTTTTCAAAAAGGTAGAGCCCTGTGATGTTTTTAAAAAAATAAGTCTCCGATCCGTATCCAAGCTCATTGGTCAGGCTGCTTTCGTATGCTTCCTTCCCCGTACAAGCCTGATCCACCGCCGTTCCGATCAAGGACCAGGTGCCGCAACTCAGAAAAAGAGAATTGCGATCTTTCGCCACCTCCGTCATCAGCAGAGCGCTTGCCGTATCATGGCCGCAAACGGGAATGACATCAATATCCAGATTCCGCAGTCTCTCGCATTTGGCGTTTTTGGTGCTTGCTCTCCACTCGCCGGCCTTGACAATTTTCGGCACCAGCTCTTTTTTCAGATCCAGGATTTGAAAGAGTGTTGTAGACACTTCCTTCCTGGTCAAATCGTAGAGCCCCGTGGTAGACCAGATGCTCTCTTCGCCGATCTTTTCCCCTGTCAAAAAATAATAGATCAGATCGGGGATCATCAGCAGCTTATCCGCCTTCTCATAAACATCCGGCTGGAGGGTTTTCAGGGCAAGCAGTTGGTAAACCGTATTGATCGTCATGATCTGGTTTCCGCTGTTCTGGAAAAGTGTCGCCTCCTCGATTCTGGAATCCGCCTCTTTCCTTCCGATGATGAATTTCTCATCCCGGTAAGAGAACGGTGCCTGCAGCAAATTTCCTTCCTGATCGATGAGACCGAAGTCCACTCCCCAACTGTCAATGCCGATGGCGCTGACATCCGCATTCTCCAGGATCGTCTCTTCGATTTTTCCTATGATTCCATCCCAGTCCCAGACCAACCTGCCGTTCTTTCCCTGAATTTTATGGTTCATCCGCATCACTTCCTGCGTACAGAACTGTCCGTTTTCCAGAAAACCGACAATTCCACGGATGGAAGTGGCCCCCATATCGAAAGCAAGTACCTTCTTCATCTGCCCTTCTCCAAGTCGTTTTCACCGATCGCCGTTGGTGCCCTAAGGGCTTCCCTCTTTCGGGATTTTGTTTCCTCTGGCACCTGTGTCTTAAAAAAATATAGCATATTCAACAAAAAGACTGAATCAATGAACGCTACATTGAACAATTTCCCTTAAACTGTGCTATACTGTTCAAACCTGAACATTTTCGTTCAAGCCAGACCGGAAATGCTTCCTTTTTGACATCTTATGTAGAACCGGAGGACCGCATGGGCGTAGAAGAGAGAAAACGAGAGATTCTGGAGAAATTAGACGCGCACAACGGGGTGGCCAGTATTCATTATCTTGTCGGGAAACTATATTCTTCCCGTTCCACGATCCGAAGAGATCTCATTGCTCTGGAAGAAGAGGGCGTGCTAAAACGCTCCCACGGCTATGTTTCTCTGGTGACCACCTCCGCAAGCGAAAGCCCGATCAGCATGCGGCAGGTCGAAAATCTAGATAAAAAACAAAAAATCGCCAAAAGGACCGAGCCTTTTATCCGGGACGGCATGGTTCTATTCTTAGATTCTTCTTCCACCGTTTGTCAGCTCGCACCGATTCTAAAGGGGAAGAAGGACCTGACCATTATCACCAACGGAATCAATATCGCCGGCGAGCTCTCGCATGCGCACAATTTAACCTGCTTCCTCTGTCCCGGCGTATTGAAACACAAGAGCCTATCCATCGTCGGCGAGTTCACTTCCCAGTTCATCAAAAATTTCCATGCCGAACTTGCCATCCTCTCCTGCAAGGCAATCCGTGCGGACGGCATCTTCGAAGGAGACGATTCCCAGGGGCTGGTCAAAAAAAGCATGATGGAGAACGCCAACCGGGTGATTCTTCTCTGTGATCATACCAAGGAGCAGGCCATCGGCTTCTTTAAGACGACCGGTCTGGATTCTCTCTCCTGCCTGATCGCCGATGCACCTTTTTCCGACTCTCTGCAAAAAACGCTGCAGAAACAGATCCCCAAGGTGATTTCCTGATTTTTTTACATTGGCATCCTTGCTTCCATCCCTTATGATGGAGGGTGTCGCCAGTGAGATCCATGAAGAAAAAATGACGATCGATCAATCGTTGATCCGGAAAGAAAGGGAGAAACTACATGAAGAGTGATATTCAGATTGCACAGGAGGCGCAGATGCTTCCGATTGCGGAGGTCGGCGCACAGATCGGCTTAAGCGAAGAGGCACTGGAAGCTTATGGGAAATACAAGGCCAAGGTGGACCTGAACCAACTGCAGCACCTGAAAAAGAAGGCGAAGCTTGTTTTGGTAACTGCCATCAATCCGACGCCGGCGGGAGAAGGCAAGACCACCACTTCAATCGGTCTGGCGGATGCCATCCATCGACTGGGAAAAAAGTCGGTTCTGGCTCTTCGCGAGCCTTCTCTGGGCCCGGTCTTCGGCTTAAAAGGCGGCGCCGCCGGCGGCGGTTATGCGCAGGTTCTGCCGATGGAAGACATCAATCTGCATTTTACCGGCGACTTTCACGCCATCGGAGCAGCCAACAACCTCCTGGCTGCCATGCTGGACAACCACATCCAGCAGGGGAACGCACTGGGCATTGACCCCAGACGGATTGTATGGAAGCGCGCCGTGGATATGAACGACCGGGCGCTCCGTCATACGGTGATCGGCCTGGGGAGTCCGATCGACGGCATCCCCAGAGAAGATTCCTTTCAGATTACCGTCGCCTCGGAGATCATGGCCATTTTTTGCCTTTCCCAAAATGTAACGGATCTGAAGGAGCGGCTCTCCCGCATCATCGTCGCCTATACCAGAGATAGAAAGCCCGTCACCGCCCATGACCTGAAGGCGGAGGGTGCCATGTGTGCCTTATTAAAAGACGCCCTGCGTCCGAATCTGGTACAGACGATCGAGCACACCCCTGCCTTCGTACATGGCGGCCCCTTCGCCAATATCGCCCACGGCTGTAATTCTGTCCTTGCCACAGAGTGTGCCATGAAGTTGGGGGATTATGCGATTACCGAGGCCGGTTTCGGTGCCGATCTCGGCGCAGAAAAGTTCCTCGACATCAAGTGCCGGACGGCAGGTCTTGTCCCCGACGCCGTCGTCATCGTCGCCACCGTCCGTGCACTGAAATATAACGGTGGTGTTGCCGTTTCTGAATTAAACAAGGAAAATCTTTCCGCTCTCACAAAAGGTCTTCCCAATCTCCTGCGCCACATCGAAAACATCCGTCATGTCTACCACCTGCCTTGCGTAGTCGCAATCAACGAATTCCCGAGCGATACGGAAGCCGAATACCGGTTAATCGAGGAAGCCTGCTACAAAGAAGGCTGCCTCTGCGCAAGAAGCGCCGTCTTTGCAAAGGGCGGCGAAGGCGGGGAAGACCTCGCCCGCAAGGTGATGCAGCTTTGTAAGGAGCAGAACAATTTCTCCTTCAGTTATGATAGCAGCGACGGCATCCGGGAAAAGATCTCGGCGATCGCCAGAAAAATTTATCATGCGGACGGCGTCACCTTTACCGCCTCCTGCGAAAAACAGATCGATCAGTTGACGGAACTCGGCTTCGCTCACCTCCCCGTCTGCATCGCAAAAACACAGTATTCCTTCACCGACGATCCTAAGAAATTAGGCGCACCGGAGCATTTCGAGATTACCGTCCGTAACCTCTCCGTTTCCGCCGGCGCCGGTTTCCTCGTCGCCCTCACCGGCGACATCGTCACCATGCCGGGACTGCCGAAGGTGCCCGCCGCCGAAGGAATTGATGTAGACGAGAAAGGAAATATCACGGGACTTTTCTGAAAAAGACAGAGCCGGAAACGGGCGAAAGGAAGCTTCCTTTCGCCCATCGCCTACTCAGCACAAACAGAGGAAAACCTCTGTTAATCCGGTATTTCTCCCAAATTTTTGACCGAATCGCGGTACTGTATTTTACCTTGGATCCGAATCACCCTTCTT
>ENA-OWND01002260-OWND01002260.1-metagenome-genome-assembly--contig:-NODE-2260-length-10473-cov-8.459877_pt1 | contig 10473 bp, 5 predicted proteins | sample MGYA00245342_ERZ651119 | MGnify/ENA primary metagenome ERZ651119 (study PRJEB26857, sample SAMEA4031756) | metagenome | biome: human; feature: oral; material: saliva | place: Philippines | collected 2014...
TCACATGAATAGTGACTGTTGCTGGCAACTCACAGCCCGCTACTTGTCCTGTGAGCACACTTTCTCCTACCTGAGCATAGACTTGAGGTTCGAGTTCATCCCAAGTCACCTTGGCCGTATCTCGTCTGCCATCTGATAAGACTAGCTTGACTCGGTCTGGTAAGTGTGGGGGTTCCTTGACAAGCGTCCAAACCCTCTCAGGCTCAATAGCGCAAATCCCTTGAACACAAACCTGAGCAGAAGCCTTTAAATCCAGACCCTCTAGCCGACCAGATACCGTAAACTCATGAAATCTTACCAAATCTTCTTCGGAGATTGCTTCCCAAACAACCTTGACTCGTTTTACATCACCGGACTCATAGTCCACCAAAACTGAAGATGGCAACTGTGGATAAGTTCCTTTATCTGTATACAAGCGAAGTGGTCTTACAGAAACTGCCTGCCCTAGTAAGGTATTTTCTGCCACCTGCAAATGAGTTTGATAGGTTTTCCCTTGATAATTGGCGAGGATAGCCAAGTCGCCTGCAGACAAGCAATGAAGCACTCCCTGCTTGATAATGGCGTGGGCACTACCACTCGTCTCCCAAATCACTTCACTATTCCCCACCTTGTTCACAGGGTTATCCACAGTTTGTGGATAAAGTCCAATAGCTGAGGAATCCCCTTCTTGTAATCCTGCCTGCTTGTCCACTCGAATCTCAAATAAGCGCTGGTTTTTCACTGGCTGGCAATCAAAAGCCTCTCCCACTAAGAGATCAAAACTTGCTGTCTCTAGTCCTCTGGCACTAGCCTTTACTCTCACTAGACCCACCTGCTCCAAGCTCTGAACTAAAACAACACCCCTGCCATGAAAGGCTTTCCTCTTAAACCGACCATTTTTCTGAGCCTTGTAACGTTCACGACTGGCCTGCCTACCATTATCCACACCTACAATACGAGCAGGGCCTTCAATTTCAAAATGAAGCTGATTGGAAGCAGTCGGCACCCAATTTCCATCCTTGTCCAATACATCAAAATAGAGATAGAGGAGGTCTTGCCCATCTGGCTCCAGTTGTGATTTCTCGGCATGTAACCCGATTTTGGTTGGCTTACCTGCAGTCACCACCCTATCTTCTGCCACAAGCTGACCTTGACGGTCATAGGCCACAGCACGCAATTCTCCCGGTTGATAGGGCAAACGCCATTCAAGATAGAGCTGGTCATAACCTTGTCCCTCTTGGTATTTTCTACCATCTGAAGTCCATTTTTCCTGAAAAGTCTTTCTGCCTTGGGATTTTCCATTGAGAAATAGCTCTACTGAACTAGCATTTGAATACACTCTAACAGGGATATCCCCATACTTATCCACAACTTGTTGATAACTCTTGTGGATTTCCCAATTCCAGTGGGGTAAAATATGAACCATAGGATGCTGATCCAGATCCAACCACTGACTTTGATAGAGATAATAGTCATTTTTAGGAATCCCTGCTGTGTCCACAATCCCAAAATAAGAACTCTTGACAGGCGTGTCATTTTGATTGTGCCAAGGAGTCGGCTCACCAATATAGTCCACTCCTGTCCAGATAAACTGACCTGCATAGTCTAGACGATTTCTATCTGCTATCCAAGAAGCCGTCGCTGTCTTCCCCCAAGGAACCCGATCATTGCCATAGTCCGACTGTTCAAAATTTCGCAAGCGGCGATTATCCCCAACCCATTCCTTATCTGGGCGAAAATAGCTGTCACGCGTCCTTGTAGCCGATGAGGTTTCAGATCCGTAAAGTCGCCACTTGGGATGTCTTTTGCGAATCCCATCAATATTGTCTTCTGAGTAATTCAAGCCCACCACATCCAGCAAATCAGCAATCTTTTCATGACCTCCAGAACCATCTCCAAAGCGGAATTGATCCATTCCCATGGTCACAAAACGGCTATCATCAACCTCCTTAACCCTTTCTAGCAAGCGTTTGATCGTCTTCAATGAATGAGCATCTCCATTTGCTTCACTGACTTCATTTCCCAAGGACCACATAAAAATCGCTGGATTGTTCTTACCACGTTCAATCATAGTGCGCAAATCATAATCTGACCAGAAATCGCCTGCTTTCGCTTCTGGATGAGTCGCTTCTTCCTCAAAAAAGCGACCATAATCATATTCTTTCTTGCCTCCATACCAGGTATCAAAGGCTTCTTCTTGGATGAGTAAGCCCATTTTGGCAGCTAGATCCAGCAAGATGCTACTGGCTGGATTGTGTGTTATTCGGATAGCGTTGACTCCCATTTCCTTCATTTGGCGCAGGCGTCTCTCGGCAGCTGACCTGTTTTCCACAGCTCCCAGCGCTCCGTAGTCATGGTGCAAACAAACCCCATGAATCTTCAACCAGCGACCATTTAGAAAGAAGCCCTTATCCGCTTGCCAATCCATATAGCGGTAACCAAAGGTCTCCTCTTCTTCATCAACCAAAATGCCATTTTTGTAGAGGCGAGTCTTCAATTGGTAAAGGTGGGGATGGTCAATATCCCAAAGCAAAGGTTGGAAAATTGATATGGCTTGTTGGAAAGAATATTTGTCCCCAGACTCAATCACTAGAGAGTCTGTCGCCTGCCAGTCTGACAGCTGTTGTCCATCATACCAAATACTCTGCTCCAAATACACCGACACGGACTGAGGTCCATCATTTGAAACTTTGCTTTCAAGCTGGGTTTCAATCCACCCAGCTTTTTGTTCCTTTAGCTTGGGACTTTCTATCTTAATCCCATACAAATCCAGATGAACTGCATCTGTAATCAACAATTTTACTTCTCGGTAAATACCGCTACCAGAGTACCAACGACTGCTAGGTTGCTGATTTTCCACAAAAACCGCAAGCTGGTTGGCTGTCCCATCGTTTCTTAGATAAGGGGTGATATCATAAGAAAAGGGTGTATAGCCATTGGGATAATAGCCTAGCACTTGCCCGTTGATATAGACTTGGGCATTCATGTAAACCCCGTCAAACAACAAACGCACCGATACAAGACTGGCATCTTCTTCCAAGTAAAACTGCGTCCGGTACCAAGCTTGACCACCATTTAACTGACCACCCTCATTTTGCGCTGGCGAATACTGGTCAAAATCATTGTAAATACTCCAGTCATGCGGCACTTGAATGGCCTGCCAATTTTCCCTCTGAAAATCCGGTGCCAAGGCCTCTTCTTTCCCTACCTCCTGGCTAAAAAACCAGTGATTTCGTAAAACTTCTTCTCTTCTCATACAAGCATTCCTCTTTAAACGAATCGATATACTTGACTATAGCACAAAACAAAAGCGCTTTCAAGACTTCCTCCATCACTCCCTAAATACTCAGAAAAGATTCTATAATTTGTACAATATACATTTAAAGTGGCCCAGAAGAGAAACTTTTCTGATAGATTTCATATAATTTTCTAAGCAACTTTCAATCACAGTTCCTCTCAATTCCTCGTCAAAACTGAATTAAAATCTGGACATTTCTTCTTAAAATGTGAAATTTAGCATAATTTTTTCAAAAAATATTATATTCTTTTTAGTAGAAGTTTATACATTTATTTCCTGTAATCCCTTTTGCTATCGTATAATAACATAAAATACTACTAAAACCTTGTTTTGTCCGAATTTTTAATCATTTTTTACTATTGACACGCCTCTGAGAATGTGATATAACGTAAATGTAAGCGGTACCAAAAAGGTGCCACCGTAAAAATTAAGGAGGAAAACACATGTCTTCACATCCAATTCAGGTATTCTCAGAAATTGGGAAACTGAAAAAAGTTATGTTGCACCGTCCAGGCAAAGAGTTGGAAAACTTGTTGCCGGACTATCTCGAAAGGCTTCTTTTTGATGACATTCCATTCTTGGAAGATGCTCAAAAAGAACATGACGCATTTGCTCAAGCTCTTCGTGATGAAGGAATTGAGGTCCTTTACCTAGAGCAATTGGCTGCTGAATCATTGACTTCCCCAGAAATCCGCGATCAATTTATCGAGGAATATTTAGACGAAGCCAACATCCGTGGTCGTCAAACCAAGGCGGCTATTCGTGAATTGCTTCACGGTATCAAGGACAACCAAGAATTGGTTGAAAAAACTATGGCTGGTGTTCAGAAAGTTGAATTGCCAGAAATTCCTGAAGAAGCAAAAGGCTTAACTGACTTGGTTGAGTCAGACTATCCATTTGCTATCGACCCAATGCCAAACCTCTACTTCACTCGCGACCCATTTGCAACCATTGGTAATGCCGTATCGCTTAACCACATGTATGCAGATACTCGTAACCGTGAAACTCTTTATGGTAAATACATTTTCAAACACCATCCAATCTATGGTGGAAAAGTAGAATTGGTTTACAACCGTGAAGAAGATACACGTATTGAAGGTGGAGATGAGCTCGTTCTTTCTAAAGATGTATTAGCAGTTGGTATTTCTCAACGTACAGACGCAGCCTCGATTGAAAAACTCTTGGTGAACATCTTCAAGAAAAATATTGGCTTCAAGAAAGTATTGGCATTTGAATTTGCTAACAACCGTAAATTCATGCACTTGGATACTGTCTTCACCATGGTTGACTATGACAAGTTCACAATTCACCCAGAAATCGAAGGCGATCTTCGTGTGTACTCTGTCACTTATGAAGATGAAAAACTCAAGATTGTTGAAGAAAAAGGTGACTTAGCTGAACTTCTTGCGAAGAACCTCGGCATAGAAAAAGTTCATTTGATCCGTTGCGGTGGTGGCAATATCGTAGCAGCTGCGCGTGAACAATGGAATGACGGCTCCAACACTTTGACCATCGCACCTGGTGTAGTCGTCGTTTATGCCCGCAATACCATTACCAACAAGATCCTAGAAGAATACGGGCTTCGCTTGATTAAGATCCGCGGAAGTGAATTGGTTCGGGGCCGTGGTGGACCTCGTTGTATGTCTATGCCATTTGAACGCGAAGAAGTATAATCGCTGTTTAGTATTTGTCAATAAAAAATGTAAAAAATAGAAAGAGGAAATAATAGAATGACACATTCAGTATTCCAAGGACGTAGCTTCTTAGCAGAAAAAGACTTTACTCGCGCAGAGTTAGAATACCTTATCGGTCTTTCAGCTCACTTGAAGGATTTGAAAAAACGCAATATCCAACACCACTACCTTGCTGGTAAAAATATCGCCCTCTTGTTTGAAAAAACTTCTACTCGTACACGTGCAGCCTTTACAACTGCAGCTATTGACCTTGGTGCTCATCCAGAATACCTCGGAGCAAATGACATTCAGTTAGGTAAAAAAGAATCTACTGAAGATACTGCAAAAGTTTTGGGTCGTATGTTTGACGGGATTGAATTCCGCGGCTTCAGCCAACGTATGGTTGAAGAACTGGCAGAATTCTCAGGTGTTCCAGTATGGAACGGTCTAACTGACGAATGGCACCCAACTCAAATGCTCGCTGACTACTTGACTGTTCAAGAAAACTTCGGTCGCTTGGAAGGCTTGACATTGGTATACTGTGGTGATGGACGTAACAACGTTGCCAATAGCTTGCTCGTAACAGGTGCTATCCTTGGTGTCAATGTTCACATCTTCTCACCAAAAGAACTCTTCCCAGAAAAAGAAATCGTTGAATTAGCAGAAGGATTTGCTAAAGAAAGTGGCGCACACATCCTCATCACTGAAGATGCTGACGAAGCAGTTAAGGGCGCAGACGTTCTTTACACAGACGTTTGGGTATCAATGGGTGAAGAAGACAAATTCGCAGAACGCGTTGCACTTTTGAAACCTTACCAAGTCAATATGGACTTAGTGAAAAAAGCAGGCAACGAAAACTTGATCTTCTTGCACTGTTTGCCAGCATTCCACGACACTCACACTGTCTATGGTAAAGATGTTGCTGAAAAATTTGGCGTAGAAGAAATGGAAGTAACAGACGAAGTCTTCCGCAGCAAGTATGCTCGTCACTTTGACCAAGCAGAAAACCGTATGCACACTATCAAAGCTGTTATGGCTGCTACTCTTGGAAATCTCTACATTCCTAAAGTATAAAACTTACTCGTATACACAACACAGGGGTTGAGACGAAAGCTATGATAGCTTATCAGTTCTAGCGAAAGAAAGCACGGATTCTTTTTGACAGATTTGCCACCTTACTCTTGTCATCTTCCTGCTTCCTAGTCTCATTCTGATAAACGTCGGCTATGCGTTCAGCCCCTTTTGGTTCGTAGTAATGACTAATTTATCCTTTAAAAAGACGCTACCTCCACTTCATATTTTATCATCATACCTGCCTGTAACTCTTGGAGTTCTGTCAGGTTTACCATATTAAAGAAAGGAGAGCTCATGTCTCATAGAAAAATCGTCGTTGCTTTAGGCGGAAATGCCATCCTCTCCACTGACCCATCTGCCCAAGCTCAACAAGCTGCTCTGGTAGAAACAGCTCGTCATCTGGTCAAGTTGATTCAAAACGGAGATGAACTGATCATCACTCACGGAAATGGTCCTCAGGTGGGTAATCTCTTGCTTCAACACTTGATGGCAGATTCGGAAAAAAACCCTGCCTTCCCCCTTGATTCTTTGGTTGCCATGACCGAGGGTAGTATCGGTTTTTGGCTACAATGTGCTCTTGATAACGCATTGCTTGATGTAGGACTTGATAAAAATGTCGCTTCTGTTGTTACCCAAGTTATAGTAGACAAAGAAGACCCTGCCTTTATCAATCCCACCAAACCAATCGGTCCATTCTACTCAGAAGAGGATGCCAAAGCTGAGAGCGAAAAAACAGGAGCAACCTTCAAAGAAGATGCTGGTCGTGGCTGGCGTAAAGTAGTAGCTTCACCAAAACCAATCGACATCAAAGAAATCAACAGCATCCGCACCTTGCTCGATAATGGTCAAGTTGTCATCGCAGCAGGTGGAGGAGGTATCCCTGTTGTTAAAAATGAAAACGGTTACCTATGTGGGGTCGAAGCCGTTATTGATAAAGACTTTGCGTCTCAACGACTAGCAGAACTCGTCGAAGCTGACCTCTTTATCGTCCTTACTAGCGTAGACTATGTTTATGTCAACTACAATAAACCAGACCAAGAAAAACTTGAACACGTTACCGTCAGTCAACTAAAAGAATACATCAAACAAGGACAATTCGCGCCGGGTAGCATGCTACCCAAGGTCGAAGCTGCTATCGATTTTGTAACCAACCACCCAGAAGGCAAGGCTGTTATCACTTCCCTCAGCAATCTAGGCGCCTTGATCGAGTCCGAAAGCGGAACAATTATTGTTAAAGACTAGCCATTTTAACCCAAGTACAAGCTCTAACTAGGAGCACTCAGGTAAACCAACATCATTCGTTTTTATACTTTGTGGCATAGTTTAGGAGGAAAAACAAATGAGTGAAAAAACAAAAAAAAGGTTCCAAATGCCTTCATCTTACACTGTTTTGATCATTATTATTGCTATCATGGCAATCTTGACTTGGATCATCCCAGCAGGTAAGTATGACACGAACGAAGCAGGTGGCCTCATTGCAGGTACCTATCAAACTGTTGACTCTAATCCCCAAGGGATTTACGATATTCTAATGGCTCCAATCCGGGCGATGCTCGGTCACGAACCAACTAAAGCCGCTATTGACGTAGCCTTCTTCATCCTCATGGTTGGAGGATTTCTAGGTGTCGTCAATGCGACAGGCACACTCGATGTTGGTATTGCCTCTATTGTTAAGAAATACAAAGGACGCGAAAAAATGCTGATCCTCATCCTCATGCCCCTCTTTGCACTTGGAGGAACAACTTATGGTATGGGTGAAGAAACCATGGCATTTTATCCACTCCTTGTTCCTGTTATGATGGCTGTTGGTTTTGATAGCATTACTGCCGTTGCCATCATTCTACTAGGTTCTCAAGTTGGCTGTCTTGCCTCTACTCTCAATCCCTTTGCTACTGTTATCGCTTCTGATACCGCAGGTGTGTCATCTATGGACGGGGTTATCCTTCGTATCATCTTCTGGTTTGTTATGACAGGTATTAGTACTTACTTTGTCTACCGCTATGCAGAAAAGATTCAAAAGGATCCCACAAAATCACTTGTCTACTCTCAACGTGAAGAAGACCTTAAACACTTCAATGTCACTGATAACGAAAATGCTCCATCTGTCTTGAACAAGAAACAAAAACATGTTCTTGCCTTGTTCATCTTGACTTTCATCATCATGATCGCCAGCTTTATCCCTTGGGTAGACTTGCATATCACTCTATTTGAAGACTTCAAGAATTGGTTGATTGGTCTTCCTGTTATCGGTGGAGTTATCGGTTCATCTGCCTTGCCATTCGGTAGCTGGTACTTCCCAGAAGGGGCTATGCTCTTTGCTGTGATGGGTATTCTTATTGGTGTTGTTTACGGTCTCAAGGAAAGCAAGATTATCTCTACTTTTATGGCTGGTGCAGCAGATCTTCTCACCGTAGCCTTGATTTGTGCAGTGGCTCGTGGTATCCAAGTTATCATGAACGACGGTATGATTACTGCAACTATTCTACACTGGGGTGAAGTCGGACTTCAAGGTCTCTCTTCTCAAGTCTTCATCGTTTTGACTTACCTCTTCTACCTTCCTATGTCATTCCTTATCCCATCTTCATCTGGACTTGCTAGTGCTACAATGGGAATCATGGCACCACTTGGTGAGTTCGTTAACGTAAAACCTAGTCTCATCATCACTGCCTATCAATCTGCATCTGGTGTACTAAACCTTGTCGCTCCAACTTCTGGTATCGTTATGGGGGCTCTCGCGCTCGGCCGTATCAGTCTAGGAACTTGGTGGAAATTTGTTACTAAACTCATTGTCGTTATTGTCATTGTGAGCATACTTCTTCTTATCCTAGGTACCTTCCTTCCATTCCTTTAGAACAAAGTGTGAGGTAAAACGAATGACCGTCTACATCACTGACTCCATTAAACAGAGCTTTATACAGAGTCTAAAGACTCTCATCTCCTACCCATCTGTCCTCCACGAAGGGGAAAATGGGACACCTTTTGGACAAGCTATTCAAGACGTTCTAGAAAAGACGCTGGAAATCTGCCGTGAACTTGGCTTTAAAACTTATATTGATCCCAAGGGCTATTATGGCTATGCAGAGGTTGGTGAGGGAGAACTCCTTGCCATCCTCTGCCACTTGGATGTTGTGCCCGCAGGAGATTTGTCAGATTGGCAATCTCCTCCATTTGAAGCAACTATCAGAGAAGGCAAACTCTATGGACGAGGGGCACAGGACGATAAAGGTCCTTCACTGGCAGCTCTCTACGCAGTGAAAAGCTTGCTTGACCAAGGCATCCAATTTAAGAAGCGCGTGCGTTTTATCTTTGGTACGGATGAAGAAACCCTTTGGAGATGTATGGCACACTACAACGCCCTCGAAGAGCAAGCCAGCATGGGATTTGCACCGGATTCGTCATTTCCTTTGACATACGCTGAAAAGGGGCTCCTTCAAGTCAAGCTTCATGGCCCCGGCTCTGATCTTCTCAAGCTCGATGTCGGAGGTGCCTTTAATGTTGTGCCAGATAAGGCAAGTTACCAAGGTCCTCTTTATGAAGCGGTTTGTAGAGGTTTAACAGAAGCTGGTTATGATTACCAAACTGCAGACCAAACCGTAACCGTACTCGGGGTACCTAAGCACGCCAAAGATGCTAGTCAAGGTGTCAATGCAGTCATTCGGCTTGCTAGTGTACTCGCACCTCTCCAACCCCACCCTGCTCTCCATTTTCTAGCCGACAAAGCAGGGCAAGATGGTAAAGGGCTTGGAATCTTTGGAGAGGTTACTGATGAACCGTCTGGTTCCCTTTCCTTTAATGTCGCGGGCTTGACTATCAATCCCGATCACTCCGAGATTCGGATCGATATACGCATACCTGTGCTAGCAGATAAGGAGAAACTGGTGGCACAGCTCACTCAGTGCGCCAAAGACTACCAACTTGACTACCAAGAATTTGACTATCTAGCACCCCTCTATGTCGCAAGAGATAGCCAACTTGTTACTACCCTTATGCAAGTCTACCAAGAAAAAACCGGAGATAAAACTCCTCCTCTCTCATCAGGTGGTGCTACCTTTGCCCGCACCATGCCAAACTGTGTAGCCTTTGGCGCTCTTTTCCCAGGAGCACAACAAACTGAACATCAGGCAAATGAAGCAGCTGTCCTAGACGATCTTTATCGCGCTATGGACATCTACGCAGAGGCGGTTTACCGTCTCGCAACCTAACCAGATAATCGTTTCTACCAAAAAAATCCCGCAGATTTGCGGGATTTTCTCTTGCATCAATGCGCCAACATTTCTTGGGCGATTTCTTGACCAGATAGGTTATCTGGGTAGTAGGTTGGCCAGTTATCCATCTCTTCAAAGAGGGCTTCTTGGCTAGTACCTCCAAAGAAGATATGGAAATGTTCTGCCTTGACTGGGGCGATATTGTGGTCACTAAACTGAACATACTTGAACTGTCCAGCGTCCG
>ENA-OWND01002261-OWND01002261.1-metagenome-genome-assembly--contig:-NODE-2261-length-10473-cov-5.346612_pt1 | contig 10473 bp, 8 predicted proteins | sample MGYA00245342_ERZ651119 | MGnify/ENA primary metagenome ERZ651119 (study PRJEB26857, sample SAMEA4031756) | metagenome | biome: human; feature: oral; material: saliva | place: Philippines | collected 2014...
GATTGCTATTGGAAATACCATCGGCAATGCCAATGATAAAGTGCGGTCGATTTTCTATGTGTTTTTAACGTTCTCCAATAACTCTGCAACTACCTTCGGCACGCCTGCCCCCGCTTTTTCTTTTATTGTAACGACTTGCTTGCGTACAAAGCCGGTATTGGGATTCGGATCGATTAAGTAAATCGGCGTATTGCGTGGAGCTTCATTAACCAAGCCATTCGCCGGATACACTTGCAAAGAAGTACCGATGACCAATACTACATCCGCTTGTTCTACAATCTCAATAGCTCGTTCTAGCATCGGCACCATTTCACCAAAAAAGACGATATAAGGACGCATCGGATGTCCGTTTGGATCCTTGTCTTCTAATTTCTGATCACCAAAACAATCCACGATATAACTTTCATCAAAACTACTGCGCGCTTTGTTTAATTCGCCGTGTAAATGCAACACATTTGAGCTTCCTGCTCGCTCATGTAAATCATCCACATTTTGCGTAATTATGCGGACATCATAGGCTTTTTCTAATTCAACCAATGCAAGGTGGGCTGCATTGGGTTTAGCTGCGGCAGCATTCTTGCGGCGTTGGTTGTAAAAATCTAACACTTTCGCACGGTTCTTTTGTAAGGCTTCCGGCGTACAAACTTCTTCGACTTTATGCCCTGCCCACAAACCGTCTTCCGCTCTGAAGGTAGGAATGCCACTTTCAGCACTAATCCCCGCACCGGTTAATACGACGCAAATTGGTTTATTTTTCGCTGTCATGTTTTTTCTCTCCTCTCATTTTTATGAATCTTATCAATCCGTCTATCTTTCGCCATTATGCCCGAAAATATTTCCGCTTGATCAGGTGATTGATAAGGATTCATCTTAATGTCCTCTCTGTTGATGGCTTTATCATAAAACACAAAGCGACAATTTGTGTCGTTAGGAAATGTCCTCGAGATATACACGCTCAATTTCTTGATAATTTTCGCCAAAATGCGCAATCCACCAGTTCAACATTTCACTCTCAATGACCGTGGCGGAAATTTCGTATTCACTGCCACAATCTTTCACCGTTTGATCAACTGATAACGGCGTTTCTGTCAAAAATCCCCCAATCGCTTTATCCACTCTAAACGTTAAGCGAATTTTTCTGCCATAACTAAAACCGAATTTTTGGCTTTCAACATAAGCTTTCAAATTAAAATCCGGGCGATCAAATTGCATGGTACTCACAGTAACCTCAAGCAAACGATGCAAAGCAAGATGCAAAATATCACCATGTTCATATTGCGCGACTAAATAACTACTCGGGCCTTGTTGCACCAAAGCAAGTGGCTTAACTTGTGCTTTGTGCTCTTTGCCGTGAATACTTCGGTAATGCACCTGTAAAAATCGATTTTGATAAAGTGCGGTGCTAATTTGAGCAAAAATTTCGGGCTCAATTTTGGCGGGCAATAACGGTTGGCTGGTTGGCGCAATCGCCACTTTGTTCAGCCATTCGGAACCGGATTTTTTATTGGAATCATAGACTAAGTTATATTCCGCCTGCTTAAAAAAAGACTCCATAGAGTACATAATATTGGCAGGCAAAATGCCTTTCAAATGTTGTTTCGCCAGCATCAGCACTAAGGATTGTTGCTCATTTAAAATGGGCAAATCCAACCCTTTGGCGTTTTCTTTCCAACGATAACTATAAGGCTTATTTAGTGTATTGCATTCAATATCAAACTGTTCTGACAGGCTTTTTAACTGGCGTTGAATACTACGAATATCTCGAAAAAAACCAATGTCCTCTAACTTCTGTTGGATTTCATGGCTGCTGATGTAACTGCGTTTTGGAATTAACCGTAAAATTTCTAATTGTAAATATAAGGAATTGGATTCTTTTGCCATATTGTTTCTCAGCGTTGTTATGTAAAAATCCCCAACATATTGTCGGGGATAAGAATTAAATTGCGTTATCCCAATACAACGATACGTTGCTCAGGACAGTTATTGTAGTGAGGGAGAAAACAACATTCGATGACATAAAAACGAAAACGTTCGAAAAATAGATTGTTTTCCCACCGCACTTTTACATCACCACCACATCAAACTGCTCTTGTGTGTAAAACGGTTCGGTTTTTACTTGGATTTGTTTGCCAATAAAAACTTCCAACTCGGCTAACAAACCATGGGATTCTTCGTTGATTAAATAGTCTGCAACCGCGTGGGAGGCATAAACCACAAATTGTTCGCTAGAAAATAAATGATGCACACGGATAATTTCGCGCATGATTTCATAGCACACGGTTTCCACAGTTTTTACCCGTCCGCGACCTTGGCAGGTTGGGCATTCGCAACACAATACATGTTCCAAACTTTCCCGCGTACGTTTACGGGTCATTTCCACCAAACCTAATTGCGTGAAGCCATTCACGTTTGTTTTCACCGGATCACGCGATAAGGCATCTTGCAAGGATTCCAACACCCGATTACGGTGTTCTTCACTTTGCATATCGATGAAATCAATGATAATCATGCCGCCAAGATTGCGCAGTTGAAGTTGCTGCGCGATGGTTTTGGTGGCTTCGATATTAGTGTTGAAAATGGTTTCTTCCAAATTACGATGCCCCACGAATGCACCGGTATTAATGTCGATGGTGGTCATGGCTTCTGTTTGCTCAATAATCAAATAGCCACCGGATTTGAGATTCACTCGTCTATCTAACGCGTGATGGATCCCCTTTTCCACACTGTACACATCAAAGAGCGGTTGATTTCCCGTGTATAAAATCAGTTTGTCGGTGAGGTTGGGGATGAATTCTTCGGTGAATTGTTTCACGTCATTGAAACAAAGTCGGGAGTCAATGTGAATGCGATCCAATTTGCCACCGATAAAATCGCGCAGAATGCGCTGTGTCAGCGCCAATTCGCCGTAAAGCATGGAGCGGGTTGGGTATTTCGCACGGCGTTCTAGCACTTTTCGCCACAAGCGTTTTAAGAAATCGGCATCTTGTTGTAAATCCAGTTCAGTCGCCCCTTCGGCCGCAGTACGAATAATAAAACCGCCCAATTCATCACATAAAGGCAAGGTGAGTTCTTTCAAGCGATTACGTTCTTCCTCGCTTTCAATGCGTTGTGACACGCCCACATGGCTGTTTTCCGGCATGAATACTAAATAACGGGAAGGCAAGGTAATATCGGTGGTGAGTCGCGCGCCTTTCGTACCAAGCGGATCTTTTACCACTTGCACCACGATGTCTTGTCCTTCGTGTACCAGTTGGGAAATGTCTTTCACCACAAATTGTTTTTGTTCACTTTCTTCCACGCATTCGGTGTGCGACACAATGTCTGAAGCGTGTAAAAAGGCGGCTTTTTCCAGCCCTATGTCCACAAATGCCGATTGCATTCCCGGTAATACACGGGTGACGCGGCCTTTATAAATATTTCCGACAATACCACGTTTGCCTTGGCGTTCAATATGCACTTCTTTGAGCAAACCGGTTTCCACTAAGGCAATGCGCGTTTCGCTTGGTGTCACATTGACCAATAATTCAACAGAATCCATAAAATATCTTATCCAAAATGTCATTGTTATTGATTTTGCCGATTAGTCTAACGAAAAGGAAAATAGAATAACAGGGGCAAATAAGGTAAAATGCTCCCCTTTTTTTTGAATATAAGAACTATTTTTAGGATTGATAGGATGTTTGGTTTAGATCCGACAATTGTTACATTTACTATTTATATTTTCGGCATGATTGGCATTGGGGTTGCCGCCTATTATTACACCAAAAATTTATCCGATTACATTTTGGGTGGGCGTCGCTTAGGCAGTTTCGTCACAGCAATGTCTGCCGGTGCTTCGGATATGTCCGGTTGGTTATTGATGGGATTGCCGGGTGCCGTGTATTTATCCGGTTTAGTCGAGGGCTGGATTGCCATTGGTTTAACCTTGGGAGCCTATTTAAACTGGCTCTTCGTTGCCGGACGTTTACGGGTTTACACCGAATTCAATCAGAACGCATTAACCCTGCCTGAATATTTTCATCATCGTTTTGGTACGCGTCACAATGCGTTAAAAATCGTTTCCGCCTCCATTATTTTGGTGTTCTTCACCATTTATTGCGCCTCAGGTGTGGTAGCCGGTGCAAAATTATTCCAAAACCTTTTTTCAATCGATTATTCCACCGCACTTTGGTACGGCGCACTTGCCACCATCGCCTATACCTTTATCGGTGGCTTTCTTGCGGTGAGCTGGACGGACACTATTCAAGCTACTCTAATGATTTTCGCCTTATTGCTCACCCCTGTCTTTGTGGTGATCTCTATCGGCGGCGTTGATGATCTACAAAATGTAGTACAACAAGCGGAAATAAGCGCACAAAAAGAATTTACCGACTTATTCCGTGGTACCACCATTATGGGCTTGTTAAGCCTTGCGGCATGGGGCTTAGGTTATTTCGGACAACCGCATATTCTCGCTCGCTTCATGGCGGCAGACTCTGTGCGCTCCCTCAATAAAGCCCGCAAAATCAGCATGACCTGGATGGTACTTTGCTTAGTGGGTGCCGTTGCCATCGGTTTCTTTGGTATGGCGTATTTCTATGCAAATGCAAACACCGCCTCTGCTGCCTTGGTAAACCATGAGCCGGAGCAAGTTTTTATTGAATTATCCCGACTATTATTTAATCCATGGATTGCCGGTATTTTGCTTTCCGCCATTCTTGCTGCGGTGATGAGTACCTTAAGTTGCCAGTTGTTAATTTCTTCCAGTGCCATTACGGAAGACTTTTACAAAGGCTATATCCGCCCGAAGGCATCAGAAAAAGAATTGGTTTGGTTAGGTCGCATCATGGTATTGGTGATTGCCGCCGTTGCCATTTGGATCGCCCAAGATCAAAACAGTAAGGTGTTGAAACTCGTGGAATTTGCTTGGGCGGGGTTTGGTAGCGCCTTTGGTCCGGTAGTTTTACTTTCACTCTTTTGGAAACGCATGACGTCCTCCGGTGCCATGGCGGGCATGCTCACCGGCGCAATAACCGTATTTGCTTGGAAAGAATGTTTACCGCAAGAAAGCGAATGGGCGCAAGTGTATGAAATGATTCCGGGCTTTGTATTCGCCGCCATCGCCATTATTATTGTGTCGCTCTTGTCTGCGAAACCCGACGAAGCCATTACCGACACCTTTGAAAAAGCCCAAAAAGCGTATCATGATGCGCTGTAACCTTAATTCACCGAGATAACGATATGATCGATTTTCGCCCTTTTTATCAACAAATTGCTACGACCCATCTTTCGCCTTGGTTGGAAACCTTGCCATTACAAATGAAACAATGGCAACAGCAAACCCACGGGGAATATGCCAAATGGGCAAAAGTCGTGGAATTTCTACCGCACTTGCCGGCTTCCCGTATTGATCTAAAAAGTGCGGTCAAATCTGAGTGCGATTCTGCGCTTTCCGATGGCGAACGTCAGCGCATTATTCACCATTTAAAACAACTCATGCCATGGCGCAAAGGGCCTTATCATTTACTTGGCATTCATGTGGATTGCGAATGGCGCTCCGATTTCAAATGGGATCGCGTGCTACCGCATTTAGCGCCGTTGCAAGATCGCACGATTTTAGATGTGGGTTGCGGCAGTGGCTATCATATGTGGCGCATGGTGGGCGAAGGCGCAAAAATGGTGGTGGGCATCGACCCGACGGAATTGTTCTTATGTCAATTTGAAGCGGTTCGCAAACTCTTAAATGACGATCGCCGTGCAAATTTGATTCCGCTCGGCATCGAGCAAATGCAACCCCTTGCGGCGTTTGATACGGTGTTTTCCATGGGCGTGTTATATCACCGCAAATCGCCGCTGGATCATCTTTCCCAACTGCGTGCACAACTGGTAAACGGCGGTGAATTGGTGCTCGAAACCTTAGTGGTGGACGGCGATGAAAACACGGTGTTGGTGCCGATGGATCGTTACGCCAAAATGAAAAATGTGTATTTCATTCCATCTGTCGCTGCTTTAATTCATTGGCTGCAAAAAACCGGCTTTAAAAATGTGCGTTGCGTGGATGTCGCCGTCACCTCATTAGAGGAACAGCGCAAAACCGATTGGTTAGAAAATGAATCCTTAATTGATTTTCTCGATCCCAATGATCATAGCAAGACGATTGAAGGCTATCCTGCACCGAAAAGAGCGGTCATTTTAGCCAACAAATAGTCATAAATCTCATTGAGATCAAAGGTTAAAAAGAGTAAAGTAAGCAACCGTTGATTTTTATAAACTAGCTTAAAAAAGGCGGAAAATTATGGGTAAAAGTGTTGTTGTTCTCGGCGCGCAATGGGGCGATGAAGGAAAAGGAAAAATCGTTGATTTGCTCACCGACCGCGCCAAATATGTGGTTCGTTATCAGGGCGGTCATAATGCCGGTCACACCTTAATCATCAACGGTGAGAAAACCGTTTTACGTTTAATTCCATCAGGTATCTTACGCGATAACGTCACCTGTTTAATCGGTAATGGCGTTGTACTTTCCCCAGCTGCCCTCATGCAAGAAATGGGCGAGTTAGAAAGCCGTGGCGTGAACGTGCGCGACCGTTTATTGATCTCCGAAGCCTGCCCATTAATTCTGCCTTACCACGTTGCGATGGACCACGCCCGTGAAGCGGCACTTGGTAAAAAAGCCATCGGTACTACCGGTCGTGGTATCGGCCCGGCTTATGAAGACAAAGTCGCTCGCCGCGGTTTGCGCGTGGGCGATTTATTTAATCGTGAAGCCTTTGCCGAAAAACTCAAAAACATCCTTGATTACTACAACTTCCAATTGGTGAACTACTACAAAGTTGAACCGGTTGATTATCAAAAAACCTTAGATGATGTGTTCGCCGTTGCCGATATTATCACCGGCATGGTTGCTGACATCACCACCATTTTAGATACCGCCCGCAAAAATGGCGACAACATTTTATTCGAAGGCGCACAAGGCACCATGTTGGACATTGACCACGGTACCTATCCGTATGTGACTAGCTCCAACACCACAGCCGGTGGTGTTGCTACCGGTTCCGGTTTCGGCCCGCGCAATTTAGATTATGTGTTGGGTATCATCAAAGCCTATTGTACCCGCGTGGGTGGCGGCCCATTCACCACGGAATTATTCGATGAAGTTGGTGCAGAAATTGCCCGTAAAGGGAACGAATTTGGTGCGGTCACCGGACGTCCACGTCGTTGCGGTTGGTTTGATGCCGTAGCCATTCGTCGCGCGATTCAATTGAACTCCATTTCCGGTTTCTGCATGACGAAATTAGACGTGTTAGACGGTTTCAATGAAGTGAAAATCTGCGTGGGCTACAAAATGCCAAATGGCAATATTGTAGAATACGCACCACTTGCCGCGAAAGACTGGGAAGGTGTTGAGCCGATTTATGAAACTATGCCGGGTTGGAAAGAAAACACTTTCGGCGTCACCGATGTGAATCAATTACCGCAAACTTGCCGTAATTACATCAAACGTATCGAAGAAGTCACCGGCGTACCGATTGCCATTCTTTCCACCGGACCAGATCGCGTACAAACCATGATTTTACAAGATCCGTTTGCCGCGTAAAAACGCCTAGAAAAATACGTAGAAAAATATAGAGAAAAACGACCGCACTTTTGAACTATCAAAGTGCGGTTCTTTTTTGGAGAGTTTTTTATGAATGAGCCGGAACAAAACGTCGTCGAATACCTAACCGAACACCCCGATTTTTTCACTACCCACCCTGATTTGCTTGCCAAACTGTCCGTGGTTCATCCACAAAAAGGCACGCTATCTTTAGTAGAAGCACAGCTAGAACAGCAACGCCAACAAATCAAAACCCTTACGTCGTTATTAGAAAAATTTCATCAGCTTACCTATCAAGAGGCAGACATTTTCTATGCGCTTATGCCCTTACAAAAGAAATTGTTTCAAGCGGAAGATTTCCAACGGAGCGAAAAAAAACTGAAACAATGGGCGCAATCCTATGAACTGGACGGTGCAAAAATATTGCTATTTCGAGATGCGTGGCCAAAAAATGAAACCATTCCCGAACAATATTGGATTGATCGCAAGGCGTTTGAACTGATTCGATTGGAACGTCTCGGCTTGCGCCAATTTTACTTGGGCGATTTAAGCAACAAAGAAAAACACCTAATGTTTCTGCCGGAAGAATTTCCCATTGGCTCCGTGGCAATTTGTCTGCTTGGCACAAAAACAAGCCACAAACCCACCGCACTTTTATTATTCACCTCCCGAGATACCGCCCGCTTCCATAATGGGCAAGACACTACATTCTTAAAACACATCGTAGATATTGTGGAATTGCATTTGGGACGATGGATCTGAAAAGTACGGTGCTTTTTAGCGGCATTTTTCGTTGCAAAAAAGAATCAGACCGCCTTTTCATCTTTCCCACCAACACCAATAACAATCCGCATATAAAACGTGCGGTTTTTTGGCTACCCTATAAGGGCCTATACTTCACAAACCCTAAAGGAGGTTGTGAAAACCGGTCACCGTGTTTATTTTCATATCACTATTTTAGTGAATCGTAGCGTGCAACTTGTTGCACGAAATCATGAATGCCCGAAAGAGTTAAATAACGTTCCGTGCGTAATTTGGTCGTGCATCAAGATGCACGCTACGAACGAAATCACGAATTACACATCGAGGTTAATGTTAATCATTTGTGCAATAAAAGCCTTTCATCTGAAAGGCTTTTATATTAAGAAAAACGAATAAAGTCGGTTGGCTTATGCGTTATTCCGACTCTATCGCATTCAGCGGAAAATTCGGTGGCAATTGCGGACTGGCCTCATCCTCCCCCATGGGATCAATTTCCGGTTGCGTTTTAAACGCTTCCGGTGAAACATTTCCTTTTTCCTTACCCAATAATTGGGGCTGTAATTTGACGAAGTTACTCTGTGGTGACAACCAAATATTGATCAGCATTTGGCTGAATTCCGGTTCAAACTCATGATCTAAAACGGAATCATTCAAAATAAAATACCCTTTATCGGGTAGCGCAATATAACGCAATATCGCATTTGGAGAGAAGTCCGGGAAAATAGCCTGCATATCTTTTAGCCACAAATCCGTTTTGGCTTTATCCGCTTTCAGAAATTCCATTTCTTTAATTAAGCTAATCGCAAAATTTTTGCCTTCAACGGGCTTTTCATATTTGAAAGAAAGCATGATAGGTAATTGGTTTTCCTGATATGCACCGTCTTCGGTCGCCAAATCAATGGAATAAACCAAGAACGGCCCCCAGTTATAGTCGGCAGTGCCTACATTGACCCAATGGGCTGAAAGTGCGGTAGGAAATAAGCTTAAAATAAACAGCAGCGATTTTAATTTCATAAAAAATCCGTCATAAAAATTTATGTGAGGATTATAGCAAAAAAGACGGGAAATGATCCCGTCTTCTTTACTTGTGGCTTAATTTAACGCATCACGTTATTTTAAGCTGCCCACCATATCTTCCGGACGCACCCATTTATCGAAGTCTTCCGCAGAAACTAAGCCAAGATTAATGGCTTCTTCGCGTAAGGTGGTACCGTTTTTGTGTGCGGTTTTCGCAATTTTTGCCGCATTTTCATAACCGATATGGGTATTAAGTGCGGTGACCAACATCAATGAATTTTCAAGTTGTTGTTTAATGCGTGGGTAGTTCGGTTCGATACCGGTTGCGCAGTGTTCGTCGAAAGAAACACAGGCATCTGCCAATAATTGGGCGGATTGTAAGAAGTTGGCAATCATTACCGGATTGAATACGTTCAATTGGAAGTGACCTTGAGAACCGACGAAGGCGATAGTGGTGTCGTTACCAAACACTTGTGCGCATACCATGGTCATGGCTTCACATTGGGTTGGGTTAACTTTACCCGGCATGATGGAAGAACCCGGTTCATTTTCCGGAATTAAGATTTCACCAATACCGGAACGTGGACCGGATGCCAATAAACGGATGTCGTTAGCAATTTTGAACAAGCTCATAGCAAGTTGACGTAATGCACCGTGAGTTTCCACGATAGCATCATGTGCTGCCAACGCTTCAAATTTGTTTTCTGCGGTAATGAACGGAAGACCGGTGAATTTAGCAATGTATTCAGCCACTTTCACATCATAGCCTTTCGGTGTATTCAAACCGGTACCCACAGCCGTGCCGCCAAGGGCTAATTGGCGTAAGTGCGGTAGGGTATTTTTCAATGCAAGTAAACCGAAGTGTAATTGCGCCGCATAGGCAGAGAATTCTTGACCTAATGTTAATGGGGTTGCATCCATTAAGTGAGTACGGCCAATTTTTACCACATCTTTAAATTCTGCTGATTTTTGTGCGAACGTTTTTTGTAGACGTTCCACGCAAGGAATGGTGTGTTCGACCACTTTTTTGTATGCGGCAATGTGCATTGCAGTTGGGAAGGTATCGTTTGAAGATTGGGATTTGTTCACATCATCATTTGGATGGATGAATGATTTTTCAC
>ENA-OWND01002264-OWND01002264.1-metagenome-genome-assembly--contig:-NODE-2264-length-10466-cov-10.092690_pt1 | contig 10466 bp, 10 predicted proteins | sample MGYA00245342_ERZ651119 | MGnify/ENA primary metagenome ERZ651119 (study PRJEB26857, sample SAMEA4031756) | metagenome | biome: human; feature: oral; material: saliva | place: Philippines | collected 2014...
GTGCACCCATCGCGTCCATTTCCTCGCGGACGATGTCCTCGATCTTGCGCAGCGTGCGCAGGCCGAGAGGAAGCCACGTGTAGATGCCGGGGGCGCAGCGGCGGATGTAACCGGCGCGGACCAGGAGCTTATGGGAATTGACCTCGGCGTCGGCCGGGTCCTCACGCAGGGTTCGCAGGAAGAAAGTCGAGAGATTTCGAAGCATGGTCCAAGAGTACGGCACGCGCCGCCAGGTGGGCCACCGGCACAGCCGCGTGGCCCCTCATCGGGGGCTCGAAGTCCCTCAGATGAGAGCACCGACCCCCAGCTCGCGCTCGCGCGCCTGCGGGTGCGCGGCGTAGTAGCGGCGAGCCATCCACCCCGGGTAGGCCCACTCGGGCATGCCACCCAGGTACAGGGACTGGACAGCGACCAGGATCATGGCGGCGAGGAGGCCCAGGAGCAGAGCGCAGGGGCCGAGCGTGTCGAGACCGGCGGCCTCACGACCCACCAGGTCAGCGGTGACGAACCAGACGATGGAGAGCAGGGGCATGAGCGGCCACACCAGGCGCGTCATCTCCGCGCTGGCCGATCCACCGCGCAGATCCATGCGCATCGCGACGCGACGGGCGCTCGCGCCGACGCCGGACCACGTCCACGCCCACAGGAGCGCGACAAACAAGCCCACGAGCGCGAGCAGAGCGGTGGAAGTGACGAACACCGTATCCCCCTTCGGATAGTGCAACATCCCCGTCGGCGTTGCGTACGGAGCGATACTACAACACCAACGGGGATGACTGTCCAACCGAACGGGCTGAAAGGAGACTAATCAGGCATCCACGAGCCCGCCGACGCATGCTTCGCGGATGTCGCGCAGCATGGACAGGGACGACAGGGACTCCGCAGTGACGCCCGCCCACACGAGCGCCAGCTCACGGCCCGAGGCCTCGTGACGCTCGCGAATGTGCAGCAGGGTGCGCGACGGCGACAGGGGCAGCAGGGCGATCACGCACGTGCCCGAGGCCGGGGCCCCCTCGGGAGCGCCGGGCGCGGCCACGCGCATGAGCACGTGATCCTCCTCCTCAACGTCCACGATCGTTGACTCGTCCTCGGGCTCAAAGGCGCGCCCGAGAACGTCCCACACGACCGAGGCGGGGGCGTCGATGGCGACGCCGCGGTCCACGACCACGTTCGCGCCGGGCAGGAGCAGGTCGCCGGGCAGCGACACGTCAGCCTGAGACGCGGTCAGGCCAATGCGGCGTGGAAAACCGCTGGCCGCCAGCGCGCACGCGCCGCCGATCAGGGACAGGCAGGCAAGGGTACGAAGACGCATGATGAATCCTCCTCCGCTCAGCAATCGATCCCCGGAAGCTTCACGTCCGGTGCGGTAATCGGGGCAACCTCGACGGTTCCGGAACCCGGCTCGAGGCCCAGTTCCTCGGCCAGCGCGTTAGCGCGACGAATCAGCGTCTCAACAATCTGGTCCTCGGGCACCGTCTCCACCACCTCACCGCGGATGAAGATCTGGCCCTTGCCGTTGCCCGACGCGACACCCAGGTCCGCCTCACGGGCCTCACCCGGGCCGTTGACGACGCAGCCCATGACGGCCACGCGCAGCGGGACGGTCAGGTCCTTGAGCCCTTCGGTGACGTTCTCGGCCAGGGTCCACACGTCCACCTGGGCTCGGCCGCACGATGGGCAGGACACGATCTCGAGGGTCTTGTCACGCAGACCCAAAAACTCCAGCATCTTCGTGCCCACCTTAACCTCCTCCACGGGAGGAGCCGACAGGGAGACGCGAATCGTGTCGCCGATGCCCTCGGCCAGCAGGATCGAGAAGGCGGATACGGACTTAATGGTGCCCTGGAAGGCGGGCCCGGCCTCGGTGACACCCAGGTGCAGCGGCCAGTCCCCCGCCTCCGAGAGCATCCGATAGGCCTGGACCATGGTGAGCACGTCGTGGTGCTTGACCGAGATCTTGAAGTCGTGGAAGTCGTTCTCCTCGAAAAGGGAGGCCTCCCAGATCGCCGACTCGACCAGGGCCTCGGGCGTCGCGCGGCCGTACTTCTTCAGCAGGCGCGGATCCAGTGAGCCCGCGTTCACGCCGATCCGCAGGGACACGCCATGATCGGAGGCTGCCTTGCAGATATCCTTCACCTGGTCGTCGAACTTACGGATGTTGCCCGGGTTCACGCGCACGGCGCCGCAACCGGCCTCGATCGCCTGGAACACGTACTTCGGCTTGAAGTGAATGTCCGCGATGACGGGGATACGGGACTGCTTCGCGATGATCGGCAGCGCATCCGCATCCTTATCCGTCGGGCACGCGACACGCACGATGTCACAGCCCGCGGCGGTCAGCTCCGCGATCTGCTGCAGCGTCGCGCCAATATCGTGCGTCTTCGTGGTCGTCATGGACTGGACGGACACCGGCGCCCCACCGCCCACGGGAACGTCTCCCACCATCAGGCGATGCGTCTGCCGACGCGGGAACGGCGACGCCGCGACGTCGGGCATACCAAGATTGATTTCACTCACCCGCCCATTATCGCGCACCCGGGCCATTCCTTCCCACGCGGACGGCAGCCACGTGGGAAGGCTCGCTTTCCGCTCGCCGCCGACGAGGGCGCGGCCGCCGACTCAGCCGAGAGACACGGGCTTGACGATGTCGGCGACGATCAGGATGACGCTCATCGCGACGAGCAGGCCGCCCACGGCCCACGTCAGCGGAACCAGGCGAGCCGTGTCCGCGGGACCCGGGTCCTCCTTGCCCCGCAGGCGCGCCACCTGGCGGCGCACGCCCTCAAACACGGCGCCGAGGATATGCCCGCCATCCAGCGGCGGAAGGGGAATCAAGTTGAAGACAAAAAGAGCCATGTTCAGCGACGCCAGCAGACTGAGCAGCACAGCGACCACCTGACGGGTGTCACGCAGGCCCAGGGCCGCCGAATCCCCCGTCACCTCGCCGGCCATGCGCCCCACGCCCACGACCGACACGACGCCGCTCGCATCACGCTCCTCGTCGGTGACGATCGAACGACCCACCTGCCACACGGCCTGCGGCAGGCGCACAACCACCGAGGCGGTGCCCGTGAACATCTGCCAGTCAGCCCGAGCAACATCCGCGGGCGAGGCCGACACGTACTCGTAGGCGGCCGTCACTCCCACGTAACGCGCACCCTGAGCACCCGTGACAGGCGTCACCGTCAGATCCACGCGTCCACCGTCACGCTCAACGGTCAAAGTCGCAGACTCGCCCTCGGGGGTCGCACCCACGGCCTGCTGAAGCTCCGCGAAGGTCGTCACCGGCTGCCCGTTCCACGCCTCCACCGTGTCCCCGGGACGCACCCCCGCCTCGTAGGCAGGAGAAGCAACCTCACCAGAGGACGTAGAGATCGTCGCCGGCACGGCAGCGATGGTGCGCGAGGCGGTGGGAGCCCCGATCCCGATCATCGTCACGGCGCTGAGCACAATCGCGATCAGCAGGTTCATGAGGGGCCCGCCCAGCATCACCACGACCTTCTTGGGCGCACTGAGCAGGTAGAACGCGCGATGCTCCTGCCCCTGCGGGATCTCCTCCGCCGAGGCCTCGCGAGCCTCCTGAGCGAGCGTCGGCTTACCGCCCCGCCCCACCAGGCGCGTGCCCGGGCGCGCCGGCGCGTACATGCCGACGATCTTCACGTAGCCGCCGAGCAGGATAGCGCGCAGCGCGTACGTCGTATCCCCGATCTTCTTCTTCCACAGGGCAGGACCAAAACCCACCGCATAATCAGGCACCAAGACGCCGAACTTCTTGGCGGGCAGCATGTGCCCCACCTCGTGCAGCGCCACCGACGCCAAAATCCCCACGATGATGACGACGATACCGACGATAGAACCCACGCTCACATATCCTTCCATAGGCCAGCCGCGACACACTCGCGTGCGCGCCGATCGGCCCAGCGCTGCGCGGCCACAATATCCTCCAGCGAGGGGTCCGCGACACCCTCATGCTCGTGAACGACCGCCGAGACGGTGTCGACAATCGCGAGCCACGGAACGACGCCCTTGATGAAGGCGTCGACCATCACCTCATTCGCGGCGTTGAGCACCGCAGGGTGCGTGGCCGAGGCGCCCACGGCAAAGCGCGCCAGATTAATCGCCGGGAACGTCTGGTCGTCCACCGGCTCGAACGTCCACTGCGAGGGATTGCCCCACGTCAGGGGCTCCTCCACGCCATCGAGGCGTTCTGGCCACGTCAGCCCCAGCGCGATCGGCAAGCGCATATCCGGAGGGGAGGCCTGCAGCGTCGTCGCCCCGTCGCGCCACGTCACCATCGAGTGCACGATCGACTGCGGGTGAACCGTCGCCACAATATGCTCCGGCTCCACGTCGAAGAGCAGGTGGGCCTCGATCAGCTCCAGGCCCTTGTTGATGAGCGTGGACGAATTGATCGTCACGACCGGACCCATATCCCACGTCGGATGAGCCAGCGCCTGCGCCGCGCGCACCCCGCGCAGCTGGTCGCGCGTGCGACCGCGGAAAGGCCCGCCCGACGCAGTCAGCACCAGGTCAGCGACCTCCGAGCGCCCCGACACGACCGGCGACGTCAGCCCCCGCTCGTGCACGCCCGAGGCCAGGGCCTGCGCGATCGCCGAGTGCTCCGAATCCACCGGCACGATCTGCCCCGGGAAACGCATCGCGTTCTTCACCAGCGCGCCGCCCACGACCAGCGACTCCTTGTTCGCCAGCGCCAGGCGGGCACCGCAGCGCAGCGCCGCGAGCGTCGACGACAACCCCACGCCACCCGTAATGCCGTTGAGGACCACGGGAGTCACGCTCGGATACAGCTCCTCCGCACGCTGCACCGACGCACACACGACCTCGACCGAGGCGTCCTCGCCGACGAACACCTCCGGGCACGTGCCGCCCATCGACTCCACGGCGGCCGCCAGCTCCGCGCGCACGTCTCGGGCCACACCGACGAACGCGGGGTTCAAGGCGAGGACCTGCGCGGCGAGCTCGGCGATCGACGAACCGCCGGCGCTCAGGCCCAGCACGTCGAAACGGCCTCGGTTCGCTTCGATGACCTCGCGGGCCTGCGTGCCGATCGAGCCGGTCGAGCCCAGCAGAACAACGGGGATGGGACCCACCCCGAACGCGTGACGGTCAGCCATCAGTCGACCGCGAGCAGGATCTCGATCGCGCGCCCCAGGTAGGCGTCCACCGGCCCCTCGGCGTAAGCCTTCTTGCCACGCTTAGCGCGGAAGGTCGCAGTGCGAATCTCGTCCGCGGTCAGCTCCCCCGCCTCGTCGAAGTAGGCGGCGATGCGATCGAGCAGATCATCCACGGCCTCGCAGTCGTAGCCACGCCCGCTGCTCGGGTGGGCGAAACGCTCACCGCGGGGGCGCTGGAGGCGCGGATACAGGGTCGTCGCGCGGTCAGCGACACGGTCGTACCACGCAGCCTCGCCCTCTGCGGCCACGGAATCGGCGCGGTCACGCTTGACGAACGCGGCCTCCAGACGGTTCATGGCGGCGTCGACGGCCTCGATGTTGTAGCCCCGGTTCTTCAGCTCAAAGGTCGCCAGGCGCACCTGCTCCGCGCTGAACTGCTCGGGAGGCAGACCACCCTCGTACGCGCGACGCGCATCCTCAAAGAACGCATCGACCTGTCCTCGGTGGTAGCCCTTGGAGAAGAAACCAACCTTAGGGAACTCAGTCATCATTGCTCCTTACTCTGAGTCATGGAACGAAGAATCTCATCGACGGCCTCCTGGGTGCCGAACTCGGCGGCCACCTGGTCCACGACCGTCTGGATAGGCGGATCAGCCGTGAGGCGATCGAGCATACGATCAACGTCGAGGCTATCGATGGCCGCCGGTGCGCTCGCGTCGTCGTCCCACACGGGGGCGAACCGCGTTTCTGGCGGCTGCGGGGACACCGGCACATCAACGGAATCCGCCCGCGGCATCCCTGGGGCGATCGGCCCGATGTCGGAGGCGGGCGCCTGAGAGGCTGCGGGGGGAATCGCGGGCGCTTCGGGGCCGCTGCGCGAGTCGCTCGACGAGGCCGGGGCGGGCTCGTCGGCGCGAACGTCCGCCACATCCTCGCCGGCCTCGCCCTCACGCTGGGCCGCCCACTCGCGGTCGCGATCAAGCCCCCTCAACACGCCGATCAAGCGATCGATCTCGGCGTCCACCTGGTCCATGTTGAAGCCGCGGAACTTGACGGAAAACTCGATCTCCTCAGCCTTGCGGGCGGTCACGATCTGATCCGGCTCGCTCGCCTGCCCCCTGATCGTGCGCTCCACATCGGCGAGGAACGCGCGCACCTCGCTCATGTCGTAGCCCTCGCGCAAGAACGTGCGCGAAAAATCGGTCGTCCTCACGCGCGCTCCTCACCGCCGGGCCTGCGCCCCTCGGCGACCGCCGTAGCCAGCTGACCGCACGCTCCGTCGATGTCGGATCCCCGGGTGTCGCGAATCGACGTCGCGATTCCGTTGTCGCGCAGGCGCTTGACGAACGCATCCTGGGCATGCTTCGTGGACGCCGTCCAAATCGATCCCGGCGTCGGGTTCAAGGGGATCGGGTTCACGTGAACCCAGCCATGGCCTCGTTTATTGAGCTCGTCGGCCAGAAACTGAGCGCGCCACTCCTGATCGTTCATGTCCTTGATGAGCGCGTACTCGATCGACACGCGCCGTCCCGTCGCCAGGAAGTAGGCGCGGGCAGCATCCAGGAGCTCCCCGACCTTCCAGCGCGAGTTGATCGGAATGAGCTCGTCACGCAGATCATCGTCGGGGGCATGCAGCGACACCGCGAGCGTCACCGGCATCCCCTCCCCCGCGAGCTTCTTAATCGCGGGAACCAGCCCGACCGTCGAGACGGTAATGTTGCGCGCGCTCATACCGAAACCCTCGGGCGCGGGATCGATGAGGCGATGCAGGGCGCCGATCACCGTCTTGTAATTGGCCAGCGGCTCACCCATTCCCATGAACACGACGTTCGACAGCGCCGTGGGTCCACCGGCGAGCGCGCCATCTCGGCACGCCGCCTGCGCGTAGCGGACCTGATCGACGATCTCCGCCGTCGACAGGTTGCGGGTCAGGCCCATCTGCCCCGTCGCACAGAACGGACACGCCATGCCGCACCCCGCCTGCGAGGACACGCACAAGGTGGTGCGCTGCGGGTAGCGCATGAGCACCGACTCCACCTGGGCCCCGTCGTACAGCCGCCACAGGTCCTTCATCGTGCGGCCGCCGTCCGCCTTCAACGAGACGACCCTCGACACGAGCGTCGGCAGGAGAGCCTCGCGCACCTGGGCGCGCATGCCAGCCGGAATGTCACTCATGCGCTCAGGGTCGGCCTCAAAGTGCGTGAAGTAGTGGCGCGAGAGCTGATCCGCACGGAATGCGGGCAGCCCCAGGTCCTTGAGCACCTGCTTGCGCCCGGCTGCGTCGAGATCAGCCAAGTGCGAGGGCGCCTTGCCTCGGCGCTGAGCGGTGAAGGACAGGACGGGCTTCGCGTCCTTATGCGTCGCCCCCTCCGGCGGCTGATCGCTCGGGCGCACCTCTCGGCGCGCGCCCGGGCGACGCTGCGCCGAGGCCGTGGCCTCCTCGCGGGAGCGGCCCTGCGCCGCGCGTCCCGTCCTCGTCGTTTGGCTCAATGGCTCGACTCCCAAGAAATACCGGGCAGCGCCCACGCGAAGATGAAGTAGGCGACCGGCGCGCTCATGAGCAGCGCGTCCACCCGGTCCAGAACGCCACCGTGCCCGGGCAGGATCTGGGACATGTCTTTGAGGCCCGACTCGCGCTTAATCAGCGACTCAGTCAGGTCACCCATCGTGCCCACGAACGCGATCGAAACACCGGCGACGATGCCCCACCACCAGGCGGCACCCAGCAGCCACAGCCCCACGCAACCGACGCCGACCGCCGTCAGCGCGGAACCAGCAAAGCCCTCCCAGGACTTCTTCGGAGACAGGGCCGGCGCCATGGGATGCTTGCCGAACAAGACACCGGCAGCCCACCCGCCCGTGTCGTTCGCGATGACCATGAGCTCAAAGACGACAAACACCCACGGATCGCGCCACGCCGCAAGCATCAGCACGACGAAAGAGGCCAAGAAAGGAACGTAGACGGCCGTGAACGTCGACGAGACGACGTCGCTCATCCGCGACTCCTGCCGCCGGTCAAGCAGCCTCCACGCCGCGCACACGAAGACGGTGATGTACAGCGCGAAGAGCGTGCCCTCGCTGCCCAGCCACCACGCACACGTGATCATGCCGATCGCGCCCACGTACAGCGGCGTCACGGTCAGCGTGATGCCCATGCGCGCGAAAGCACCCGCCAGCTCCCAGATACCGACGAGGCACACGAAGCCAATGACACCGACAAACGCCGGAAGGGATGTAAACAGGGGCACGGCGACGGCAACGATGAGGACAACCGCCGTCGTGATCGCCTGCGGGAGGTTACGACCCGCCTTCCCCGTCGCCCCACCCGCGGGATGATTGTCGCGCGTGGGGCCCGGGGAAAAGATGCGAGCCAGCAGTGAAGAATCCGTTGACGCCATCAGATCGTCAGCAGTTCGCTTTCCTTCGTCGCGAGCATCTTGTCGATCTGCTCCGTGTGGGCCTTCGTCATCGAATCGAGGTTCTTCTCTGCGCGATCGACGTCGTCCTCAGACGCCTCGCCATCCTTCTTGAGGCGATCCAGCTGATCCTTAGCCTTGCGGCGCACACCGCGCACGGAGACGCGGCCATCCTCAGCCTTGCTCTTAGCCTGCTTGACGTACTCCTTGCGGCGATCCTCGGTCAGCGCAGGCAGCACGACGCGAACAACGTTGCCATCGTCCGTGGGGTTCACGCCCAGGTCGGACTCGCGCAGCGTGCGGATAATCTCCTGCGTCGCCGTGCGGTCGAAGGGAGAGATCAGCACCGTGCGAGCCTCGGGAATCTGGAAGCTCGCGAGCTGTTGCATCGGGGTGGGCGCGCCGTAGTAGTCCACCAGCAGCTGCTCGAACATCGAAGACGTCGCGCGCCCCGTGCGAATGTTCGTGAACTCGTGGCGGGCGGCCTCGACGGCCTTGTCCATCTTGTCCTCGGCTTCGAGGAGAATATCGTCGATCACTATGTGCTCCTTAACGTCAGTGGTCTGTGAAGGTTATATCACGCCGTCACTAGGGTACCGATTTCATCGCCCATCAGCGCGCGGGTAACAGCCCCGTCTTCGCCCATGCCGAAAATACGGGTCGTCAGGCCATTCTCGCGGCACAGCGCCAGCGCCGAGCCGTCGATGACCTTCAGGTCGCGGCGCAGCGCCTCCGAATAGGTCAGCGTGTCAAAGCGATGCGCGTTGGGGTTCTTGTTCGGGTCGTCGTCATAGACACCGTCCACGCCATTCTTCGCCACCAGGAGCTCGTCACAGTGAATCTCAAGCGCGCGCTGCGCCGAGACGGTGTCAGTCGAGAAGTAGGGCAGGCCAGCGCCGGCTCCGAACACGACGACACGCCCCTTCTCCAGGTGACGGATCGCCCGCAGCGGCAGATAGGGTTCAGCGACCTGGGCCATCGTAATCGCAGTCTGAACGCGTGCGGGAATACCCGACTGGTCGATGAAGTCCTGGAGGGCCAGCGCGTTCATAACGGTTCCGAGCATGCCCATGTAGTCGGCGCGGGAACGCTCCAGGCCCTCACGAGCCAGCTGCGCGCCGCGGAAGAAGTTGCCACCACCGACGACAATCGCAACCTGCACGCCCTCGCGCACGGCACTCGCCACCTGCTCAGCAATATTGCGGACGACCTTGGGATCCAAGCCGATAGACCCACCTCCAAATGCCTCTCCGGAAAGCTTGAGCAAAACGCGGCGCTTCGTCGACATGACGCTTCTCCTTTATGACGGCCCGGGATGGGCAGAACGGTTAGGAACCATACTACCTGGTAAAAGGGGAGCGGCCCCGCCGTTCGGCGGAGCCGCTCCCAACTGTCAGCAAACTGACGCGCAGACCGAATCAGGCACCCACGTGCACGCGCACGAAGTTGGTGACCGTGGCGCCGGCCTCCTTGAGGACCTGGCCAACGGACTTCGAGGGGTCGCGGGCGTAGGCCTGGTCAACGAGGCAGTTGTCCTTGAAGAACGCGTTCAGGCGGCCCTCAACGATCTTGGGAACGATGTTGGCGGGCTTGCCCTCCTCGAGGGTGATCTTCTCGAGGGTGGCGCGCTCCTTGTCGAGCACGTCGGCGGGAACCGAGTCGCGGTCGAGGTAGGCGGGCATGTAGGCGGCAACGTGCATCGCGATGTCGTGGGCGACGGCCTTGCCGGCAGCGTCGGTCACGACGAAGACGCCGACCTGCGGGGGCAGGTCCGGGCTGGTCTGGTGCAGGTAGAGGTCGACGTTCTCGCCCTCAACGCGCACGATGCGGCCAACCTGCAGCTTCTCGCCGATGATGGCGGCGAAGGCGTCCAGGCGATCCTTGACGGTGCCCTCGCCCATGGGGGCGGCGAGCA
>ENA-OWND01002266-OWND01002266.1-metagenome-genome-assembly--contig:-NODE-2266-length-10456-cov-77.343813_pt1 | contig 10456 bp, 9 predicted proteins | sample MGYA00245342_ERZ651119 | MGnify/ENA primary metagenome ERZ651119 (study PRJEB26857, sample SAMEA4031756) | metagenome | biome: human; feature: oral; material: saliva | place: Philippines | collected 2014...
AAACAGTGTTTATCCTGTTTAGCCGCTTTTTTGTATTACTTAAGATTGGCTCAATATAAAGGCCGTCTGAAAACTGCTGTAGACGGCCTTTAAATTATATACTAATAAATTTGCGAACTAACTTATTGATTATTTCAGAATACGTAATAAATTTTTCTACTATTGGATAATCATAATGTTTTAGTTAAGTTCAGGAATCGAGCATACTTCGGGTTGAATGATTCTGCATTCTTTTGCCCCTTGCTTCCTACAATCTCGCAAAGCATTTTCTTCAGCTTCTCCTGGATCACCTCCTCCAGTAGATAGAATATATTTCTCTTTTATTTTTCCTACTGCAGCGGCAAGACAAGCATTTTTAACCCATATAACCACTTTACAAGGAGTATTACGGCTACCTTCTTGACACTTTTTAATCGCTTTCTTTTTAGCCATCTCTAAAGAGTCTTGATTTGCAGCTCCTGCAATATGGCTTGCTTGACTACTGAAAGCTAAGGCTGCAAATAAGGGGGGAACTTTCACATCAACATTATAATAAATGATTTCTGTAGATGGAGCAGATCTGGTATTAGAAACACAGTTTGGATTATATCCATACTGGCACAAAGTAGGGTCGTTTTGCAGGGCGCCTCTTGTGGCATCATAGGAATAAGCATTAAAGCTTAGCAAGCCTAAAAAAATAACAATCATTTTTTTCATTATGATTTTTCCAGTTGTTTAGTGATGGCTGCTGTGAATTCCAACGTTGTTTGCGATTAGAATATGCAAAATCTTATACTTCTAATAACGTTATTTGCGACTGAAAACAAAAATTTTGCATTAAGATTTGAAAATAATATTGTTATTTGAGACTAAATTATAAGAAAGCTAATTGAGTTTGGGTTATTGATAAAGGGCATTAACTCATTAAGATTGTCTTCCTTTTAATCCTTTTTCTACTACACATATAAAACTATGCCAATCCGTAAAATTCCTAAAAACTATCGAAATATTACAGGCATCGCTCCATATAACAAAGCTATAGGCATTGCAGCTTATGAGTCATCTTTGGAGCGTGATTTTTTAACTCTGCTGGAATTTGATTCTAATGTGCAGCATTTCGAAGTACAGCCTATCACGATTGAGTGGTTTGACCCAGCAGGAAAGAAGCATATCTATACCCCTGATGTTTTGGTTCATTATCAAAATGATGTAATTATTTACGAAGTAAAATATCGTAGCGATTTACGTAAAAACTGGTGTGAACTCAAACCTAAATTTCAGGCTGCCTTACATTTTTGCAAATTACACGGTTGGCATTTTAAACTGATTACAGAGTTAGAGATTCATACTGATTATTTATGCAATGTACGCTTTTTATTGCCATATCAACAAAATGGCTTATCTGGCGAATACAGCGAAGCATATATGACTTTATTGGATGAATCGTTACGCGAATTGAAAAAATCCACACCTAAACAGCTTATTCAACAGACTTTTCAGGATGAATACAATCAAGCAAAATTATTGCCTGTATTGTGGTACTTAATTGCAGAACGAAAAATTGGCGCAGATTTAAATCAACCACTCACTATGCAATCCGCTATATGGTTTAAAAAATGAAAGCAACTTTAAATGTGAATGTCGGTGCAATGGTTTTGTTTCAAAACAAAATCTGTGTAATTACAGCAGTCCTGGATTTAGAAACATATCAGTTACGCGATAGTGTAACCGGTGCAGATTACCAAGCAAAATTAGCGGATCTATCAACAGTCCAGAGTGCTGAATTAACCCACTTAGATAGTATTCCTGAGCAAAAATGGCAATTAGCTCAACAACATTTCGATGTAATTGAGCCACTTATCCGAAATCCAAAACGTAGTAAATCTGATGTTCAAGCGAGAGCTGCCGAATGCGGTGTACATATCAGTACGGTTTATCGCTGGTTAAAAAGTTATAAGGAAAGCGGCGTTCTGACTGCTTTAACACGTAAGCAGCGTAGTGATAGTGGTAAAACACAGCTTTCTGATGATGTAGAACAGCTTATCAGGCAAGTATTGGAAGTGGATTATTTAAGCACACAACGTAAATCAATACAGAAAATCATTAGAGAAATTACACGGCGTTGCCATAAACAAAATTTACCAGCTCCTCATGCTAATACCATTCGTTCTCGAATCAAAAATATTGCGCCTCAAATTAAAATTGCTAAACGGCTAAGCCATAAAGCAGCAGAAATGAAATTTTCTCCTTTACAAGGTAGCTTTCCAAATGCCGATTATCCGCTTTCAGTGGTACAAATAGATCATACAAAGTTAGACATTATTTTAGTTGACGATATATATCGTAAGCCTATTGGTAGGCCGTGGATTACGCTGGCGATTGATGTGTTCAGTCGAATGGTTACGGGATTTTATGTGTCATTCGATCCACCAAGTGCATTATCTACAGGTTTGTGTTTAGCACATAGTATTTTGTCTAAGGAAAGCTGGTTGGCAAAACATGGAGTGAAAGGGCGGTGGCCTGTGTGGGGTTTGCCACGCAAAATTCATTTGGATAATGCAAAAGAATTCCGTGGCAAAGTGCTGGAAAAGGCGTGTAAACAATACGGTATTGAAATTGAGTGGAGGCCTGTGGCACGTCCTCATTTCGGAGGACACATTGAGCGTTTACTGGGTACGATTTTGGATGAAGTCCACGGTTTAACTGGTACTACTTTTGCAAATACACAACAAAGAAAAGATTATGCTTCCGAAAGTAAGGCGGCATTAACGCTAACTGAATTTGAAACGTGGTTAACACTATTTATTTGTGATGTTTATCATCAGCGTACTCATTCTGGATTGGGAATCTCACCGTTAGCCAAATGGAAATCAGGTGTATTAGGAGATGATGTTTCTTTAGGAACAGGATTACCTGATAAAGTGGTTGATGAGACACTATTGCGCTTGACCTTTATGCCGTTTGAAATGCGAACGGTGCAGCAATATGGGGTAGTTATCCATAAAATCACTTATTGGCATGACGTTTTACGACCGTGGATTGCAGCAACTAATCCGACTAATCCTAGACAGGCTCGCCAGTTCATTTTTCGCATAGATCCACGTGATTTAAGCGTGATTTGGTTTTATGACCCAGATTTATCGATGTATTTTCCAATACCTTATCGGAACAGTTTGAATCCAGTTATCAGCATTTGGGAGTTACGAGAGATTCAGAGACAATTAAAAAATGAGCAGAAACAGAATATTGATGAGAACATGATTTTTACAGCATACGGACGAATGCGAGAATTGGAACAGCAAGCTCAAGGTAAGACTAAAGCTATCCGTCGCGCTCAACAACGTCGCCAATTAGATCAACGTACTCGAGCATCTTTACCTATGCCTCAAATTGATTCGAGGAATATTATATCGTCTGAAAATGAGGAAAATATGTTTGATGATATTCAGCCTTTTGATGATTTGGACGATTTATCATGAATTATCCTCACCTTTCTCCCAAAGCAAAAGAACAACTAAAGTATAGCGATATTGAGCGCATCGAATACATACGTTCCCCTCGTTGGATAGGTTATCCGCAGGCTCAACAGGTTTTGGTAAAACTGGAAGATTTGCTAAGTTTCCCGAAACAAAACCGTATGCCTAATATGTTGTTGGTTGGTGATACTAATAACGGTAAGACCATGTTGATTAAACATTTTTTGCGGCAACATCCAGCCCATGATAATCCACATGGAAATGGTATTATCGCACCAGTAGTGATTATTCAAGCACCGCCTATACCTGATGAAAGCCGTTTTTACAATGCTATTTTAGACTTACTGTTTGCCCCCTATAAAACTCATGACAGGACAGATAAAAAACTTGCCCAAGTGCTTCATTTGCTCAAATACGTTAATACTAAAATGTTGATTATTGATGAAATCCACCATATCCTTTCCGGGAGTTTGAATAAGCAGAAAACGTTTTTAAATGTAATTAAATACTTAGGAAATGAATTACAAATTCCGATTGTAGGTGTAGGTATTAAAGACGCATATCGAGCCATTCAAACTGATGCACAGTTGGCCAACCGTTTTGAACCTGCGGTGCTTCCTCGTTGGGAATTAAATAAGGATTTTATGCGTTTATTGATGAGCTTTGAACGGATGCTGCCGCTTAGTCAGCCGTCGGATTTACATGAAATTTCGTTGGCTACAAAGTTATATGCCATGAGTGAAGGATATATTGGAGAGCTTTCTCGTTTGCTGACACAAGCTGCTGTAGCCGCTATTCAACAACAAACTGAATGTATTAACGAAACAATCTTAAATTCAATCAACTGGATTAGCCCAAGCCAACGTAAACGTCAATTGGATAAACTCAGATGATTTTACCCGCTCATCCGAAACCTTATCCTGATGAATTGTTTACATCATGGTTGGTTCGCTTAGCACATGCAAACGGGTTGAAAGTACAAACCTTCTGTCATTTGCTATTTCCTAATTATGAGATATGGAATAGGGATATAGATCGCCATACTCCTGACTGGTTGGTCAATACATTGGCTGAAAAAACAGGCTGTTCAACCATTCGAATCAAAACAACCACATTAGATAGCCTACAAGGTCGATTATTTGACAAAAACAATTTTTCAGGACAATTGACGTGGATAAACAGCCTTAAAGCCAATCACCGTAAACGCGATAATAATGCTATTGTTTATTGCCCGCTATGTCTAGCTACTGACCATGAAACATATTTCCGAAAATCATGGCGCATAGCCCTATATACATTTTGTCCAATACATCAAATCATGATGCATGATTGCTGTCCTAAATGTGGTATATATATTGCTTTTCACCGACAAGATTTAGGTAAACCTAATTTGCAGCGCTTTACAGAGTTGAAATATTGTTGGAATTGTCAATATGACTTGAGCAACAGTCCTTGTGAGAATGTTATTTTCTTTAATGATGAAATCAGGCTGCAATGGCAAAATTGGTTAAACCAAATTGCTAATCTTGATTATCTTTTTAACCAATCTGAAAAAGAACAACTAAAAATTCTGCATCACTTTTTGGCGATTACTACATCAAAGAAGCTTGCACCGGATTTGTACTCTTATTTGTGCAAGCAAATACATCAGATTCCAGTTCAATTAGAACGTTCTCGTCGACTGAGTTGGGAAAGTCGCAGTTTGGCGGAACGACACAGTACTATTCATGCTTGTTTGTGGTTAATACAAAATTTTCCAAAAAATCTATTTAAAGCATGGCAAGATAAAGCCGTCCGTTATAACCATTTATTGAAGGATTTTAATGATTGCCCCCAAAGTTTTCAGGAAATAATTTTAAAAATGAATAGAAACGTTCATAAGGAACTGTACTATTCAGAGCTTATATACTATTAAAAGCTCGACTCCAATCAAAGTTAAGGATATAATCCTTATATCAAAAATATGAGTTGAAAAATGAAAATTGAAGCAGTAGATTTATTTTGTGGAGCAGGTGGGTTGACAGCAGGTTTACTTCGAGCAGGAATTAAAGTGAAAGCTGGATATGATATTGATGCAGCTTGTGCATATGCGTACGAGTATAACAATAAAGGTGCAAAATTTATATTACAAGATGTGGAAACAGTTACTGGAGATCAGATTCAGGCGCACTATTCAAAAGATGCAGTTAGATTATTAGCTGGTTGTGCTCCTTGTCAGCCATTTTCTACTTACAATCAAGGTCGTGATGTTCGTAATGACAAAAAATGGCCATTACTATACGCTTTTTCTCGCTTGATTCATGAAGTGCAACCAGAGCTTGTGACTATGGAGAATGTGCCAGATGTTGTAAAACATGAGGTATACCAAGATTTTGTAAATAATTTAAAACAACAGGGATACCAAGTTTGGGCTGAAAAAGTATTATGTGCAGATTATGGAGTCCCTCAATCACGACGTAGACACGTATTACTTGCATCACGTATCGGTAATATTCAGATGGTTCCTCCAACGCATTCAAATTGCCATGTAACAGTTCGTCAGGCTATTGGACACTTGCCGCCACTGGCAGCAGGCAAACAAGATACTATAGATGTATTACATCGGTGTTCATCAATGTCAGCTCGTAATCTAGAACGGATTCGTGCTTCTCGTCCAGGAGGAACATGGATGGATTGGCCAGAAGATTTACGAGCCGCATGTCATCGCAAAAAAAAAGGACAGTCTTATAAACGAATTTATGGTCGTATGGAATGGGACAAGCCCGCCCCAACAATGACAACTTTATGTATTGGCTTCGGCAATGGACGCTTTGGGCATCCGGAACAAGACCGTGCAATTTCTTTAAGGGAGGCAGCCTTATTCCAAAGTTTTCCTCTAGATTACCAGTTCACTCAAGAAACTGATACTCCAATTCGCCAAATTAGTCGAATGATTGGTAATGCTGTTCCTGTATTGCTAGGTGAGGCAATCGGAAATAGTTTTAAACTGTTGGTTTGAGATATTTCTTCTGCATTAGATATTCAGTAAATGCATCAGTAAATAAATGCATATAGCGGAAAGTAGTGTCTTTTATTGCCATTAAATCAGATATTGTTCGGTTTCTACCACATTCTTGAAAGGTGATTTCTCCATGAGCAAGTTTATTTCGTTCACGGGTTATTTCTTTCATACAAGTATCTTGAAATTTGCGCGTACTTTCATAGGTAATATTTCCTGCTTGCCGTAATTGGCGGTGAGTTTCGTCATCGATACACATATTAACTTGAAGTTTCTTTGCAAGCTTAAATATTTCGTCATCATTAAAATTTCCTCCTCCTCCTTTAGAAATCTTAATATCTATTTTTTGTGTATCACCGAAATGTTTAAGCATTTTGAGTCCATTACCTAATCGTGTTTCTACACTAGCTTTTGCATCATTAAGGTTTAACCCTCCTATTAGCCATTCTTTTTGGATGGGTTCTGAAAATTGGGTAATAGGCATCCTTTCATTTTGAATATAGCAAATTAAAGTATTTAGGCTTTGGGTAACAACAGCCTCAATGTAGTTATATAGTAACATATAGATACTAGCGGTAAGGATATGGAGATGAGTATTTTCCAATTGATATTCAACACCATTTCTATTTTGTAAAGCTGGTAAACCATGTTGAGTACTATCATGGATATACTTTAGCAGATCCATATATAGGTTTATTTCCTCTTCACGACTTTCCATCATAGATTTTACTGAGTTCATGGATGATTCCGTTTAAAGGCATTTTTAGCAAAAAATAATCTAGCATGTAGCTTTTTAGTGGCATTTGCACCATCACTACCAGTTACTTCAATGAATTCTTTACTGTCAAAAATATCAACGCACTCCTTTGGGGTAACTTGAGCTAAAATGCCTGGATTTTCCTTTTCAGCGAGATAAGCTGAAACAGCCATGCCTTCGAAACGAGTACGAGAAGACTGACCCTTTCCATCTCTTTTAAAACCAATTGGATATTTTTCTTTGAAAAAAGCCATAATTTCATGGAATTTTTGTTCGTAAGTCGCACGCATGTTAGGATTTTTAGCAAATTCTTCATTCATGATTTCTGTATAATCAAAGATAAATTTACGAACATTAGCAGAATAATGGTGTAAATACTCACCATAGGCAAAAAAGCGAGTAATGAATTCTTCTCGCTCCCCCATATCCTGCATATTCTTGCTAATTTTTGCTAATTCATTAAATGTTTTATCTTCAGATAAAGTCTCAACCATATCGTAAAATGCTCCTTGAAGCAGACCTCGACGAATTTCTGCAGGTGTAGCATTTTTGCTACCTGTATTAAGACGTTCAAATAAGTCAAGTCGAGCTTCTTTGTCTGTTTTATTACTAAGTACTACGCCTCGGATAGGTTTATTTTTGAAAATCTTTTGACGACTTTCTAGGAGTTGGTGATAAGTTTGGCCGTTAAGATAAATAAGCTTTTCCAAATCGGATAATTTTAAATTACCATGAATAAATTCAGACAATGCTGTTAGTCGTTGTGCACCATCTACCACTTCCATATTTCCAGTTGAAGGATCCTGCCAAAAAAATAAAAATGGGATGGGTAGGCCAATTAAAACAGACTCAATGAACCTACTTTTACGATGTTTTTCCCAAATGTTTTTTCTCTGGTAGCCTGGAATAAACAATTCTTGCCGATCTAATTTAGCAACTAGTGTTTCTATTGGGTAATCAGTTACATAGTAATCAATTTCTTTTTCATGTTCTTTTATCTGATTTTCAATCATTAATTCAAAATCATGTTGTTCTTCTTCTGCAAATAGACTATATCCTGTAGGGTTAATAAATTTTTTATGCGGAGTATCTCGATTTTTCATTTTGAATACCTAAAAATAGAAATTGTTAATATTATGTCTTAGATTAAAAACCATAACCTTGAAATATCAAAAGAACCCTTTTCTTTTGTGTCTTTAGAATTTACTTAACATTTATGTTAGCAGATGGTAATGCAGATGGTAATAATTACCCCTATATAGTAGTTACGATACCCTCAGCCTTATCAACAAGAGAGTTGGTAATTTATAAATTACTGACTAATTTATTTTAAAATAAAATTTAATATTTTTTTGTGTATTTTTTGAGCGTAGTTTTTGATATCTTTATGTGTATGCTTTAGAGTATTAATTTGTAAACTGGAGTTTTTCGGAACTTTATCCCAAATTCCTCGCTGTTTTGCTAAGACATATAATAATTGAGTCAGATACTTTGTCTCGTCAATTGCCTGAAAATAAATAATCGCCGTAACAAAATGTTCACTTTTTCGAGCTTGAATTTCAATCAACCAAAATGTTTTATCTTTGTACTCAATTTTTCCTAATAATACCTTACGCCTTGTTTTGGTTTTGGAAACAAGATACGACCATTGGGCTTTATGGGCTGAGTCAGTTAATGGAACAAACTCACAAGCTGGAGAGCTAGACATATAGATAGTTGCCTTAATATCTGAATATTCTTTATTCAAATGTTCGATAGCCCGTACGGAATTATCAAAAGTCGCAGCTAAGGCAGCCCTATTTTGTTTTTCAGATTGGGTATAAAAAGTGCTAATGGACGCAGGTGCAATTGTAGTTTGGCTCCATGTACCTAAATCCACTCCTAAGCTAGTTACATTAATTTTTTCATTTATGGCAAGTTTCTGTGCTTTGTATTCATTAAAGGGCTTTTTGGGTTTTTCAATCTTTTTACCGATTAAATCTGAAAAGCAATTTATGTTTAAGTTAAATTGTAATGTTGATACGCAATTGACTGATTCATATTGATTTTGAATAATAGAATTTCCCTTGAGACTGGGAGTTCGTCCCTCTCTTCGATACTCTTTCTTTTTATCATCAGGTATATCTGTTTTTTTATCTCCCTTTCGATTGTCATTACTCCTATCAACAGAAATATCGAGAAAAGGAGCCGAACAAGAACAAATCTCCGTAACTAAGAATCTATCAACAATTTTAATACCGCGAACCATTAAATTGGTTGAATTAATAAATGGGAAATTAGTAGATAATAATGTAGTTGGTTGTTCGTTAACTCCTATTTTTATTAGGGAGTTTTTAATCTGAAAGAATCCAGACAATGCAATATCTGAAGTCAATATTCTTGCTAAAATAAAGGCCTCTTGATCTGTATATTGTTGTGGTAATTTAATGACTACCTTATCTGTTTCATTATCTATCGCATATGAAATTTTTGTAATTTCTTCTGGATTAGAAAATGTTAAATGAGCTAGTCTAGTTGAGCAGGCATAATAAAAACGGATAATTTCTATTACTGGAATAATTATTCCATTTTTGTAATTCTCATTTTGAATTTTGAAGCAAGAAAAAGGTACTTTTGCATCTGTTGCAAAATTTTTCTGCAACAATAGTTTGCACTCTTGTTCTCTTCCGCTTGAATCTAAATATTTTATTTTGTAATTGCTATTAATTATTTCTACTGTATTTGCATTTATTTCAATATTTTTAAGAGTGGCTATATCTGTAACTGCATTATTGTTTTGAAGTTTTCCTTTTATCCAAAGAGATCCCACTCTTAAAATAGGAAGCAAGCCTATATTAACAGGAATCTTTTTCAATTGATTATATTCTGGAATTTCTCTACCAGAGCTATCAAATCTAGCAAAGTTATATACAGAATTATCGTGAAAGTTAACTGGGCGTAAATAGACTTCAATAAACAGGTTATTGTTATTTTTCAATTGGGAAAAAATCTTCCCTAACCCATCAATTCGCCACAATTTATTATCATGTGGGAATTCGGCAATTTCAATAACTGGTTGTTGATCCATATTTGCCCAGTCGAACTTAGCGTTATAAAGTCGCAAATAGCGTAGTTCAGTCTCAAATAGCGTCAGAATTCACAGCAATTTCAATAACTGGTTGTTGATCCATATTTGCCCAGTCGAACTTAGCGTTATAAAGTCGCAAATAGCGTAGTTCAGTCTCAAATAGCGTCAGAATTCACAGC
>ENA-OWND01002267-OWND01002267.1-metagenome-genome-assembly--contig:-NODE-2267-length-10456-cov-3.464475_pt1 | contig 10456 bp, 12 predicted proteins | sample MGYA00245342_ERZ651119 | MGnify/ENA primary metagenome ERZ651119 (study PRJEB26857, sample SAMEA4031756) | metagenome | biome: human; feature: oral; material: saliva | place: Philippines | collected 2014...
GCACACAAACAGCGGAATGACAAAGATAAGAATTTTTTGAAGCAGCCGCGGATATATCTGCATAGGTTTATTTCCGATGGTAATCAGCTCGGAACCTATGCCCATAACAATATCCATCCGCATAAACCAAAAGGCAAGGCTCATCAATATAAACATAATCGAATAAATTAAAAAAAGGCCATTCAGTGAAAGCAGCATATACATCACTCCTTTTAACGGTGTGATAGGAATATTCAATTGTATAAGGCAATATATCAAACCGATAATGTTTATGGCGATATTTTTTATTTGCGGAATATCGAATGCATGGCATGAAATATTAAAGCGCGGATTTAACGGTTTTAATAATATAAAATCCAAGGTGCCGGTATTGATCATTTCGGGCAATCTTTTTAATCCAGGCACTATCAAAAAAGTAAAAACGGAATCCATAAGTCCGCCTTGAAAGGTCAGCATCAGCATTCGGTACTTATCCCAGCCGTTTACCGTTTCGGTATGAATAAAAATCGTATCTATAAAAATGAGATACATAAAGAGCCATACGAGTTCAAAGGTTCCGCCGCTTATAAAATTGAACTTATATTCCATTAAGTTCATAAGAGAACCTTTAAAATAGGCTTTTAATATTAAAAGATATTTTTTCATCGCACTGTATCCGTCCAAAAATAATCTATACCTAATACATTATCACAGGACGGCGACAGCTATATGTCGTAATTGGATAAAAAAATTACATTTTTTTATAAAAGTTTTTTTAACAGCTTCAAGAAAGCCGGTATTAATGATGCTATCATAATAACATTGTAAATAATGAAAACCGGAAGAATTTTACGAATATTTTTTTTATTAAATACCAACATAGCTATACCTAGCATAAACAAAATAATTGCCACATAGCCAAACATTATTAGCTCTTTCATTGGTAAAGAAAGGTGAGCAAAATAAAACAATATCATTACAATTGCAGCTAATAACGCAAAAAAATATAATAGTATACCTAACTGATTTGCGACCGATTCAATATCATATTGTGCCTTTTCTTCATCCGGCATAGTATTGTACCCTGCTATTAAGTCGTATGCTTTTAATTCTCTAATTATAATACCGCCGCCGGCGAATGAAAGGAACATTAATACTAAAATAATATATAACATAAAGCACCTCCGAACACTCTAGTGTGTTCATTCATTTCATAAGCAAAATCGAGCATTATCATAATTAGCTAAAAAACTTTTTGCTGTTTTTACAAGTTCCGCCTGATAATCTTTAGGAGATACGACGGTAACTGCATTCCCGAAGCTGAGGAGTAAGGCCTTCCACAACCGTTCTTTTGCAGGAACACGGATATGGGTTTTATATTTTTGAGACGGCAGCGTTTCGATAACGGAGTCGGGAAAATACTCTTCGATGAGTGGAATTTCCGCTTCGGAAAAAACGATTTCTATATCAATGCAGGTCTTGTAATACGCAAGTTCGGCTTCTCTCATCCTCTGCTGTATATCGCCGTGATTTGCAGCGGCAGTTTCTTTTGAGATGGCAAGCGTTTGAATCCGTGCAACTTTAAAAGTTCGATACTCTTTTGTTTCTTTAAGGTATGTAAACAAATACCACGCATACCATTTGTAATGAATGGCAAGCGGTTCCGCACAAATATGCGAACTTTTTCCTTCGGAATTACGGTAATCGAATACGATATACTTTTTATCGCTTATAGCTTTTTCCAACAGCAGATTGAAATCTTGTACTTTTTTATTTTCTTTTGTAACACTAAAATCCCAAAAGACTTTTTGCCTGTCTCCTTTTTCGATAATTGCATTGTATTTTTTGATTAAAGAGTTTAAGCTCTCGTTTGTGTATGACGTTGCAAGGCTTTCCAACGCATTGACAATGATTTGCTGTTCGCTGTTTTTGACGGTGAGGTTCTTTATTTTATAATGTTCTAAAACGGCATAACCGCCGTACCTTCCGCCTAATGTATACACCGGTATACCGGCTTCGGCGATACTCGCCATATCACGCTGAATAGTCCTCACCGATACATTAAAATACTCGGCTAAGTATTTTGCAGAGACTTTTTCATGATTTAATAAATAGATAATTATTTCAAGGAGCCGTTCCAGTTTCATAGTGTGAATATTTAATTGTATATAATAAAAGCATATATCAATCAAGGTAAAAAATCAGACTATGCGTTATGATGTCATAAATGATACTGCTGCGTTACAATCACGACTTTTTTGCACAAAAAATATCCCGCGCTCGGTAACAGCGTGCGTTTCATTTTCATTCATAATATGCTCCTAATTGATTTGATTTGTTTACGTATTGGCTGCCATTACATCAAAACAATTCCAGCTGCACATTCGGCTTTCCGGAGATTTTATCAAAAGCGCTTAAATACGCAAATATGACATCAGGGTTGGTTTCTATCCCGTTTTCTTTGCACCGCGCATGGAAGATATTCATTAGGCGTGTATTGTGCGGACTTATAACGGAATAGCGAGTACCGTAACGCTGGATATATTGTTCTTTTAAGCCCGGAAACGCTGCATCAAGTTTTTTATAAAAATATTCGCGGTTGCCGTCCCTGAGCGTCAAGCCCATGCCGAAACAGATGATGCCGCGTACTTTTGCCTCGATACAATAGTGCAAAATACCTTCGAGATTTTCCACCGTATCATTGATGAAGGGAAGAATAGGCGTAAGCCACACAACGGTGGGAATACCTGCGTCGCGCAATGTTTTAAGCACGGCAAACCGTTCACTGGTAACGGCAACATTCGGTTCAAGTATTTCGCATAAACTATCATCATAGGTGGTCAGCGTCATTTGTATAACGCATTTTGCTTTGGCGTTTATCGCCTGTAAAAGTTCGAGGTCGCGCAATATCAGCGGCGATTTTGTTATCACGGTAAAACCGAAACCGTAGCGCTGGACGGTCTCTATCGCTTTCCGCGTCATACCGAGTTTTTCTTCCAGCGGCATATACGGGTCAGTCATAGAACCGGTACCGATCATGCACTTATTACGCTTCCGCCGCAAAGCATCTTCAAGCAGCTCTATTGCATTTTCTTTTATTTCGATATCTTCAAAGCGGTGATTTATATGATAACATTCACTGCGCGAGTCGCAATAGATACACCCATGCGTACAACCGCGGTATAAGTTCATTCCATTTTTAGCTGATAAAATTCCTTTTGCTTGTACAAAGTGCATCTGTTATTCCTGAAAATCCGGCAGTTGTTAGAGATGGCTGTTATCGTGCTCTCTATTTTTTCAAAGCTTTGTTTTACACCGATTTTGCATAATCTCTTTTTGCATAAAATATATGCAATATATGTACAATCTTTTCTTTATCATCAATCGAATACAAAGCTAGATAGTTTTTATAAAAAAGAAATCTATGATATCCTTTCTTCTGCAATCTTATATCATTACAAAGGGGATACATATATGGCGAATCCTGTAAATTAGTTTTCTGTTTTACAAAGTCTGCAAGCAAATTAGCGGCAGCTGTTACATTTGAAAGTTTTTCTGTAATATACCTGATAATCTCATCAAGATCGGTCTTTGCTTTATCGGTTACTCTGACTTTATAAACCATACTTGGATTTTAGTTCTGCCACTGCATCATCAACATCGGTAACACGGCCTTCTTTTACATCCTGTTCTGCTGCATTCAGATTATCATACAGGCGATAAAAAAAGGCGTTTCTTTCAAACGTTTCCATACTCATAATCACCATATCGCCGTAACCGTTTTTTGTTATAAAAATAGGTTCATTACTTTCATGACACAAGGCGGAAATATTTGCAGTATTCTTTAAATCACGTATCGGAACTATTTGCGGCATAACTATCCCTCTATGGTATGATGGTACCACAATAAAGCCGTATTGTCTATGAAAGATTATACACAGGCAATTCGGCAGTGTTTGTGTTGGAAACCTTTAAAAACCGCAGCTGTTAGAGATGACTGTTATCGTGCTCTATATTTTTTCAACGCTTTTTTAATATCCTTCATTGCCCAATCGTAGTGGCTCGAAGTTGCAGACACGCAGTAGCTGCCGAGCGTCGTCGTTCCCGTCCAATCGAAAACGTCTTTGGAAAAAAGCTCTTCGTTGGAGAATGTTTCGATAAGCGCCATCACCTCTTTATGCGTTTTTTTAAGCATTGTTTCCGCATCGGTATATGATGTGCTTTGATGTTTTTCCCAAAATGCAACATTCATCTGAGGATAGGTTTTCCAATTATAGGGCGCCGGCAAAAAAGGCGCAGGGTTCCCGTTTGTGTTTGACCGTATCCAATTCAGCAAAAGACAGTGCCATTCATAGAGGTGCACTAAAACATCCCGCACGTTTTTATCGCGTTCGTTCGGAACAATATCCGCGCTCTTTTCTTCGTCAGACATTTCGCCGATTAACGTCCACAGTTTTGCGAATTGTTCATTTGCGGCTTGGATTAAATCGGCTTTGGTGGTAGGTCTTGGCATAGTCTAGTCTCCTTGAGTACGATACGATAGGTTATCAGGAGCCTCTAAAGTAACTGCAACTCTGCTAATACAGGGCAGTGACCGGAAAAAGCCCTAAAAGTATTAAACAGACCTATACGAACCGTTTCACATTTAAATTGATCATGGTGATAAAAAATATAATCATTGAAAAATCTTTGTTGCCCGTTTCTATATGTACCGATAAAAGTAAATTGATCTTCCTCTCCGTGTTTTTTTTGCCGATCGGTATGATATGCGCTTACTAAACCGAGCTTTTCCATGTTTTCTAAAAAAACTGCATGATTATTTTTATCGGCTTCATCTTTTAATTGCATACTGCTATTAAAATCACCAATCCATAGTACCTTATTATCTTCAGGAATTAATGATTTACTATAAGTAGAATCTTCAATAGCGCCTGTCACCTGCATAATATAATCTTGTTTTTGATTAGCTTCCGGTCCGGCAATCTTTGTCCACACATGAACAAGCGTAAAAGATTCGTTTGTATCTTTGGAAGTCACTTTATACGGCACAACATATCTATACGGAACGGTATTACCATAAATGCGTTCAATTCGATATGTATTTGAAAACAGCGCTACCCCCAAATCCCCACCGGATTTATCATTGTGCTTATATTCTTGTCCATCGCCGTATTTATCTTGCAATTGACCTAAGCATTTCTCAATTTCAGATATAGGCTTATTATTCAACATATCGTATTCCTGAATGGCATAAATATCAGCATTGTATCCCTCTTTGCAAAGATGAGCCGCTTTTTCGGGTGTCAAACCGTATCGGCAATTCCAAGTACATATTTTCATAAACACCTCCTCTCAGTATCGCTATTATAGTACATCAACCTGTCAGAATGTGTCAGGTTTGAAAAAACATTTAAACTTTTTTATGGTGCGCCGCTATTTTCTCAGCGAAATCGATTATTCCTTTTTTTAGGGTTTCCGGTTCAAGAATTTCTACCTCGGTACCGAGCGACAAAATAAATCCGTACAGCCAATGATCGAGCGGAAGATATACTGAAAGCGTATACGAGCCGTCCATATTTTTTGTGATAAGATCGGGAGGAAATTCATCATAAAACCGATAGGCAATTCCGACGGAGCATTTTAATTTTATGTTCGTAAGCGTCAGGTCATCGGAATACTCTGTGCGGTCAGGTAGCTTGTTGAGCAATTCCGTACGCTTAAATGTGTTTACCGTCTGCATAACGGAAAGCATACGGTTTAATCGAAAAAGCCGATAATCATTTTTGTCGGTACACAAACTTTCAACGTACCACGCCTTGGATTTAAACAAAAAGCGAAGCGGATAAATTGTACGCTCAGTTTTTTCTCCATAGGAGCTGAGATATTCAATGCGGAGCGCACGACATTCCAAGATGGCTTGTTTAACCGTATCGAAAATGGACGTGTCGTTTTTGTTGTCCCAGCGGGAATAATCAACCTTAACCCAATCGGCATTACGCTGAAAGACAGCAGACAACCGGTTTAAAATCGATTCGGTATGTACCTCGTCAATAGGCGACAAACATTGCAGGGCGAGCAGAATTTTATCCTGCTCTTCTTGTGTTACAATCGATTTATTGATGGTGTATGTTTCGTCAATAAAAATTCCGCCGCCTGTCCCCTGCATCGTATACACGGGAATGCCGGCGCAGCTTAAAATATCAATATCACGATACACGGTACGAATCGATACCGCAAATTTTTTAGCAAGCTCCTGCGCCGTCGTTCGTTTTTTATTGAGGAGAATAAAGACGATTTCAAAAAGCCGTTCGGAACGCATAACGATAAAAGTATAGCATAAAAAGCAGGCGGGTTCCTATAAAGGGCATTTAAAATTATAGCAGTTGCAGCGTTGATAATAGAGTTTGCATACCGGTCAACGAGTTTTAGGCCACGTATCGGCTCACCGTATTTTTATGCGCATCATATCCGATTGCCATGCTTTTTCTGCTGCACTTCTTAAACGGTTGGGTCCGGTTTGATAAAAAAGGAAACGCAATTTATCCGCCCATAGTGATTTCCCTGATTGCCTGTACGTTTGGTCTTGCATGGAGGATTCTGGCTGTACAGCAAGATGTTATCAGATAGCTTAGTTGTTGAGTGCACAGTCATTGCAAAAACATAATAATGACAGCAGCTAATCTTTTAAATAACACTGTATACGGAAGATGCTAAATAAACATAATGAGAAAGAAGAAAAACAGAGATTGAAAAAATCTATAAAACATTATATGATTTGAAAATACTAATATGGTTCAAACAAATACGATCTTAGATTTACAATCCGACGAAGCTCTATGCTTCTTTTTAGATTCTAAGCACTATTACAAAGAGACATTCCCCTCATATATAAATTTTAACAAAATACTTTCTGCAATTAACGAATTTCTATCGAATAACCCTGATATACTCAAGCGCGCACATCCCGATAATTATGAGAATGTCAATTATATTATAGCAGCAAACAAAGACGGAAAGTACGATTGGAGACCTTTTGAATTAATCAATCCTATTCTTTATGTACAGCTTGCAAGAACGATTACAGAAGAAATACATTGGCAAGATATCTGTAACCGATTTAAAGACTTTGCTGCAAATCCAGACATAGAATGTATGAGTATTCCCGTTGTTGAAAATACATTGCAAACAAATCAGAAAGCACAGATATTAGCATGGTGGGAAAATATTGAACAACGCTCAATTGAATTATCTTTAGATTATGAGTACCTTATTGAAACTGATATAACAAACTGTTACGGCGCGCTCTATACCCATTCGATAGCATGGGCATTACACACAAAAGAAAAGGCAAAACAACAAAGGCGGGAAAATTTAATCGGCAATATCATAGATAAATACATTCGTGCAATGCGTTATGGTCAAACAAATGGTATTCCGCAAGGTTCTGGTTTGATGGATTTTATTGCTGAAATGGTACTGGGGTATATTGACACATTGTTATCCGATCGGATTAAAGCAAATGATATTACCGATTATCATATTTTACGTTATCGTGATGATTATAAGATATTTGTCAACCATCCTCATACAGGAGAGCGTATTCTAAAAATAATAACCGAGGTTCTTGCTGAATTTGGAATGAAGCCAAATACATTAAAGACAAATACATACGACAATATAATTTTACATGCAATCAAAAAAGACAAAATAGCATGGCTTATAAAGAAACAATCCAATAAAGATTTACAGAAGCATTTGCTGCTAATATACAAACACGCATTAGAATATCCCCATGCAGGCAGTTTAATAACCCCTTTACAAGATGTCTATTTTCGAATACAGAGAATCAAGGCTTTACAACATCATTCTAAATCATTAATAGCTATTATCGTCGATATAGCATATCGTAATCCTCGAACGTATGCAATATGTGCGGCAATGCTAAGTGTATTATTAACCAAACTATCAAGTAAGAATGACCAAGAAGAAATTATTACTAAAATAAAGAATAAATTTAGTTTAATTCCAAATACAAGCAGCATGCTTATATGGCTACAGCGGATAAGCTTATTTTTTAAATTTGATATCGACTATGATGATGCGTTATGCCGTTTGATTGATCATGCCTTCAAAGAAATGGATAATAATTCTTTATCGGATACTGATATAAATAAAATCTGGAATATGGATTGGGTAAGTTCTGAGGAATTAAAAAACATATTGAAAGCAAATAGCATTATCAATAAAACAGAATTCAAAAAACTCTCAAGAGAAATCTTGTTAAAAGAAATAGAAGCTTCATTGATAAGAAACTATTAGATAAAATTATTAACAAATCGGTTGCTTACTATTCCTTCAGCTGTTCAATCTCTTCAAAAAGTTTATGCACATTACAAAACGACACGGCGACATCTTCATCATTCTTATTTTTTTCTTCCAATTTCAATACCGTTTTGTTACTTTGTATTTTCCGAGTTTTTCTCGGTATAAAACAGCTCCTTCAATACATTGACGTTCACAAGCGGTAAGGCACCGAATTTGTCGGCATTATACAGCTTTTTGCGCGAAGCTCCTTTGCGGATCCCTGTATAGTCAGTGATGCTATTGTATACGCTATTCCCCGTATCCGTTTTATAGCAAAACCAAACTTCATCGTCCCGTAAAAGACCGGAATCCAATAAATCTTGATCATGCGTGGTAAAAATGAGTTGTGACTCTGTAGCAACATACAAGAAAAGCTCGAGAAACGTCTCTATCAATTCACGGTGCAATGACGTTTCAAGTTCATCGTAAAAATATCCGAATAGGCGTATGAACAATCTTTTATACGCTGTATACTGCTGTTGGTGGCAACAGTTTTTTGGGCAGTTCCATACGGTTTATCCTTACCGCCGAATGCCCGTCTGTGAAACATATCTCCTACTTACCGGTTACGGGGGTGAGACTGAAGAATCGGGGTATAATCGAGGGGATCAAGATATGAAAAAAGGTCATTCTATAAAAAAAAGTTCCATGTAGTTTCCGAAAATATTATCGGGCACAATGATAAAAGGCATAGCGGCTCTTTCCATGCTGGTTGACCACCTCTGCCTTATTGTCGTTGCGTTCTTTCCCTATGCGGAGGATCTTTCGCTTCCGGTTTTGTGGTATAGTATTTTGACAAGCATCGGAAGGCTTGCCTTTCCTTTATTTTGCTTTGCGGCTGTGGAAGGATTCCTGCATACCGGAAATAGAATACGGTATGTCATACGGATATTCTTATGTACGATTGTTTCTGAACCGGCGTTTGATTATGCCTTTTTCAACGTCTGGCTTGAGTTTACGCAGCAAAATGTTCTATTTACCATAGTGCTTGGAATTATCGGAATATGGATGTGTGAGTTTATTGTTAACCGGATTTCCGAAAAAAGCAAACATCATATCCTGTGCTATTCGGCGGCGGTGCTTCCGCTGTTAGCCTTAGCATATATCGCACAACTTTTTAACACCGACTATTCCGCGCTGGGGGTGCTGACCATAGGACTGATGTATGTGTTAAGAAAACAGAGAATTTTTGCCTGTTTAGCCGACAGTGCAGTCCTTGCTTTGGATGTGAGTGCCGCTCCTCTTCAGTTTTTCGGTTTTTTTTCGGTACTACCGGTATTTTTTTATTCGGGGAAAAAGGGCAGTGGGTTAATTTCTATATCTTCTATCCCGCTCATTTGCTGATCCTTGCCTACATTGCAGCCTGCCTTCCTACCTTGATGCAGTGAATATCGGGATAGCATACAAGGAAAGAGTATTGAAAAATTATGGGGGACGGAGGTTATTTAAACTATCCAACAACATACGACCAGAGACATAGGATAGGTAACTAAACGCTACAAAAAAAGAGGCTGAAAAAGCCTCTTTTTTTTGTAAATTTATCGTTAAAATTTATTAGTTATTTGAAACTAACTATTTTTCCAGATCAGAAAAAGACGGGATATATAAACCACTTTCTTCAACCACAGTAGCTAGCATACTTATAGATATAAGATTATTTATCTTATATCCATTCATATAAGCAGCAGGTTCTTTTTTAATAGCATTTAGGAGAGCAAGAAAAGAATTTTTCAATTTATTGTATGTTTCGTTATTAGGATTAAGATAATATTCTTTGGTCGCTTGGGCAATTTTTGGGGAGTATTTAGTCGTAATTGGAAAATGTTCACCTACTTGAACATTTAATTCTTTTTCAATAACAGCTGCTCGTTTATCCAGTTCTTTAGTAAAGCTAGCTAAAATCTGTTCTTTACTTAATTTGACACCGTTTTGCTCGGCTATCCAGAGAGTACCATCAATGGCTTCTTCCAGTATCTGTCTTTCAGGGTAAGTTACTTTCATAAAATATAAATCAACCAAAGCTTCTTCGTATTTTTGCTGAATAAAGACCATATCGGTAAAATAGTATTCATATTCAGTAGATACAAGGTTAACAGCTTTATTTTCACCGGTA
>ENA-OWND01002271-OWND01002271.1-metagenome-genome-assembly--contig:-NODE-2271-length-10439-cov-36.429411_pt1 | contig 10439 bp, 5 predicted proteins | sample MGYA00245342_ERZ651119 | MGnify/ENA primary metagenome ERZ651119 (study PRJEB26857, sample SAMEA4031756) | metagenome | biome: human; feature: oral; material: saliva | place: Philippines | collected 2014...
TAGCCTCCGCGAGGTTCTCGCGAAGCACCCGTTTCTGCCGCATGGTTGCGGGCTATTTTCGGGTAGCTATTTCCCTTCCTTTTCGGAGGGACTTTCATTGAGGGATTGAAACAATTGTCTATTCTAACTTCAATGAGTAAATTTCCCTTCCTTTTCGGAGGGACTTTCATTGAGGGGGCTTATGCGTAATGACCCCTTAAACCCCATCTTTGATTTCCCTTCCTTTTCGGAGGGACTTTCATTGAGGGACTTGGTCAGGTCGGGTGCTTCGGTTTCCGGCGGAGATTTCCCTTCCTTTTCGGAGGGACTTTCATTGAGGGCACTGAATCCAAGCTCTACGAGCGAGGCGCTATATTTCCCTTCCTTTTCGGAGGGACTTTCATTGAGGGCGATGTCCGCATACCCGCCACCTTCATAAAGCACCATTTCCCTTCCTTTTCGGAGGGACTTTCATTGAGGGGAATTTGCCGCCGCTTGACATGCCCGGTGCTGACGAGATTTCCCTTCCTTTTCGGAGGGACTTTCATTGAGGGACGAAAGTGTCGATGCGATCCGCGCGCAGCAGCAGTATTTCCCTTCCTTTTCGGAGGGACTTTCATTGAGGGGCGAGCGCCGTGATCCAGGTCAGCGCCCGCGCCGTGATTTCCCTTCCTTTTCGGAGGGACTTTCATTGAGGGCACAAGTAAGCCCTGTAAGAAAATATCATGAACCCCAATTTCCCTTCCTTTTCGGAGGGACTTTCATTGAGGGCTGACGTTTGGGCGCACCGAGGGCCTGAAAGAGGAAATTTCCCTTCCTTTTCGGAGGGACTTTCATTGAGGGGCCGAGGATGAGCAGGAGTGGACGGGTGCAAGGGCCTAATTTCCCTTCCTTTTCGGAGGGACTTTCATTGAGGGATGGTAAATTTGTCTCTTGAATCTTCTTATATAATATTTCCCTTCCTTTTCGGAGGGACTTTCATTGAGGGATCATCAGTCCCAGCGCAAACAGGGTGGCAAGGAATTTCCCTTCCTTTTCGGAGGGACTTTCATTGAGGGGGTGCTACTATGAGCATTGAGGCGGGCGGCGAAATTTCCCTTCCTTTTCGGAGGGACTTTCATTGAGGGGCCGATCGGTGAGCCTAGTACACGCGCGAGTCCCTGAATTTCCCTTCCTTTTCGGAGGGACTTTCATTGAGGGCTGAGTTCAGGCCACCCATGGCCACACGCAGGCCCAGATTTCCCTTCCTTTTCGGAGGGACTTTCATTGAGGGGCCCAAGCGCAATAGCCCTTATCCACACCTGGCAGTAATTTCCCTTCCTTTTCGGAGGGACTTTCATTGAGGGATGATGGCGCAGAAGCCGGGCGGGTCAATCAGCATCGGCTATTTCCCTTCCTTTTCGGAGGGACTTTCATTGAGGGCAGTTTTGATCCCAGGAACCTTCCCGTGGGGGTCATTTCCCTTCCTTTTCGGAGGGACTTTCATTGAGGGGGCGTGACATTCGGTGCAACGTCCAGGGTGATTGTGATTTCCCTTCCTTTTCGGAGGGACTTTCATTGAGGGCGAAAATGTGGGCTTGTGGGCTCCGTTTGCCGCTGATTTCCCTTCCTTTTCGGAGGGACTTTCATTGAGGGGAGTACGGGAGCGAGCTGAACCGCCCGTTGGCCTCGGATTTCCCTTCCTTTTCGGAGGGACTTTCATTGAGGGTCAGATTCGCCGAGCATGCCCTCACGAGCCAACGCATATTTCCCTTCCTTTTCGGAAGGGCTTTCATTGAGGCCTACAGCGTGATTGGTGGCTCTCTTTTGCTCTCGTATTTCCCTTCCTTATGGGAAGGGCTTTCATTGAGGCAAAGGCAACTCCCTCCAATCCCAAATCCCCGACAACATTTCCCTTCCTTTTTGGGAGGGCTTTATTGAGGCACATGGGTGAGGTCCTTTCCGATGGTGTTTGCGATTTTCCCTTCCTTCTTGGAGGGGCTTTCATTGAGGCGGCAATTGGAGGATCCCGCAGCGTGCCGGTATTGGCAGGATTTCCCTTCCTTTTGGGAGGGACTTTCATTGAGGCGCGTCAGCGAGCGCGGGCCAGGTGCCGTTGTGGGTATTTCCCTTCCTTTTCGGAGGGACTTTCAATAAGACAGGTCAATATCTCTTCAAGATGACCGCGGGACCGCTTGTTCTGTACCTTGAGGTGTAGACTTTCATTGAGGCGTGGACATTAACACGATTACGGGTGAGCTGGCTATGATTTCCCTACAGTTTTTGTAGGGACTTTCCTTGAGGCGTGGCGTGGAAGTTGAATGAGCAGGCCGGGGCATCTGATTTCCCTTCCTTTTTGGAGGGGCTTTCATTGAGGCGCCGTTAGCGCTGGACACGATGCGCACGTCACCGATTTCCCTTCCTTTTCGGAAGGGCTTTCATTGAGGCCGCGCCGCAGGCTCCAGAGCCACAGAGACAACTCAAATTTCCCTACAGTTTTGTAGGGACTTTCAATAAGACAGATCAATATCCCTTCAAGATGACCGTGGGACCGCTTGTTCCGTACCTTGAGGTGTAGACTTTCATTGAGGTCCGGCAAGGTCGTCGGGGGTGAATCCGTAGCTAAATTTCTCCGTTTGTCAATGGGGACTTTCATCGAGGCTGGGTCGGTCGCTTCACCGGCGTAGGCTCAGCCCATAATTTCCCTTCCTTTCCGGAAGAGCTTTCATTGAGGTCTTTCTGCTGCACTCTACTGGCTGGGTATTTCTTCGCTTTCTAGCGGAGACTTTTATTGAGGCACTGAGATCAGTGATTCTTGGGGTGCTTACGGCTCTTTCCCTTCCTTTTGGGAAGGGCTTTCATTGAGGCGGCGGTTCCGGAATTGGAGAGGCAGGACATGTCATATTTCTCCGTTTCTCAACGGAGACTTTCATTGAGGCAAGTTCGTGGGTTCCACTGGTTTGACCTTCTTCCTGAGATTTCCCTATATTTTCGGAGGGGCTTTTATTGAGGTCCGGGTGCTGACGGTCGTACCCGTAGCTTCTTCTCTATTTCCCTTCCTTCTTGGAGGGGCTTTCATTGAGGCTCGACGGTGTTGCCGTCATGGTCGCTCCCTGAAGCTATTTCCCTTCCTTTTCGGAGGGGCTTTCATTGAGGCCGACCCGGTCAGTCGGTCGGTCAGTCAGTCGGTCATTTCCCTTTCCTTTTCGGAAGGGCTTTCATTGAGGCCAAATCTGCGGAGACTCATTCAGGCTCTTCGAGGCCAATTTCCCTGCTTTTTCGTAGGGACTTTCATTGAGGCTACGGAGAGACACTGGCAACGACCGCCGTCATTACGATTTCCCTTCCTTTTCTTCGGAAGAGCTTTCATTGAGGCCGCGGAGAAAATCTGCGGTACATTCAAAGTGCTAAATTTCCCTTCCTCTTCGGAGGGGCTTTCAATAAGACAGATCAATATCCCCTCCGGGTGACCACGGGACCATTTGTTCTGTACCTTGAGGTGTAGACTTTCATTGAGGCCCTGCTGCTCAGGGGCAATCGGTGCGGGTCACCTCCATCTCCCTTCCTTTTTGGAGGGGCTTTCATTGAGGCGCCGCATTTATGAGGCATAAGCGTGCCGGTGAGGAGATTTCCCTTCCTTCTGGGAAGAGCTTTCATTGAGGCATCGACGGGGCCGGTCAGCCTCAAATGCACCTGCATTTCTCTGCCTTCGGGTGGGGATTTTCATTGAGGCCGCCGCCAGGGATATCGTTGGTAGGGTCGTGGGTGAATTTCCCTTCCTTTTTGGAGGGGCTTTCATTGAGGCTACGGATTTGAAGCTGCTTTCATCTCCTTATTCCTCGATTTCCCTTCCTTTTTGGAAGGGCTTTCATTGAGGCTTCACCCCGCTAAGCGACGGCTCCTATGTCCTGCTATTTCCCTTCCTTTTGGGAACGGCTTTCATTGAGGTATGGGGATGCCGCGGTCTGCAACCTGGGCGAGGACAATTTCCCTTTCCTTTTTGGAGGGGCTTTCATTGAGGCATGACGCGCAACATGCATTCACGCTCACCCACAGCATTTCCCTTCCTTATGGGAAGGGCTTTCATTGAGGCGCGTCTTGGACCTGCAGTGCGAAAGACTTCGTGCTGTATTTCCCTACAGTTTTGTGGGGACTTTCATTGAGGCACTGGCGAGTGGAACTATCTAGTTATTGATGCCTGCGATCTCCCTTCCTTTTTGGAGGGACTTTCATTGAGGCTTTACTAAAGATTCTCCAGCTTGCAACCTGGCGAGGATTTCCCTTCCTTTTCGAGGGAATTTCAGTAAGGACTCACCGAGATGTTCGCCCCGAAATCTGAAAAAACTATTCCCAGCTGCTTGTGGGGACTTTCAACAAGACAGATCAATATCCCCCGGATGACCATGGGACCGTTTGTCCTGCACCTTGAGGTGTAGACTTTCATTGAGGCATATATTTCCTAAACAGGTTTTTCTCCTGCATGGATTTCCCTTCTTTTTCGGAGGGACTTTCATTGAGGCCCCAAGACCGTTAGCGTCACTGCTGAGCCTGCCGGCGGATTTCCCTTCCTTTTTGGAGGAGCTTTCATTGAGGTGGGTTCTTGAATCACTCGGGGTCGTCTAGAACCAGCTATTTCTCCGTTTTCTAGCGGAGACTTTCATTGAGGCACCCCTAGCTCCAATGGCGGGGTGGATATCTCGCTATTTCCTTGCTTTTTCGTAGGGACTTTCATTGAGGCGTCAGACCAGCACCACGAGCCTCATCACCTGCCGTCATTTCCCTTCCTTTTTGGAGGGGCTTTCATTGAGGCGCCACAGAATGGACACGACGCATCCGAACCCTCAACCAATTTCCCTTTCTTTTTGGAGGGGCTTTCATTGAGGCCGGCCTGAATTTGCCGTGCAGGTGTGGGGTCGCGGTATTTCCCTTCCTTCTTGGAGGGGCTTTCATTGAGGGTCGGTTGCCTGGCGTGCGTCGCTAACTTCGGTGATAAATTTCCCTACCCTTCCGTAGGGACATTCATTAAGGCATCGAGGCGGGCTCATCCCTGCTTGCGCGGGAAACACCTCAACCTTCCCTACCTACGTAGGGACTTTCTCTAACTTATCTCTGCTCCGTTCCCAGACCCACCACAGTCCAGGAACGGAGCTTTTTCGCTACACAATGAGGACAAAACCCCAGCCGCAGGCCCCACCCACCAGTTGCTACCCGCCTCCTCCATGGGGCCCAACAGAAAAACTCAACACGCCGACCCTGCGTCATAAACTCGCTGATAAGCCAAAACACTCCGCCGCAGTGCTACCCTCAAAACCAAGCAGCCAAAGCAGACTGCCCACCATACTCGCTCACACCAAGGAGACACCGATGTCTACCCCCTACAGTGCAGGCGACGAACTTCCTATCTCACTCGTCATGCACACCGTGTACTGCCCCCGCCGCGCATGGATTGAATCCAACGGTGAAAAGACCGACACCTCACAAATGCAAGAAGGGCAATCCGCCCACAAACGAGTCGACGACCCCAAAACATCCCGCGGCACGCAACAGCGCGCAGTCACGATCTCATCAACACGTCTCGGGCTCACCGGACGGTGCGACGCTATCGAACCCCAAGAAGACGGTTCTACCCGCATCATCGAATACAAAGCAACACCCGTACGCCGTAACGCCTCCGTCACACCAGCCCACAGGGTGCAGCTTGCCCTTCAGAAAATCTGCCTCGAAGAAGCCGGTGAAACAGTCAGCGAATGCGCGGTGCACTTCACCAACCACAACAAAACCGTGCCCGTCGACATCTCAGACGAAGACATCCGCACCGCAGAAGAATACGTACACACCACCCGCGCACTCATCGACAACCCGACAGCACCGCAACCCCTCGAAGACTCACCCCGCTGCAGCTGGTGCTCCCATATCTCCGTGTGCCTACCCGACGAATCCCACGGAAAAGAAAACATTACACGCGTCGTCGCCAGCAACCCCGACAGCCAAGTAGCGCACCTCACCACGCAAGGATCAAGAGCGACCGTCCAGCAAGGGCGCCTCATCGTGCAACACCTCGGCGAAACAATCAGCAGCGTACCCCTCGAACGTGTGCACAGTCTCGTTGTCCATGGAAATATCGACGTTTCCTCCGCGCTTCTACGAGAACTCATGTGGCGCAACTGCACCATCATCTGGTGCTCCAGCACCGGCCGAGTCTATGGCTGGTCTCAACCCGGCACCGGACCGAACGGCCTAGCCCGCGTGCAACAACACGTCCTCTCAGCACAGGGGCACCTGCCCATAGCGGCCGCCATGATTGCCAGCAAAATCTCAAACCAGGCCACCCTGCTACGCCGCAACGGACACGCCGCAGACGCATGCCGCACCATGCGAGACATCCAGAAGCACACGCCGCAAGCTACCTCAATCCCGGAACTGCTCGGCATCGAAGGTGAAGCCGCCTCGCTCTACTTCGGCAGTTTCGCGACCATGCTCAAAGAAGACGTGCTCACCGAACTCGGCTGGACCTGGGCCGGGCGGCAGGGGAGAGGCGCCAATGACCCCATCAACATTCTGCTGAACTACGCCTACGGTATGCTCAGCTCAGAATGCATTCGTGGGATTCTCACCTGCGGGCTCGACCCTCACGCCGGGTTCCTGCACAGCAGCTCTCGCAATAAGCCGGCGCTCGCGCTTGACCTCATGGAAGAGTTCCGTGCCGTCATCGCGGATTCTGTGGTGGTTTCCCTTATCAATAGGAAGCAGGTCAAAACGGCACACTTCACCGCGGTTGGTGGCAGCTACCGGCTCACACCCGAAGGGCGGAAGACCGTCATCGCCGCGTTCGAGAAGCGAATGGCTACGGAAATCACCCACCCCACCTACGGGTACTCGGTGACGTGGCGCCGCGCTATTGAGGTGCAGGCCCGCATGCTCCTGGGCGTAATTAACGGAACCACCCGCGAGTACACGGGGGTGACCGTACGATAATGCGTGACGACGCCCGGCGAACACTCATCGCTTACGACGTGCCCAGCGACCGGCGGCGCGCCAAGCTGGCCAAGCTCATTCTCAGCTACGGGGACCGTATTCAGTACAGCGTCTTTATTGTGGATGCGGCCCCCGCCAAGGTGCGACGCATCAAAGACGAGGTTCAGGAGCTGATTGATCCGGACGAGGACTCGGTGCTCTTCTGCGACCTGGGGCTGCTGGCCCGACTTGACGAGCCGACCTTCAGCTACATTGGCCGGGTGCGTGAGGTGACCGAATCGGATGCGCTCATTCTCTAGCCGCGTGCTGCTCATTCGCTAGCGACGCGCGGCAGGGGAGCGGAGGAATGACGAGTTCGATTGCGGACTGGTAGTAGAGGTGGGGATAATGACCTTTGGAGGCTTTGTCTGTCTCCGCGAGAACCTGGCACGTGATGTAATCTTGGCGTGTCGCTTGCGTGATGTTTTGGCTTGTCAATAGTGTTTAAAGGCCTGATTGGCTGCTTGGGTATACGTTTGTTTCCCGCCTTCGGGCGGGGACTTTCATTGAGGCCTCAAGAAGGAGGACGTGTAGACTGGGAGCACAAAATTTCCCCGCCTTCGGGCGGGGACTTTCATTGAGGCCGGGCGAATGGAAGGTGATGTTCTCTGCATCGCCGCTTTTCCCCGCCTTCGGGCGGGGACTTTCATTGAGGCGTCGCAGTAGGCCCCAACGACGGCCGCACAGACACCATTTCCCCGCCTTCGGGCGGGGACTTTCATTGAGGCGGGCATATTGCTGTGGTGCAGGCGGTGAATGATGATATTTCCCCGCCTTTGGGTGAGGACTTTCATTGAGGCGCGCCGTGTCCGCATTCCTTACAGACCCGGCCGGTCAATTTCCCCGCTTTCGGTCGGGGACTTTCATTGAGGCTAGTTTGAGACATTCTTTTTGGGCTTGTTGATGTGATTTCCCCGCCTTCGGACGACGATGCTGCGGTAGGTACAGATATTGTGTGATGTACACTTTGGGTACGTAATTCGCGAGAGTCTCGTGCCATAGCAGTTTCTGCTACGCCATAACATGCTAGTTTTAGCTAGCTATTTCTCCACCTCCGGGTGGGGACTTTCATTGAGGCGGCAGGGAGTGGTTGATGAACAGCCACGGGTAGTGATTTCCCCGCCTTTGAGCGGGGATCTTCGTTGCGGTTCTGAACGCGAATCGGGAAGTCTCACGCGGGTTACGTAGCCCCGCTCTGGAAACCGCTCTGGTTTCTAGAACGGGGCTCTTCTCTTTAAAACATGAAGATGGGGCTAGATGTGGTACTACTGCGGATTTCTCATGGCAGCTATCTGAGTCTGAAATGACCAAATCGGATACGCGTAATCTGTAGCGACGCTATGGTGAAGTCATGAGCAGAGAAGAGAGCCGATTGCGTCGTAGAGGAGAGGGGGGGGATAATGGAGGAACAGCTGATATTCCAGAGGCTTCTCGTGCTTCTTTCCTGAGCAAATCTCTACCGTGCTGTATAGCCCGAGCTTTCATTGAGGGATTAAAATTTTTTGGGAAGCCTTTATTGCTGTTATCTTCTCCTGCGATGGAAATCGCCGGAGCTTTCTCTAAAAATTTGACCCTTCGCTGGTAATTTTACTGGCGGAGGGTCAAATATTTATATATTAAAATTTTTTGGGAAGTTCGAAGGGGGTTTGTCTTGGTGCAATCTTAATGCTATGGTTGAGACATCAACTGGTTTGGAGATTGCTTCAGTAGCTCGCTGGAGTGATATGAGCCCCGGATATTTAGGAGGTCTAATGGTAGAAGTACCGCCCCCAAGAAAAAAGCCGTCTACCACGACGGAGTCGCAGTAGACGGCTTTGAAGTATGTTGATACCGCTATAAACGGAAGTCTAGTTTTGCTGCAACAAAACAAGACTTGAATCAGTATATCGGCGACGCGGAGTGGATTTCCAATCCGTACCGAATACTGACCGTTTGTGTGGCATCCCGCCGGCCCCTCCTCCAGCTACGCCAATCTCACCTGAACAATGAGGTGAGTGCGGCGTGGGGAGGGGGGAACGGTGCTCCGAATCAGCAGCGTGACGAAAACACGCGCATCATTCGAAAAAGACAGGTAGCTTAAAGCTACACAAGAAAAATCGTGCACAACCCACGCACCGACGCGAGATGTGCACACACTACCTAAGGAGACAACCATGTCCCAGAACGAGTCCCAGAACACCATCACCCTCGCCGACCTCATCGAAAACGTCAAGCTCGGCGGCGGCTCCGTCATCACCTCTATCACTGAACAGGAACCCGCAGCAGGCCCCCACGCACCTTTGGCACCCGCCAAGTTTGTCGATGGTAAGGGGAGTGACAGTAAGTCTGTCTTCGCATACGAAATCCGCTACATCGTAGAGAAGTCTGAAGACCAGGACGAACCCGAGAAGGCCGTCAAGGGCAAGCCTCAGAAGGTCGTCCTCATTGACAGCAAGCAGTCCGAACTCAACCGTGCAGAAGCCGCCATCGAACAGGGCCGCCAGTACGGCGACGAAGCAGTCGTCAAGATTCCCCGCGCCGTCGTCACCTACCAGACCGAAAACGGCCCCGTCGAATACACCGACATGGAACTCTCCCACCGCATCTTTGATGGCCACTTCCGTGCCGGTCACATCGACGGTAAGCCCATCACCGAAAACGACCAGTACCGCGCACTGCGCAACTGTACCCCTGCAGACATGAGCGCGCTGCTCAACACCGCCCCCGCAGCACTCCTCTTCGGTGCATGGGACTCCACTCGCAAGAGCAACCAGGTGCGCCTGCGCAGCGCCCTCGTCGGTGAAATCATCGGCGTCCTCGCAGACCAGGAACCCGGCGCTGAACACCGACAGGCACGCCGTGGCGGTGCCCGTGTTGACGCAGTAGCCGCCAGCGTAAAGCTTGACGCTAAGGAACTTAACTCTCTCGTCGATGACCAGGAAGCTGAGCTGAGCGCCAAGAACGTTGCCGCACGCCGCAAGGAAGTAAAGACCGCCAAGGCTGACGCCCGCATCTCCGCTTCCACTCTCGGCCTGGGTAGCATCCCGCCCACGCTCGAAGAAACCGGTGCCGTCGCATGCCGCCGTATCATCCGTTCCTGGGTTCTGAGCCTCGCCACCCTGCGCCAGCTGCGCTTCGGACAGGATGAAAAAAAGAACGTTGCTGCCCGTGCGCTCCTTGCTGCATTCGGCCTCAACGCCATTGCACGCGCCGAGCGTGAGCTCTACATCCGTGCCAACTGCGACCTGATCGAATCCGCCGCACCCGTTGTCACCCTCGACCAGCGTTTCGGCGAGAAGAAGACCTTCGCACCCCTGACCGTTGAACACACCGACCAGCTGCTCCTCGAAGCTATCGAGAACGCCAAGAAGGCTGGCGTGGCTGACTGGAACGGCCAGACTTTCAATGTCGACGGCAACCCCATCATCATCAAGAACGCCACCGCGGAGGACGCTGAATAATATGACGAACCTCGGAATTCTCGCGAG
>ENA-OWND01002275-OWND01002275.1-metagenome-genome-assembly--contig:-NODE-2275-length-10430-cov-13.404916_pt1 | contig 10430 bp, 7 predicted proteins | sample MGYA00245342_ERZ651119 | MGnify/ENA primary metagenome ERZ651119 (study PRJEB26857, sample SAMEA4031756) | metagenome | biome: human; feature: oral; material: saliva | place: Philippines | collected 2014...
CCACCAGGGCGGTGGTCAGCGATAGGGCCATCACCCCACCCCAACCTGGGGAGCTTTTCTTGTTGTCGCTGTTAGAGGTGTAGTTGGCGCCATTGTTGTAGCCGCCGGGGTAGCCGCTAGCAGGAGCGGAGGGAGCAGCGGGGGCGCTAGAGGGAGCATAGGGGGCCTGGCCATAGGGGGCGGCGCCATAGTTTCCGGCCGGCCTAGCGCCATAGTTGGGGGCGTAGGGGTTACGGGGCTGGTAGTTATCGCTCATCAATAGTTCCTAAATGCTTAGCGGTAGCCAGCAATGGCCACCTTACGGACGCTAATCATACTGACGTGGTCATTTGGTGGATTTGGCAGCAACCCTTAAACAAGTTTGACATGCACCAGGCTACGGCCCGCAATTGGCTTAGACAATAGGGATTGCAGCCCATCGACGTCGTCAATTACGTCCACGTGGGCGCCAAATGCGGCTGCTGCCTGTGCGAAATCAACTTGCTGTGCGGTAGTGAAAAAGCGTGGGAAATAATTACTTAGCTCGCTGGCGCCATATTCAAGGCCGCTAAATATTTTGCCGCCATGATCGTCTAATACGATTACTTGCAGGTCTACCTCGGTTTCTGTAACTGCCTTAACCAGGCCGGTTAAGTCGTGTGCTGCCGCTAAATCTCCAATAATTACCCGCACTGGCTGGCCACTGGCCCAGGCTAGGCCCACGGCGGTGGAGATAGTCCCGTCAATACCGGCTAATCCACGATTAGCCACTACTGGGCCGGGCATCTTTTTCAGTTGCTTACCCGCAGGTAATCCAGCATCTAGATAGCGGATGGTCATCGAAGAAGCTGCCATTAAAGTAACGCTGTTTTCTAGGCTGTCGCTGTGAATTGCTGTTGATTGGCTATGAGATTTGTATTGTGAGGTGGCCTGCCAGGTAGTTAAAGCCATTCGTGCAGCTTTAGTTACGCTGGTGGCGTTTAGTTGCTGTTGGCCGGCTTGTAGCCAGCGTTGTAGCCACAGCGTTGGCGCCGCGTTTTTGCCGACGCCGGCGCCCGCCTCCGCACCGGCGCTGACGTCCGGGATATTTAGGCTGCTTAGAGCCTGTTCTAGGGTGGTTACGTAGGCGGCTTGCCCGCTCACGTCACTCCAGCGCGCCCGGTTGGTCAGCACCACCTGGTAAATATCCTCCCGCGCCAGTAGCGCGCCGATGGGGCGGGTGAGGGTGGGGTGCCCGACTACCAGCAACTGCTCGATCTCTTGAGAAAGCTGAGCGCCGTCGCCACCAACTGAGCCGTCGCCACCAGCTAAAAGCGCACTGTAGGCAGCCACTGCGTTGGCGTTGGTGCGCACTAGCGAGGTGGGTTCAGCCAGTAGCGGCCACCCCCAAGCGTGGGCCAGGGCGGCGGCGAAGTGGGCTAACTCGGCGTCGTCGTTGTCCCCCACCACAATCACCCCACGCCGGGCGGGGTCTAAACCTAAGCGGCACCCTACCTGGCTGACTGTAACCCCATTTAGCTGCTCCTCTAGGGGCTTGCGCGCACGCAGCCAGTGGGTTTTGGGCTCCAAATGCGGCACTTGCCAGGGGGCGGCGGGGGCCAGCGGCGGGGCTAGGCGCACGTTTAGATGCACTGGGCCGGGGTCTAGGCTTAGGCGCCCTGAAGCTGCAGCTACCGCTCGGCGTACTTGATTGGCGACGGCGTCGCTTGCGTTAGTGTCGCCCAGGTCCGCCTGGTAGCGGGTGGCGGCGCCAAAAATCCCGGTTTGCACCGTGGTTTGGCTGGCGCCAGTGTTGACCAGGGCATGGGGGCGGTCGGCACTCAAAATTATTAGCGGCACCCCGGCGGCGTCGGCCTCAACCACGGCAGGGTGCGCGTTAGCTACCGCGCTACCGGAGGTCATAACCGCCACGGCGGGGCGAGCTAGTCCTTCATGCAGCCAGTCGGAGCGGGAGGCGCCTAAAGCCACAAAGGCCGCGCTGCGCTCGTCAACCACCACGCGCAGCTGCAGGTAGCCGGCCTGCGCAGCGTCAGCCAGGGCGTAGGTCAGCGGGGCGTTACGCGAGCCGGGGCTGATCACTACTCGTTTGACCCCGGCTTCAACTAGGGAGGCCACCACGGCGCGGGCCAGTAAGGTGGCAGGGTTTTCTAAGGCGGGGCCGCTGGGAGCGGATGCTACTTGGGGGGTCACAACTGGCCTAACTAGTTGGGTCTCTAGCGCGCCAAGGCGCCAGATGTGGTTTTAAGTTTAGCTAGCTAGCAGGACGCTCAGACGCACCAGGCGCTGGCACCAGCGCTCACGTAAGGGCTCACTAGCAGCCGGGATACGCTCAACGGACACCGGCTGCCCAAGCAGCAAATGCCCATTTACCGGCCTAAAGGGTGGCTCTATCACGTCTTCTTGCAGCAGTGAGCCGGTGGCCAGGCCGCAAGCATAGGGCAGCTCGTCTAACGCGCTAGCTAGACGCAGACCGGCGTAAATTCCCACCGAAGTGTCTAGGGCTGAAGAAACTACCGCTGGCATTTCTAAACGCTTATAGATTTCATAAGCAGCGCTTATACCACCTAGTGGAGCTACTTTTAGTACAGCTACATCCGCCGCCTCTAACTGCCGTACTGCCATAGGGTTGGCATCTAGACGCAAGGATTCATCGGCGGCGATTGGCACCTGGAGTTTGCGTCGTAAAACCGCCAGATCAGCGGTGGAGCGGCAGGGCTGCTCAGCGTATTCGAGTCCGCCAGCGGCGCGGTCATATAGGGGCAGTAGTTTTAGGGCCTGATCCAAATCCCAGGCAGCATTTACATCAATGCGCAGAGCCGCCCCTGGCCCTATGGCGCCGCGTACCGCTTCTAGGCGCTGTAGATCCTCGCTTAAACAATCGGGCTTGTCGGCTACCTTCACCTTGGCGGTGTGTATGCCCGCATCCACTGCCGCGAGCGCGCGTGCCTCAGCTTCCTCAGGCCCCAGGGCGGCGATAGTGGTATTAACCGGAATTTGGTGGCGTTTAGGCTCTGGCACGCCTTGGTCAGCTAGTGGTTTCGTAGCTTGGGTCAGGGCGCTGGCCAGCCATTTAGCGCTGTGGCTATCGGGATGGTTCCAAAATGGGGCGCACTCCCCCCAGCCGGCAGGGCCATGCAGCAAGACGCCGTCGCGCACGGTGATACCGCGAAAACGCACCCGCATAGCAATTGAGAAAACCTCTACCCGGTCAATGCTTTCCCACAGCGCGGCGGCGGGTGGGGGGCATTGCTTACGGATTGTTTCAAGCATGGCCCCCATTATTCCTTAGCGACGACGCCGCCAGCCCCGCACGTCATCGCCTCCCCGCGCACCGGGGTGGGCGACATAACGCCGTCGCCGTTAGCCAGCCCTAAACGCAACCAAGACCGCCTTAAAGACGGTCTTGGCAACTAAATCTGATTGCAGCTAGCTATCAGCGGTAGGGCTGCTCCAGCGGAACTTCCGGGTCAGGCTGGTGGGTGATGCGGTTACGCAGGTCGCGGCGCACGATTTCAATCGACCACAGCCACACTACGTGTCCTAGAGCCTCAGAGAAGTGCTCGGACCAGGTCTGGCCGCCAGCAACCCACGGGAAGGGGCTGGGCACCCAACCCAGCAGCGGCATGAACACCACGTGCGCACCGATCCACACCAGTAGACCAAAGGCAGCGCCCTGCCACAGCTTGATTTTGGGGAAGTACTCGGCGGCAATGCAGTACAGCAGCGCAAACACAATGGCGAAGCTGATCAGCTAAAAGTACCGAAACGTACGCATAGATAAGTTTAAGCTAAGACCGGCTTAGGCCACCATGACCTTAGGTATAGATGGCTAGCAAAGCCCAGTTCAGAGCCGGTTTTAGAAGTAGTACGGGAAGGATGACCAGTCCGCCGGGCGTTTGTTGACGAAAGAGTCACGCCCCTCCACAGCCTCATCGGTCATATAGGCCAGGCGCGTAGCTTCACCAGCAAAGACCTGCTGACCGGCCAAACCGTCGTCGGCCAGGTTGAAAGCAAACTTAAGCATACGGATGGCCTGGGGAGATTTGGTGGCCACAATCTCGCCGTATTCAATGGCTTTATTTTCTAGCTCTCCGTGGTCTACCACCTCGTTGACCACCCCCCAACGCTCGGCGGTTTCCGCGTCATAGGTGCGCGCCAGGAAGAAAATTTCGCGGGCACGCTTATCACCCACCTGGCGCGCCAGTAGGGCCGAGCCGTAGCCGGCGTCGAAAGAGCCCACATTGGCGTCAGTTTGCTTAAAAAGTGCGTGCTGGCGTGAAGCAATCGACAGGTCACACACCACGTTTAGGCTGTGACCGCCGCCTGCCGCCCACCCGGGCACGGCCGCAATAACCACTTTAGGCATGGTGCGAATTAGGCGCTGAACTTCCAAAATGTGCAGCCTGCCAGCGCGGGCGGCATCGATACGTTCACGCCTGGCGGTAGTGGAGGCCAGCTGCCCGCTGGGGTCTAGCGCCGCTCCGGGCTCTGGTGCTCCCTGCGGCCCACTTTCTGCGGTTTTTTCTGCCGACGACGCCGGCTCGGGGGCCCGGGTGGGCTCAACTTCGTAGCGGTAGCCGTCGCGACCACGGATACGCTGATCGCCGCCGGAACAAAAAGCCCAGCCGCCGTCGCGCACCGAGGGACCATTACCGGTGAGAATAACCGTACCCACATCCCCACTCATGCGGGCATGGTCAAGGGTGCGGTAAAGCTCGTCCACAGTGTGGGGGCGAAAAGCGTTACGCAGCTCAGGGCGGTTAATGGCCACGCGCGCAATCGGCTTATCAGTGCAGTTACCGTTTTCGTCGCGGCTAACTGCCCGGTGATAGGTGACGTCAGTTAGATCCTCAAAACCGGCGATGTCACGCCACTTAGTGGGATCAAAAATTTCAGAAACCTGCTTGGGAAGTGGGTATTGGGCGCTCATGGCCACAGTTTAACTGCGCCTTAGACCGCCAGTAGGGCTAGGCCCAGGCTCAGGCCGTAAACCAGCTCGTAAATACCAGCCATTTTCAGGGCGCCAATTAGTTCACGGCCCTTAGCTTTAGCCGCTACTGGGCGCCAAGCCAGCAGGGCCAGCTGCCCCCACAGCACAATCGCCACCACAGATACGGCAGCCAACACACCCAGGGAGCCACCCGGCTCTGCCCCACCCCACAGGGTGGCCAGGCCCAAGACCAGGGGCGCAAACAGCATCACCTGGTAGAGGCGACTAGCACGCTCATAACCCAAACGCACCGCCAAAGTGCGTTTGCCGTGGGCCGGGTCAGTTTCAATATCGCGCAGGTTGTTAACCATCAGCAGCGAGCAGGCAATCAAACCCACCCCCACTGCGGTCAGCCAACCCCACCAAGGCACCGCATGAGCCTGCGTGTAAGTAGTGCCGGCCGTAGCCACCAGGCCAAAGAACACGAACACAAACACTTCACCCAAACCCAAGTAGCCATAGGGCTTGGCGCCGCCCGTGTAAAACCAAGCCGCCGCCACAGCCGCCACGCCCACCGCAATCAGCCACCAGGTGCCACTCAAAGCCACCAAGGCCAGCCCAAACAGGGCCCCGGCGCCAAAGCAACCAAAGGCGGCGCGCTTAACCTTAACCGGCTCCACCAGCCCCGAGGCAGTCAGGCGGGCCGGGCCAGTGCGCTCGTCGTCGGTGCCACGAATGCCGTCAGAGTAGTCATTAGCCAGGTTGCAGCCAATCTGCAAAGCCAACGCCACCAGGGCCGCCAGCAAGGCAGCGACGGCGTCGAACCTACCCAAAGCACCAGCCACGCCTGAGCCTGCCAGCACCGGCGCCAAAGCAGCCGGCAACGTACGCAGACGCACCACCTCAGCCCATTTAGCGGCCTCAAGCCGGCTAGCGGCAGACTTAGCTACAGGCTCCGGGGCGGGATCCGGCTCCGACTCAGCCACCACCTTGGTTAAATCTTCAGGCACAGGCTGAGCCGCAGACCGGCGCATAGCCAAAGGACGACGCGGACGACGCGGAGCTACTTCATTCACAAGCCAAACCTATCTCGCCTAGGGCTACAGGCGCGGGCACCTCTCAGGCGCCCAGGTCACAGGTGATAGAGAAACCAGTAGACAGATCCGTGATAGTCACCTGCACCGTGGATGCAGACGAAACCACATAACGCTCCTCAATCAGCGGGCCGTTATCAATACGCTCCACCGCAACCTTGCTCAGGTCAGCTCCCCGATCCTCCTGCAGCTGGCGAGTGAAGGGGAACAGCACAGTGCCAGCCGGGGAAACCTCACCCACGGGCACACCATAAGCATCAGTCTCGGTGTACTCCACAAACCGGAAATGACCCACATTGTGAGCAGCCTGGTAGGTACGCACCAAGCTCACATCCCCGCTAGGAGCCAGCGACAAGTCAGCACCCAGCAGCGGGTCGAAGCTAACCTCCTGGCCGCCACGCATCTCACGGAACACACCCACGCCACGCGAAAGCTTGTCATACAAGGCGTAACCAGAATCAGGGTCAGCCGCAATAGCCAAACCAATAGCGGTAGAGGCAGCCGTGTAGCTAGAACGGTGCACACGGTAGCCATAACGCTGCTTAAGGGCGCGCGTAATAGCCGGCAGGTGGGCGGCGCCACCAACCACATACAGGCCCGCAGTCTCAGTGGTGAGCGCAAACTTACCGCGCGCATTGACCTGCACCAGCGGCTCCATAGCCGCGAAAGTACGCTCAATCAGCGCGTCAACAGCCTCATAGAAAGCCTTAACCGGCACGCTCACGCTCTTACCCAGAGCCTCAACCGCCACCGAACGCGAGTTGGGGTTCAAAGACTCCTTAGCGATACGGCATTCGTGCAGTAGCAGGTTCAGCTCACGCGAGCTTAGCTGCTCGCGCTCGCGGCCCAGCTTGGCCAAAACCAGGTCAGCTAGGGCAGAGTCAAAGTCGTCACCACCGAGCTGGTTGTGACCGTAAGAATCAATCACCTCGTGGCGCTTGCCCTCGCAAGAAACCAGGGAGGCGTCAAAAGTGCCACCACCGAGGTCATAAACCAGTACGCGGGTGCGCTTGGAGTTAATGGTGGAGGCGTAACGCTGGGTGTATTCAAAACCGGCGGCGCTGGGCTCATTAATCATGGACAGCACCTGCCAGCCGCCACGTTCAAAAGCCTCAATAGTCATTAGGCGCTGACCGCTAAAAGCGTGGGCGGGAATGCCAATTACTGCCTCTAGCGGCTCATTTTCACGCAGCGGGCTGATAGTGGAGGACTCACGCACCTGCTGGGCTACATAAGCCAAAAAGCCGCTAACCAGCTCCATAATGGGGTAGCTACGCTCCCCCAACTTCACCTGGGTGTTAGGGGTGACGTCAACGTCAGACAGCAGGCGCTTAATTGAACGCAGGAAATCACCACCGGCCAAGGCCACGGCTTCAGCTTCAAAACCGTAGACAAGTTTGGCTCCATCCCAAGCCACTAAGGACGGAATGTAATCGATCCAGTCGCCTGCTTCATTGCCGAAACTGACAACTGGGTAGTTGCCACGGTCCGCATAAGCGACGGTAGTGTGGGTGGTTCCAAAATCGACGCCGAATCTCATGTGCCAAGCCTATGGCAGTGCAAAGTTTATAACCAATAGACGACACGCAAATGAGACGCAATATTGCCAGGTAGACATGGTTTAATACACCTTCTTATAAAAACAAGCAGGTGGAGATTGAATCTAACGATGCATTCAATCTCCACCTGCTTAGTGTTCAGGTCTAGAGTTCAACGCGTTTGACCGCGCTCTAAACCTGTTAGGTGTGTTTTAGGTGCATGCTTAGGCGCGCGCCAGTGACTGCTTAGCCTTAGCCACCACGTTATCCACGGTGAAACCAAAGTACTCAAACAGCTCAGCGGGCGTAGCCGACTCGCCGTACTCATCAATGGCAATGATCTCGCCGGCGTCGCCAACCCAATCACGCCAGCCCATAGAGGAGGCAGCCTCCATGGCCACGCGGGCCTTTACCTGGCTGGGTAGCACCGACTCACGGTATTCGGCGTCCTGCGCGTGGAACCATTCCCAGCAGGGCACAGACACCACGCGGGTGGGGATGCCTTCAGCTTCTAGAGCCTGGCGTGCCTCAACCGCCAAAGCCACCTCACTACCGGTAGCCAGCAGCAGCACCTGCGGCTTGGAGTTGCTGGCCTCAACCAGGGTGTAGGCACCGCGCAAAGTACCCTCAGCGGGAGCGAAGCCGCCCTCAGTGCGGTCAAAGACCGGCAGGTTTTGACGCGACAGCACCAATCCGGTGGGGCCATCACGGTGCGCCAGAGCGCCGAGCCAAGCCTGCGCAGCCTCGTTGGCGTCAGCGGGGCGAACCACGCTTAAGCCAGGGATAACTCGCAGCGAAGCAATGTGCTCAATGGGCTGGTGGGTGGGGCCATCCTCACCCACGCCGATAGAGTCGTGACTCCACACAAAGACGGTGGGCAGCTTCTGCAAAGCAGCCAGGCGCACAGCCGGGCGCATGTAGTCAGAAAATACCAGGAAGGTACCGCCGTAGGCGCGGGTCAGCCCAGACTGCACAATACCGTTGAGCATGTTACCCATAGCGTGCTCGCGCACCCCGAAGTGGATAATGCGCCCGTAGGGGCCATTTTCCTCAGGGTTTAGTGAACCTTCGGGCAGGAACTCGCTGGCACCAGCAATGTTGGTCATGTTGGAGCCACCCAGGTCAGCAGAGCCACCCCACAGTTCAGGCAGTGTGGAGGCGATAGCCGACAGGGTCTTGCCGCTGGCTGCGCGGGTGGACAGGCTAGAGCCCGCCTCGAAAACCGGCAGGACGTCGTCGAGCTCAGCCGGCAGCAGACCGGCGCGTACTCGCTCTAGCAGCTCCAGGGCCTGCGGGTTAGCCTGCCCCCAAGCCTCAAAGCGCTTTTCCCAAGCGGCGTGCAGCTCAGCGCCGCGCTGGCCAGCCTGGGCACGGGTGTGTTCCAGCACCTGCTCCGGCAGAGCAAAACGCTCGTTGGGGTCTAGGCCAAGGTTTTGCTTGAGACCAGCCACCTCACTCTCACCCAGCTTAGCGCCGTGGGAGGAGGCACTACCCTGCTTGGTGGGGCACGGCCAGGCAATGATGGTGCTCAGGCGGATCAGTGAAGGACGCTTGGTTTCTGCGCGAGCAGCTTCTAGCGCCTCGTGCAGGGCCTTTACGTCCTCGTAGTAACCGCCGTCACTGCCGGCGTTGCGCCAGTCCACGTGCGCAGTGTGCCAGCCCTGAGCGGCAAAACGGGCCTCAACATCGTCGCGGAAAGCCAGGGCGGCGTCACCTTCAATGGTGATGGCGTTGTCGTCCCAGATAACGATCAGATTGCCCAGCTCCTGGGTGCCAGCAAAGGAGGCGGCCTCAATGGTTACGCCTTCTTGCATACAGCCGTCACCGGCAATCACGTAGATGTTGTGGTCAAAAATTGACTCACCGGCAGGGGTGGCGGCGTCGTAGAGGCCATGCTCGCGGCGGGCGGCCGCAGCCATACCCACCGCAGCGGCAAAACCGGAACCTAGCGGACCAGTGGTGGCCTCCACGCCCGGGGTGTGACCATATTCAGGGTGTGCAGGGGTGCGCGAGCCACGCTTACGCAGCTGCTCCAGATCGCTAACCTCCAGCCCGTAGCCAGCTAGCACCAGCTGCACGTACTGCATCACCGAGGCGTGCCCGGCACTGAGGATAAAACGGTCGCGTCCGAGCCAAGTGGGGCAAGCCGGGTCTACTCGCATCTCCTTCTGGTAGAGCAAGTAGGCCGCCGCCGTCAGGGAGATTGCAGCGCCCGGGTGTCCGGAGCCAACCTTCTCCACGGCGTCTGCCGCCAGTGCCTTGCCAAACGCCACTGCACGCTCATCTAGCTCATTCCAGCTAAACGATTTAGTCATTCAAAAGTGCCTTTCTTATTATCCTGGCAAGCTACGGGCTTTATAGCACCCTATAAGCTTACTCTGGTTTAGTTCTTGGCGTTGGCGTTGAGGTGGTCAACCGTGGAGTGGATTTGCTCGCGTAGCGCCGGGTAACGCTCCATGTAGGTTTGGAAGTAGAACTGGTATTCCTCGTGGGCCTCGGGGTTGGGCTCAATGGTTTCGGTTACGTGCACCATGTTCGCGGCGGCGTCCTCGATTGAGGAGTAGAACTCGCTACCTACCGCAGCCAGCATGCAAGAGCCCAGCACGACGGCGTCGCCCACTTCGGTCAGGGTGATGGGCACCCCGGTCACGTCCGCGTGCATCTGCATCCACTGACGCGACTTGGTTGCCCCACCGCAGGCCACCAGCTCCTTGGTTTCGATGCCGGCTTGGCGCAACTTGAGTAGGTTGTGGGCGACGTCGTAGCACACGCCCTCCTCAATGGCCCGGTACAGGTGGGCGGCAGTGTGTCCCAGGGACAGACCAGAGAAGATACCGCGCGCCTTGGAGTCGGTGTAGGGGGTGCGGTTGCCCTGGAAGTACTCGTTGA
>ENA-OWND01002285-OWND01002285.1-metagenome-genome-assembly--contig:-NODE-2285-length-10395-cov-8.331044_pt1 | contig 10395 bp, 9 predicted proteins | sample MGYA00245342_ERZ651119 | MGnify/ENA primary metagenome ERZ651119 (study PRJEB26857, sample SAMEA4031756) | metagenome | biome: human; feature: oral; material: saliva | place: Philippines | collected 2014...
ACCCCGAGTGGATGTTATCCACCATCCTGTGCTGTGGAGCCCGGACTTTCCTCGACATACCCATCAGAAGAGGTATATCGCGATTGCCCAGGCACCCTGCTTCAGCCTTCTATTCTAGCGGAGTTATTATCGCTGCTCTATTTCTGCCCGGTAGAATAAGAAGCATGCTGATTCTTCTGCCTCCTTCTGAGGGTAAGACCCCTGCGCCTCGCACACACGCACCAGTTAATCTTGCCGAGTTATCGTTTCCAGAGCTCACAACCGAACGTGAAGATGTGCTGGAAGAACTCATGCGAGTTTCCGCTCAGGAAGACGCTCTAGATGTCCTCGGGGTGGGTGCATCGCTCACGGCAGAGATTGAACGAAACACGCGGTTAGTGGAGGAACCTGCTCATCCGGCGGCTGAAGTCTATACGGGTGTGCTCTTTGAGGCGCTGGATTACGCCAGTTTCTCCCCCGATGAACGGGAGTTGGCCCAGAAGTCCGTTCTTATTTCATCTGCTTTATGGGGTGTGGTGCAACTTGAAGATCATATTCCTGCGTATCGGCTGTCTATGGGAACCAAGCTTGGCGCTATAGGTGCTCTGGCCACATATTGGCGCGGAGCTTTGGGGAATGCGTTGACCGCATACGCGCAGGGGCAGCTCATTCTTGACTGCCGTTCCAGCGCTTACGCGAAATCGTGGGTATCGCCGTCAGCCCAGACATTAGCGGTCCGTGTTGAACGCGTTGCAGCAGATGGTTCACGCAAGGTTGTCTCCCATATGGCAAAGCATTATCGCGGAAAGTTAGCTCGCTACGTGATCACTCATGCCCTTGCCGAGCGACCTTTTGAAGGTACAGCGGGCATTTCAGAATTCTTGGAGGCGCTTGACCGCGATTGGGAACTTGAATGTACCTTACCGACGCCCAAGAAAGCAGGAACACTGACCCTTATTATCCGTGAATAGAGTTTTCAGGTGTGAATATAGCGTGTACTCTTCTGGTATCTACGAGAATTCTCCCGCTATCAACACCCTGAAGAAAGAACTGTTATATTCTAATTTCGAAGTGTAGAGGAAATAGGTTCTGTATACTCGGCACATTTTCTAAGAATGTGTCCAGAGAATTTTCCCACAAGATTTATAACAGTTTTATAAATATCTTCGAAGATCCTTTACCATATATGACATCCCTGGTACATTGTAGGGAGTCATATCGCACTAGCCATGATGGATTATTGTATGTCTTTCACTTTTAAACTTCGTAAAGCTCCCACGACTATATGCTCACTTACCCTAGTTGGCGCTACTCTTGCACCTAGCACCCCCGTCTTTGCAGAGACTCAGCAGCCTCAGACTGATCCTCAGGGGCAACCTGCCGTTGTTGCACAGGAGGATCTCTCGACTCTGAATCAGGTGGAAGGTAACGCAACTCCGCAGACCATTTCGCCTCAGAAGCGTTTTATTGACGTTCCTGAATCTTCTGCTTTTTATAATGAGATTACCTGGCTTTTTAACCGTAAAATCACGATCGGTTACCCAGATAGCACATACCACCCGAAAGATTATATTGAGCGTTCGGGTATAGCTGTTTATTTCTATCGTCTGGCAGGCTCCCCGCAAGTTGATCTTCCCGAAAAGTCGCCTTTCACAGACGTTTCTCCTAACGATATGTGGTATAAGGAAATGGTGTGGTTCCATCAGCAGGGTCTTACCACTGGCTGGTCTGATGGAACTTTCCGCCCGCATGACCTGGTAGATCGTAATGCTATGGCGGCATTCTTCTACCGCTTTGCGGGCAAGCCTCAGTTCGAGGCACCTGAGGTTTCTCCTTTTTGGGATTTGAGCCCGAATGAGCCTTTCTATAAAGAGATTGTCTGGCTTCGCAGCACAGGTATTACGACCGGGTGGTCGGATGGTTCCTTCCATCCCTATGAGCCTATTTCACGTGAAGCAATGGCGGCGTTTATTTATCGTTATGCACATATGAAACATTAACAATCGGATTTTAGAGAAATATGGCGTGTCCCTATTTTGTTTTCCTAGGGTCACGCCATATTTATGTTTTATTGGCCGCCGCAGTATTATCAACAGAAAAATATTCAGGAAAAATAGTAATGCATGTTGCAAAATATGAGTTTTTCTCACATTTATTTTAGAAGTCCCGTCGGGCTGCTCTAAATATTTTTAGCGAGGTGTGCTTGCCGAACCAATGGTTTGTCCAGTGCTTACATGAAAATCCCAGGGGTCGGTATTTAGCGAGGATACCGAAATTTCAATACTGTATCCCTGGCCCGCTAGGGTTTCTTGCAGACGTTCCGCAGCACGATTTAACCATAAAGATTCACTTGCAGCATGCGAACAGTCGATGAGTGCAGTATCAGTACCTCGTACAAGTTCTTGCTCCCGGAACTCACTGGCAGGGTGATGCCGTAAATCTGCGGTGATATAGACATCAGCTTCAGATGCCCGAACGGCATCAAACAACGAGTCACCGGCGCCTCCGCAGAGGGCAACACGACGAATAAGTTTTTGTGGGGATCCTGCAACGCGCAGCCCACCCGCTGTTGCAGGAAGAGCAGCAGCTAGTTCTTCAGAGAGTTCCTGCAATGTAAGAGGACGGGCAAGAACACCTACACGACCTGTTCCAACGCAGTATTCCTCACCTGCAAGTTCCTGTTGCTGCTGATCAGTCAGCGGTTCGCATCCTTGTAGATTAAGCGCTTCACAGAGAGCCTCGTTGACACCGGCGACGGCGGCATCAGCATTGGTGTGCGCACCGAGCAGGCCACATCCGCCTTCAATGAGGGTATGGAGCACGTTGCCTTTGTAATCGGAGTCGGGTATGAAGCTGGTACTACGCAAAAGAAGCGGGTGGTGAGTAATAAGAAGACCGGCCCCAAGATTTACGGCTTCTTGGGCGGTTGCTGATATGGCATCAACCGCAAAATGCACATGTTCGACGGAGGCCTGTAAACGTCCGCAGACTAGCCCGGAAGAATCCCAGCTAGCGGCAAGGTGCGGCGGATACAGGCTATGAAAAGTATCAACAATGTGGGATAGCGTAGGTGTTGTCATGATTCTATTGTGGCATCTAGCAGCAGAAAGACGAGCTATTACACGTCCCGTAGCAGACCTCGGGTAGGACGGGGAATAATAGTTGATACAGCTACGCTGTAAAGGAATGTACATCTATCTGTGGGAGAGGTCTTATGAAAAGCTTGGTTGTTGGCGGCGGTTGTTTTTGGTGTATTGACGCTGTTTTTCGTCAGTTCCAGGGTGTGAAAGCAAGCGTATGCGGGTATGCGGGCGGGCACACCCAAAACCCCGATTACCGGTCTGTATGCTCGGGAACGACGGGGCATCACGAGGTTGTTCGGGTTGATTTTGATGAATCGGTTATAGGTGAAGACGCGATTTTGGATATTTTCTTCGCCGCACACGATGCGACAAGTTGGGATCAGCAGGGTGCCGACCGTGGTTCGCAGTACCGTTCTGTTCTGTTGTATTCCTCTGACGAACAGAAGGCTGCATTTGAGGCTGCGAAAGAGCGAGCTCAGTCATTCTTCGACGCCCCAGTTGTCACCGAGATTAAACCGCTGACTGAGTTTTGGGAAGCAGAAGGGTACCACCAGGATTACTACGCGAAGAACCCATATCAGGGGTACTGTTCCGTAGTAGTTGGGCCTAAGGTAGCGAAAGTACGCAAACAATATGCTCATCTTTTGAAAGACTAAATACAGATCAGACCATTATTGTCCCCACGGAGAGTTTGAACCCCCGTAAATCTATCCTTGAGAAATAGAAATTTTCCATGTTTCACGTGCAGGATGACGTTATGATGGAATTAGTACAGATTTGAAAGGGCATCATGACTCTAGTTTCACGTCGCCAAGCTGTGTATTTGACCGGTACGGGTCTCACAGCGGCAACGGTTACTGCCTGTGCGCCAAAGGTTCAGCCGGTAGGTAATGATGCTTCTCCATCGCCCGGTGGTACCGCATCTGCTGAGAGCGCAGCCTCGGCGGTGGGTGCTTCCCCATCAGCATCGGATGGTCTGCAAAGTTCTGGGAAGAACTATCAAGGACCTGTAAAACTAGAGAAATACGATTCTAAAGGTGAGTTCAAACCGGGCACCCGCGAGCATAAGGCAGAGAACGTACCGGCTCCTGTGGAACCAGAAAATATGCATGAAGAGTCTGTGGACGGCATGTATTCGTTCATTGCCTTCTGGATTGAGGCACAGAATTATCTTTACTTAACGGGTGACGGTGCTCTGTTGCGTAAAGCTGATCCGGCTGACGATTACACCGAAAGTATTGATCTTTATAAAGCCTTGTACGACAGCGGTGTAGTGTGGGTTCTTGGGGAACAGCATCCCATGAAAATTTCACTCAACTCTGCAAAACCGGTGAAGAATCCGCGGAGTGAAACATCGTATATGTGGATTGCTACCGTTGAGTTTGGTGAAGGTACTGAAATCTATAATTCGCAGACTCAGGAGACTTACCCCCTTAATGATCTTATGCAGTCTGGGTCTAGGGTCTCGGTGATCACTCAATATGAGAATGGGGCATGGCGCATGCTCAAGGACGACGGCTCGCAGGCTTCGCCCGGTGGCACTAAGGCACCTTAGAAATCTCCACACATTTTAGGTGTGCTAGGGTTTTACCGGTAGATTTTATAGAGAACGTATATATTTTTACGTTCTATTCTTGTGAAGTTTTTCGCGCAGGCGGAAAACGTTTTTTGATGGGAAGGTTTCTCATGAGCTCAATGTCGCGTCGTGGCGCTTTCACTGTTGTAGGTGCCGGTTTTATAACTATTCTTACCGCGTGCTCGTCGCAGAATAAGGATGCGGCGCCAAGTGCTAGCGCATCTGCCAAGGCTGCATCGCCATCACATTCGGCTGCTTCTGTCTCTGCATCTGCTACCCCTTCTGGCCCTAGTTTTAAGGGTGAGTTGAAGTTGGAGAACTACAGATCGTCTGGTGAATTTGAGCCCGGCACGCAGGAGCATCCGGCGCAGCATGTGCCTGTTCCGGTGGAACCCGCGAAACTGCGTGAAGATTCGGTTGAGGGCCTACATGCCTTTGTAACCTATTGGCTCGCGACTTTGAATTATATGCTTTTGACGGGTGACGGTAACTATTTCACGAATATTGATCATACGGGCGATTACACAACTATTGCCGATTTCATGCAGGATATGTACGCTTCAGAGACTGGCTGGGTGACTGGCGTGCAGAACCCGTTGACGATGTCTTTGGATACAGATCACCCAACGAAGGATGAGAAGAACGGATTTTATACCTGGAAGACAACGATGAAGGTTAACCGGGAGTCTGCGGTGTATACGAAGACGACGAACCGTTCGCAGCCGCTTCCTGAGGTTTTTAAGGTGCCGAGCGGGGCTGTCTCGGGCCAGGTGACGGCTCATTATCTTGAGGGAACGTGGCGTATGGTGCACCGTGCTCCTGCCAGCGCGCAAGGGTTGACAATAGAACAAGGGGAGTTTTTTTCTATTATAGGACCGTCGGGTTGTGGTAAAACCACCTTATTAAGAATGATAGCTGGATTTATTTCGCCTGATAGTGGAGCTATATACCTTGGTGACGAGAATATAGTTGACCTACCACCAAATCTTAGAAACGTAAATACAATATTTCAAAAATATGCTCTTTTTCCTCATTTAAATGTTTTTGAAAATGTCGCTTTTCCTTTAAGACTAAAAAAAGTTGATGAAAAAGCAATAAATGAAGAAGTTATGAAATATTTAAAACTTGTTGGTCTAGATGAACATAGTACAAAGAAAGTTAGTCAATTATCAGGAGGACAACAACAAAGAGTTTCAATAGCAAGAGCCTTGATAAATAAGCCAGGAGTTCTATTGCTAGATGAGCCTTTATCAGCTCTTGATGCAAAATTAAGACAAAATCTTTTGATAGAACTGGATTTAATCCATGATGAAGTTGGAATTACTTTTATCTTCATAACTCATGACCAACAAGAAGCTCTATCAATATCAGATAGAATAGCGGTTATGAATGCTGGAAAAGTTCTACAAGTTGGAACACCTGCGGAAGTTTATGAAGCACCAGCAGACACTTTTGTTGCTGATTTCTTAGGAGAAAACAATTTCTTCAGTGGAAAAGTAACAGGAATAATAAATGAAGAATTAGCAAAGATAGACTTAGAAGGTATAGGAGAAATAATAATAGAACAGGATAAAAAGGTAAAAATTGGAGATAAAGTTACTGTTTCTTTAAGACCTGAAAAAATTAGACTTTCTAAGAATGGAATAACTAAGTCTAAAAACTGTATAAACAGTGTAGCTGTTTATGTTGATGAATATATATATTCAGGTTTCCAAAGTAAATATTATGTTCATCTAAAAAATAATAAGGACTTGAAATTTAAGATCTTCTTACAACATGCTGCCTTTTTCGATGATAATGATGAAAAAGCAATATGGTGGGACGAAGATGCATACATCACATGGGATGCCTTTGATGGCTATCTAGTGGAGGTGGAAAGTGAAAAAAAATAGTAAATTAGGATTAGGTTATTCTTTACCAATAAATATTTGGTTGACTTTATTTTTTCTTATTCCTATTTTAATTATTCTTTCTTATTCTTTTTTGAAAAGAAGTACCTATGGTGGAGTAGAGTTTAAATTATCATTTGAAACATTTAATATATTTGTGGATAAGGTATTTTTAACTATACTTGTGAATACTATATATATTTCAGTATTAATAACTATTTTTACTGTCTTAATAGCCATACCGATTTCATATTATATAGCTAGATCAAGACATAAACAGGAACTTCTGTTCTTAATAATCATACCTTTTTGGACAAATTTTTTAGTTAGAATATATTCTTGGATAGCTCTTTTGGGTAACAATGGTTTCATTAATCACTTTCTTATGAAATTTCATCTGATTAATGAGCCTATAAAGATGCTATACAATGTTCCAGCTGTTGTGGTAATCTCAGTGTATACAAGTCTACCTTTTGCAATTTTACCTCTGTATGCAGTAGTAGAAAAGTTTGACTTCTCACTTTTAGATGCAGCAAGAGACTTAGGAGCAACTAACTTTCAAGCTTTTAGAAAGGTATTTCTTCCTAATATCAAAGCAGGAATAATAACTTCAACTATTTTTACTTTGATACCAGCTTTAGGTTCTTATGCAGTACCTAAATTGGTGGGAGGAACAAATTCACTAATGCTGGGAAACGTTATAGCACAACATTTAACAGTTACAAGAAACTGGCCTTTAGCATCGACTATTTCAGGAGCTTTAATAGTTCTAACAAGTATAGTCCTTTGGGTATTTTCAAAATATGAAGAAAAAGAAAACAAAGTAGGTGAAAAAAATGTCAAATAAATTAGATAGAAGAAAAACATCTTTTGTAATTTTTATTCTTACTATGATATTCTTTTACTTACCACTTGCTGTTTTAGTTATTTATTCTTTCAATAATGGAAAGGGTATGGCTTGGCAAGGATTTTCTTTAAGATGGTATAAAGAATTGTTTAGACACTCAAGCAATATATGGAAGGCTTTTTATTATAGTATTTTTATTGCTTTGATTTCATCATTTGTTTCAACAGTAATAGGGACATTTGGAGCCATAGCTTTAAAATGGTTTGATTTCAAAGGGAAAAAATATTTAAAAAATATAAGTGTTCTACCTCTTGTTGTACCAGATATAATAATAGGGGTATCGCTTCTTATAATGTTTGCAACAGTGAAATTTAAACTAGGGATTACAACAATATTTATAGCACATACAACCTTTAATATCCCTTATGTTTTATTTATTATACTTTCAAGACTTGATGAATTTGATTATTCAGTTGTAGAAGCAGCTTATGATTTAGGTGCAACAAATAGACAGACTTTAACAAAGGTTATTATTCCTATGTTATTGCCAGCTATAGTATCAGCATTCTTAATGGCTTTAACACTTTCTTTTGATGATTTCGTGATAACTTTCTTTGTTTCAGGACCAGGTTCTTCAACTCTGCCACTTAGAATATATTCTATGATAAGACTTGGAGTTTCTCCAGTGGTAAATGCTCTATCAGTTCTGTTGATAGCTATCTCAATTTTATTGACATTATCAACAAAAAAATTACAAAAGAATTTCATTAAATAGTTTTTTTTCTTAAAATGTAGTATAATATTTATGACTAAATAAATTTAGGAGGTTTTGATGAAAAAAATAATTAAATTATTAAGCATTATAGGGCTGTCACTTATGTTTTTAGTAAGTTGTAGTTCTGTAAAATCTACAATGAAGTCAATAACTAGTGTATTTAAAGATCCAGTTAAATACAACAATGTAACAGCAACTTTCGTTACTACTCAAGGAGAAATTACATTCTATCTTTATCCAGAAGCAGCTCCTATTACAGTTGCTAACTTTATCAACCTTGCAAAAAGAGGTTTCTATGATAACACAAAATTCAACCGTTCAGTTGAAAACTTCATGGTACAAGGTGGAGACCCTACTGGAACAGGAATGGGAGGACCAGGTTATGTAATACCTGATGAATTCGTTGAATGGTTAGATTTCTATCAACCAGGAATGCTTGCTATGGCAAATGCAGGACCTAATACAGGTGGGTCTCAATTCTTTATGACATTTGCACCAGCAGATTGGTTAAATGGAGTGCACACTATCTTTGGTGAAGTTCGTTCAGAAGGAGATGCAATAAAAGTTAGAAAGCTAGAAATGGGAGACGTTATAAAAGAAGTTAGAATTTCTGATAATGGAGATTTTATTTTAGGTTTATTTAAACCTCAAATAGAAGATTGGAACAGAATACTAGATAGAGAATATCCTAATTTAAAACAATATCCTATAAGAGATGTAACAGCTCAAGAAGTTGAAGCATATAAAGAAGAATTAGATAATTTATACACTAAGAAAGAAAAGAAAAACCAAGATACTTTTGAATATCCAATAACTAAATTTATTAGAGGAATATTTAATAAGGTTGGTGGCTATACTCCAAGAGAGTCTGTAATCAGTAATTAAGATTAAAAATTAAAAAAATAGACTACTGTGAACTAATGATTTTTTCATTGATTTACAATAGTCTATTTTACTTTACTCAACTTTCTTATTTTTACTAAATTAAGTTAAGCAAAGTAAAAAAATAAATTATTAAATTTTTATAAAAGGAATTACTTTCTCTTTCAAAATTTAAGAAAGTATGATACTATATATAAGAATGATTACAATTAATTGATTTCAGAATGAGGTGATAAAAATTAATACTTATGTTGTAAAACCACTTAGCTCAAAAAAAGAAAATATCTTTCTTGTTTTAGCTTTTTTTGTCCTGATTCTTTTGGCAGGTATAGCTTTGAAAATTAGACATAGAACTGATTATAAAATAAATTTACAAGAGAATGAGATAATTTCTTATGAAGTTTTAGATAACATAGAATTAGGTCTATACTCTGATATAAAAAATTCTTTAGTAGATATTGCTCAATTAAAAGAAGAAAATGGTGCTTTACCTGATATAGAAGTTTTGGCAGAAGAAGAAATTCCACCTTATTACAAAGATGTAACTTGGGAACAAAGAGGAGCAATGGAATGGAAAAAAATTAAACATGACAATGAAGATTACTATGTTGGTATAGGAAATGAAAGAATAGGAACTTTTGTTGTAAAGTTCAATGATGAAAATATAGATGAAAGCGATATTTTCTATATGAAAGATAAAGTTAGCTTCAAAGATATAGAAAAGAACTTTGAGAAATATGAACATATAATGAAAAAAATAGTTCCCTATACAGGTAATGACGAAAGACAAAAGTACATTGCTAAATAGGAGGCAAAAATGAAAAAGATAATACTTTTAATGTTTTTGGTATTAAATGTATTCGTAATGGCTGGAGAAAAATTGAAAATAGGTATAACTTTATTACCTTACTATAGTTTTGTAGCAAATATAGTAAAGGATAGGGCAGAAGTTATCCCCATAGTAAAGGCAGAAGGCTTCGACTCTCATACTTATCAACCTAAGGTTGAGGATATAGAAAGAGCTTCAAAAGTAGATGCCATTGTTGTAAATGGTGTAGGACATGATGAATTTGTGTATAAAATCATAGATGCAGTTGATAAAAAGGATAGACCTGTTATTATCAATGCCAATAAAGATGTACCACTTATGCCAGTTGCAGGTACACTAGGTAACGAAAAGATTATGGACTCACATACTTTCATATCTATAACTGCTGCAATCCAACAGGTACATAATATAACAAAGGAAATAATAAAATTAGATCCTAAAAATAAAGATTTTTATCTTGCTAATTCAAGAGAATATGTAAAAAAATTAAGAAAATTAAAAACAGATGCTTTAAAAGAAGTTCAAGATGTAAATG
>ENA-OWND01002287-OWND01002287.1-metagenome-genome-assembly--contig:-NODE-2287-length-10394-cov-5.297708_pt1 | contig 10394 bp, 9 predicted proteins | sample MGYA00245342_ERZ651119 | MGnify/ENA primary metagenome ERZ651119 (study PRJEB26857, sample SAMEA4031756) | metagenome | biome: human; feature: oral; material: saliva | place: Philippines | collected 2014...
TTTAGTAGCTAGTGATTGCAACACTAGCTGATTGATTGCTTCATTCATGCTATTTCCTCCAATTTTTGATTCAGCTCTTGAATGGCCTTTATTAAATAAGGTACGAATTTTGAATAATTGATTGTTAAATGATTATCCTCTCCCTCATATTTCTCGACTGCACCAGGAATAATATCTAACACTTCTTGCGCAATCAGACCGATTTCTTCATGAGTCTTATCCTTAATGTAGTCAAATTTCACTAAATTCAAAGCATTTATTTTATCAAGTGCCTTGACAAATGTCGGTCCAATATTCTCTTTCAATTTTCTATCCGAACCGGTTGTGATTCCAGCGTGTTGTCTCCATTTCCCAGTGACGATTTGACTCCACCAGACAACTCTATTGTATCCACCATCAGGATTATCCCCTTCACCTTCCACATCATCATAGCCAATCCATATTCCTCTCGGAGCATTGATTCTAGAGTAGAAATTAACCTTTGATGTGCTTGCGAAATCCACTGTTGAATAAAAATCCACATTATTCCTACAATACATCTTCCCGTCAGTGTTGACATACCAGGCTTTGGGACCAGGGGTGTCTAAACTTTCACCCCAATTTGCCCAAAATGCGTTTCTGTTCGCACCAGCGTTCGTTCCGTTACCCATCCCAATACTAACAGAGTTAATTCCTGTTATGAAATATCCATTTCGATTTGGGTATTGTCCGAATCTGAAACCTCCGATTTTACCTTGAAAACCTTCTAAAAACGTCGCAGTGACTACGACTGAACGTAGCTTGTTGATGAAAGCCTCTTTAGCAGCAAGCATGTCTGTAAAGATATTGCTTGATACGAACATCCGAGCCATTGCTTGGTCCATAATCAGGTTGTCTGCTGTGATGGTCTTAGAGCCAATAATTTCAGCATTTAGCTTGGCAAATGAACCTTCACCCACGAATAGTCTCTTGAAGTAACCATCAATGGCTGTCAATTCATCAAGCAAGGTCTTACCTTTCAATCGAATTTTCTCAGCTTCAATCAAGATTTGATTGTTCGTCGCATTGATTTGAGAAACGATTGCGCCAGCACTTGTCAGATTCTGAACCGCCCACGAACCAGCAAGTTGTGTCTGGACTGTGCGGATAGCTTCCTCTGTGTCCTCGGGCGCTTCTTTGTAGTCAGTTACGACAGAACCTCTTTCAAATTGAACATCAGTTATATATAGATTGATATCTTTAGCCCTTTCACCGTAGACCATCAAACGAATTGAGTCTACATCATCCCATAAAGAATAAGAGAACGTGAATCGCTTGTATTTCTCCCAAGGGATATTTCCATTTGGGACGTCCTTCCATTCTTGACCTACAATAATATCATTTTTAATATAATGTAGACCCACTTTAAGACTACTCGGAGCACCACCATCTTTTGACACAAATAAAGATAAGCTCACTTGCTCTCCTCGATACCCGTCAAAAGAGAACATTTGCTGTACACCAAAATAATCAGCGACATCCTGTGCCTCGTGATAGATGTGCAATCCCGTACGATTTCGATTATTCGAAGAATGTTGATAATTGAAATTTAATCCGAAATTAACGCTTTGATGTTCAATCCAATGCTTTGAACCTTCTTTAAATCGACCATTTTTGATATAATTTCGGCCACCTCTCGTAGCCTTTGACACCTCAACCTGGAACAACTGATTGGTCAGAGCCATGCGAGCGACCTTATTAGCTATATCGTTCTCGTTGCTACCGATGATGCGTTCATAGAGTTGACTAGTCTCTCTTACTTGCTGGAAGTCCGTTTGATTAGCCTTGCCAGCCATTTGCGATGTGATACTTGCGAATTGCCCATCGACTGTCTGCTTGTACTGAGCGATTTTCGTAGCGATGTCATTGTCCGTCTGCGTGCTTATCGCACTAAAACGACGTTCTAGTCCTCTCACATCTTCCTGATAAGTCGCTTTGCCAACATAGTCTTTGGATATCTGCTCACGGATTGCACTGACTTGACGAGCAGATTCGTCTCGTGCATATCGTTGCAAGTTCTCTTGTCGCTGACCGTCCTTGCTGATGTAGGTCTCAACCGCACCCATTTTAGTAAACAGACCATCTGCAGTGTTTTTAACTTCATTCAACTTCGTGCCATACTGAGTTTTAAAATTCTCAATCTGTTCAATAGCGGTCTGCGATGACAATTTTAGATTGGCGATTTCAGATTTCGTTTGGTCGCTAATCTTCTTAGCTTCCTGAGTGAGCAATGCATTGGCACCGGACTGACGAAGAGCCTCTTCTGCTTTTCGTCTAGCTTCTTGAATTGAAGCGTTATCGAAGTTCTGGAAACGTTTATTGATTTCGCTTGAGATTTGTTGTTTGAACTCTTCGGCTCTTTCCTTCGCTCGTTGCAGTTCATTGTCGAACTCTAACTTATTAACGCGAATTTTCTCGTCAAATTCCTTATTTCGACGGTCTACCTCGTTCGCTATAGCTTCTTCAATTAAACCTTCACTAAAACCACTTACTGCGTCTTTGATAGCTTGTTGACGAGTAGAACGGTCTTTGGCTTGGAGAGTTTGGTAATCGCCCAATTCAACGACTGAGCGGTTATCGTCCAGCTTGTCGATGATTAACTTATGGATTCTAGCTTCAAAAGCTATTCCAATTTGGTCTCTTACAATCCCAACGCTATCACCAATCCAAACATCTTGCTCAATCGCATTAGTCAAATCCAAAAGATTGGCTTTGAATGTGACGATAGGAATAGATAAACGTTGCAATTCCTTGTAAGTTGCTTTTAACAACTCGATCGGGTCTTCAATATCTTCGTTCGTATAGACACCAAAGCGGTGCTTGATAACACCGTTTTGATGCAAGCCGTAGATGTTTCTAGCAGTCTCATTCGCTACATAATTCTGCCCTGCAGGCTTATCGACAGGGTCACCTTTAGCAACAGACCACGATACATCTTTAAACTGTATTCTACGACCATAACCACCCGTAGCCTCTCCGGATTCATCCGTGCTTTGTTCACCCTTGCCACGGCCGATAAGAGCCGTCACAACCTCGTCAGATGATTCTTCATAGGTTATGTTCAGGATGTTAGAACCATACTCAAATTGATGTCCTGTTTTGCGTCCAAAGCGCTGATTTAGGTCAATGTATCGTCCGATTATCTTGTTTTCGACAAAGGTATATCTGACTCTAAATTCACAAGCGTATGATTCAATTAATTTAACAAGCGCCTGTCTGACGGAAATGTAATAAAAAGACATATTGCCATCGATTGTCAAGCCGTCAACATTGCCTAGTTGGTAGCCAGTGCCCTTCAAAATCTCTCTTAAAACATCGCTTGCATTTCCACCCGGTCGCTTATCCTCAATGATGAATGAATGCAAGTCGCTTTCTGCTCTGTCTATCCCCTGGATAGACAATCCCAGATCATAAGATTTTTCCGAAATCCTGAACAAACAAAAAGCCCTGTCTCGTGATTGAAATCCGAAAAATTGGGCTTCTTTTATTATGTTAGGCTTGTAATCTACAGGAATTTCAAAGCTCGCTCTATCAAACTGATTTAATTCAATCGTATGAGTGAAATCTGCAAGGCTCGCTTCATCGATGACATCAATCAATTCTTCTGTTTGATTAAATAAATAGATCATGCGAACACCTCTTTATACTCAATGTTATTCAACAGAGCGCCTACAACTTGAAATGTATTCACACCTTTTTGAAGTTTAAAATATCGACTATTAACCATGTCAAAGTTCATCAACTCGTTTCTATCATTCAACTTGATTTCTCTCGTCTCACAATTAACAAGTAGATTTGAACCTTGAATGTAAGTAGCCTTTAATCGAATATACTTCTGAGTTTCAAGATGTAAAATCCGAATTTCAGAGCCTGATTGCGTTGTAAGTCTCAAGATTGGTTCTATTGGAAAATCTCCGTTGTAGGTTATCTTGTTGGTTGTTGCTGTTTTAGGCTCGGTATACTTGAACGGGTCGTGACAGATAAAATGCAACTTGATAACTGTATCATTCGCATCTTCCAGTTCTGGTTTCTTAACTTTTGAAAAGATAGCTTTATAATATCGCCCTGAATCATCACCAAATACTAATTTTTTAGCTTGACGGGAAAATAACAAGCGATTTAATCGTTCGTACTGTCTCCGCATGCCTAAATCAGTAAATCCTGTTAACTTGACCTGTATCTCTATCTCACGCTCTTGATAAGTCGCACCATACAGATATTGACCGTCTCGACCTTTAATAGTTGCAGTTTCATGATGAAAATCAAGGACATCACGCCCTGTGGTATTCGCCACAAAGAACGTTCCGTCCTCGTTGTTCATCTCTTGATTGAGGCTTATATCACCAAATCGAACTTCTAAGCCCGAGTTAAATGTTGGCGTTCCTCTTATCGTGTCGTTAAAAGTATACATTTAAAACACCATTAAAGACTTTGAGCCTTCAATCTTATCCTTTCTTCTTTATTTTGAATGTTCGAAATGTCAGAGACAAAGGCTCTGAAATCATTTGGACCAAGAGCGAGGTTAATAATAGCTGGTTCTTTCGTCTGATTCACTTCATAAGTAGCTGATAAAGTACCAGATACATTATTAGAGAAATCGCCCTGCAAGGAGTTGGACATTGCTGAAACTCTAGAACCTGCATCGTCAAACATCGAACGGATTCCATCTGCCATTCCAGATACATTACCTTTGACATTTTCAAAACCGCCCATCAAAGCAGTGTTGAAACCACTCATGATAGCTTGACCGGCTGGTATCAGCAATCTACGGTCATACGAGATAGGACCTTTGTGTGCCGCGATCCAGCTAGCGATACCACCGACGAAATTAGTGACCGCACCCCACATCGATTTCAAACCGCCCAAGAAACCTTCCATGATAGCTTGGCCAGCACCGCTCAAGTCAACGTTCCACAATCTATCAAAGAATCCTTTAACTGCATCAATTGCATTGCTAACTCCATTTTTCAATGAATCCAACACATTCATAAAACCATCTTTTAATGAATTAGCTACATTGATAACAGTGCCTTTGATATTGTTGATAGTATTTGAAATAAAATCTTTAATACCATTCCAGATCGTTGTTACAGTATTTTTAATTGTTCCCAGAACCGTACCAATAATAGTACTAATAGCATTGATTACTGTTGAGATAACAGACTTAATACCTTCCCAAACCGTCTGCGCAACGCCTTTAATAGCTTCCCATGCACCACTCCAGTCGCCTTTGATAATAGATGTAACTGTGTTGATAATACCTGCTATCACATTTAAAACTGTTGAAATAACCGTTGAAATGACCGTCCAAACCGTCTGAACGATTGTAGTAAATACCGTCCAAACCGCATTCCATACATTTTGAACAATCTGCATTCCTGTCGTAATCACGTTTTGGATAACTTCGATAGCGCTTGTTATAAACTGCTGAATAGCGGTCCAAACCGTCTCAATGACCGGTTGAAGCATATTCCATGCAGTCGTTGCAACGTCTACGATACCATTCCAGATTGTAGACATGAACTCAGAGAAACCAGACCACAAACCTTTGATTGTTTCGACAATCGGCGTCAGAAACTCTACAAAGCCATTCCATGCAGCAGTAGAACCTTCTGTAATGATATTCCAAAGATTAGTGAAGAAATCAACTAGACTGTTCCAAGCGGTCTTAATAGCTTCAATGATTGGCGTCACTACTTCAACAATACCATTCCAAACAGTTGTAGCCACTGAAACAATCCCGTCCCACAATGCTGAAAAGAAATTTTTTAAAGCATTCCAGACGTTCATCAAGCCTTCGACAATAGGACGAGCGCCTTCTAAGAAGCTATTCCAGACATCTGAAGCAAAAGATTTAATTCCTGACCAAAGATTAGAGAAGAACTCGGAAATAGTATTCCATGCGGATTTAATAGCATCGATAACCGGTCGAGCCTTTTCTACGAAACTATTCCAAGCATTTGAAGCCGTTTCTTTGACGCTATTCCAAAGGCTAGAGAACCATTCAACAACACCATTCCAAGCGTTTTGAATACCTTGCCAAGCATTTGAAGCGACGTTAACAATGCCATCCCATAAGCCGATAAAGAAGTTTCTGAAGCCCTCGCTTTTATTCCAAAGAACAACGAACGCTGCACCGATTGCAACAATTGCAGCAATCACCAAACCGACAGGACCAAGGAAACCAACGATCGCAGTAACTGCTGGGCCAATCCATCCGCCTATTTTACTGAAGATATTCAGACCGCCTACTGCAACCTTAGCAAGCGTAGATGTTTCAGACATGAAATACAAGGCTGAACTAGCAGCCTTAGAACCTCTGGCGATGCCAAATAAGGCTTTTCCGACATTCCCAGCGTTAACCATTCCACCAAAAACGTATTTAGTCGCACTTACTGCACCTCTAAGCCCGATTAAGGCATCCGTCGCTAATTTCGTTGTTCTTTGCGCAGTCTTAAATGCAAGAAACGCAGACGCTATCGCTCTTATCTGATCAGGGCTTAGACTTTGAACTACTTTAGCAAACGACTGGATAGCTTGAGATGCTATACTCAATCCTTTACCAATCTTTTCACCAAAAGAAGCCATATCGCCACCAGAGAGTGCTGACGCTACTTTCTTGATAGCTTCCCAAACTTCGCTCAAGGCATTCTTGAAGTCAGCGATTGCGCTTGTATTTGAGAAACCTTGCCAAAATTCCTTGATTTTAGCAACAGACGAACTCACGAATGAAGCTATTTTCTCAACAATTGCGTTGAAGTCAATCTTATTTAAAACTTCTTCAAGACCCGTTGCCAATTTCTTAAAATCAATCTTATCAAGTTGATTCATGATAGCTTCAAGAGCCTTGATACCAGCTTTAGATAACGCATCAAAAGCTGGCTTGAGTTTGTTCGCTAGTGTCTCTTTCAATCCATCTAGCGCCTGGTCTATCGTCTTATAGCTTGTGGCCATGTCCTGCATAGACATCCCAGCACGTTTAAATGCTTCAGCGAAATCTTCGGTCTTGACTTGTCCTGCTTGAATTTTGGTAATTAATTCATTGAGCGATAACCCCATTTCTTTGGCCACTGCACTCATACCTGCTGGGGCTTGTTCCATCATGATACGGAAGTCTTGCCAAGTAATCTTCGGTTTAGCTAGAGCCTGTACCATTTGTTGAGACAGGGATTTCATCGCTTGTTTAGGATTTTCTGCGGATGCAGCAAGACCACCCATGGCCTTAACTAGTTCACCACTATCTTGACGACCGATTGCAGCCATCTGTGAGAATGTACTTGCCATATCTGAAGCTGAGTAGATAGTCTTGGTAGCGTAATCCTGCATGGCCTCTTTAGCTTCGTTGATTTGGTCTTTCCCCCAACCCAACTTACTAAGATTTCCGTCGAATGTATCCCATGCTTTCTTGGAACTGTTCAACTCTCCGACCATTTCGCCCAAAGAACTCTTGATACTGCCAAAAGCTGAAGTGACAGCCGAACTAACAAGATTAGCGCCCAACATCGATTTGAACATTGAACCACTCTTATTTGAAATAGTATCAAATGCGGATGATGTCTTTTGAAGTCCGTTAATAGCCTTCTGTAATCCGTTCAAAGTCGAACTCATTCCTTTGTCAACAGCAGTAAGTACCGCTTCGACTGAATAAGTTTCTGCCATTATATACCTCCTTTCGTTACATATTTGCTCTCAGTAAGAATTGTTTTTCTTCATCCGAGAGTTGATACTTTTGTTTCGTAGTATCTTTTTTCTTGTAAAAATCACTGTACTTTCTATACAAAGGAGTTTTACCGTCCGATTTCGTAGCTTCTACCTGTCTAGACAGCCAAGCAGACCGATGTAAGAGTTCATCTTCATCTTGCTTTCTCAATAACACCCCAGTCATTAACAAATCATACTCATACATTGTCATACGACCAATCTCGTTCATGTCTGTGATATTCAGAAATCGGACACAATTTATAATGATTTCCTCAAACGTTTCAAGAGATGATTTCTCAACTATTTCTCGAGACCTTGGTTCATCTCCGACATCAAAGACTTACCCGCATTTGACTCACTCAATTCTTTAAGTACATCATCAAACAATTGCTCTAAATCTTCATGCTCTTCAACAAATGTTTCAACATCAACCAAGGAAGGTCGTGGGCTTTCTGTAACTGTTCCGTGGTAGATGATATCAGCTAATGAAGCGATATTTTTAGCATACAGTTCTGGAATTTTAGCAGATAGAGCCATGCCGAATTTCAAACCTTGTTGTTCGATTGGATAAGCCTTGTCTAGTGAACGTACGAATTTAACACCGAATTTCACGTTGTAAGTTTTATCTTTGATTACTAATTGCATTGTTGTTTCTCCTTTTTTCTAAAAAATTCAATAAAAAAGAGAGGTATGAACCTCTCTTAATTTCTACCCGCCGATACCAGGTACTCCAGAAACTGAATTTACAGGACTTGCTGAACTAGATGTTGTTTTAGTAGTATCAGCAAACTCATACTGAACCACTTCCGCTTGGCTAGCATTAAGAGTAGCATATCCCTTGACACCAGTACCATTTACTGCGATTTCAAGTTCCAACTCTATCAAATCTTCAGCATTCTTAGTTTTCTTGAACGATGTCAAGTAACCTTGATAGTACACTGATTCGTATTTGTCACCTTGTTTCTTGGCATTTTTCTCAATTTCCCAAACTTCGACAAGTTCACCCTTATCCATAGCTTTTTCAAGTTTTTCAACCAACTCATCATCTTCTGCCATGATAGTTGTAGCAGTGATAGAAACCTCAATACCACCAACAGATTGAAGAACACCGTCTTTAGTTTTAACTGAGTTAGCGTCACGGCTCTTTTCAGATGAGTGTTCAGTCTGGAATGCTAGTTTAGCACCATCTACTTTGCTTGCTTCACTTAACAAGCGGAACAATAGAATACTGTCAATCCCTTTTTTTGCAATAGGCATTTCTTGCCCTCCTTCTTTTATAAAATTGTAAATACTAAACGAACACGACCACGTTTTAACGGTTCGATTGTCGTGTTGTCGTCAAATAGCGATATTGTAGACTGCGAAATATTCAATGCTAGATGATAGCCATCTGCCTCGCTAATCTTCATCGCCTCAGCTAAGATACTCGAACACATATCTGATACTTGTTTGCGTTTTTTTCGGGTACTCCACACCGACAAAACCAACTCAACAGTACCTTTCACATCCGTCTTGTTCGGAACGAGTATGGAAGTAGTATCTTCCAACTCAACGAATGGATAAGGCACGTTATCATCTGGTTTGTAATCGTATGTTTTGTAACCCAAAAAAAGACAACGTTTAAATACGCTGTCAAAAACTGCTTGCTCTCTTGATTTCATTTAACCAACCTTTCCAAATCTCTCTTAAAGAGTTTTTTCTGATCATCAAAAGCTGGCTTGATAAACGGTTGTGCACTCATTTTGCGAGTTCCTAACTCAACATAAGCAGCATAATCAGTCCCTGGTGCCACTCGATACTTAAATTTCTCTAGTTTGCTACTGTTTTCAGAAAGCGAACGCTTGGTGGCTCCAGTTGGTTTTATAAGTTTCTTGCCTCTATAATGACCTCTGAATTTCTCAGTGTTCTTAATCGCCTTTTCTAGCATAGCTTTGCCGTTTTCTTCGACAATATGCTCCACTTCTTCCATTTTAGCCACTCTTTGAAGTTTAGCTTGAAGTTTATCAAGGCCTTTTAATTCAAATCGTATATTACCCAATAGAATTGTCCTTCTCTAAGTAGAAAACCCTCCCAGACTGCTTATCTGCTCTGCATTTATAGCGTTCTTTTCGATAATTGAGATAAGTGAATGCGATTTTAGGTGCATTTTGGAAATAAACCACTTTTGAACCTCGTTTGTATTCACCAAAGACTGCGACTTGTTTATCAATACCCAAGTCCATAACATGAACTGGAACAATCAACTTTTTATCTTCACTGGAAGTATATTCGCCTGTTTCTGGGTTATATTCTTCTTGTTTTTTAGTGATAATCTCCACTCTATCGTTATATCTCATAGCATCTTAAACCCCGCATTGAATGTATTAGAACAAACTCGCTTAATCACACTATCGTATTCTTTGAAATCATCAGAGTTAAATGTCATAGACGTGCCTTCCAAGGAATGATTACTCATTCCTTCAGCACCTATCCTATTAAATCGTTTAATAATGACCTCGGTAATGATATACTCAAGGCCTTCTGGGACATCATCCACGCCTGCGTAGGCTAAAAAATTAGCAGTTGTCAACATTGCTATAGTTGTGAGCAACTGATCTTGAAGATTATCCTCAATCCCTAACAATATCTTTGCTTGAGTGATATTTGCCATGTTATCCCTCCAATACTGCGATAAG
>ENA-OWND01002292-OWND01002292.1-metagenome-genome-assembly--contig:-NODE-2292-length-10374-cov-13.137223_pt1 | contig 10374 bp, 9 predicted proteins | sample MGYA00245342_ERZ651119 | MGnify/ENA primary metagenome ERZ651119 (study PRJEB26857, sample SAMEA4031756) | metagenome | biome: human; feature: oral; material: saliva | place: Philippines | collected 2014...
AGGAATCTCCATCATCGAAAGACCTCGACCCCTACACAACCACGACACGCCCAACCCCACCCACCACACCTACACCCTCAAATGCGAAGAGCCCCATATCAAGCCGTGCCTGCACGCCGCATCTGAACCCCGCCCGCCTTTGCAGGCGTGCGGGTACCCAGAGTCGATGAGAGGCGCGCGCCACCACGACCGACGACGACAGGGCCCGCGTGAGCTCACCGGCATCACGGACCACTCGCGGGAAGGGAACATCCACGGCCCACTTGCGTGGACCTGGCCCCGGGCAGGTCTAGCACCGTGTACAAGAACTGGCTGGCCGAGCGCGGAATAGACTTGCGCGCCGGGGTGCCAATCGCGACGCTGGATCCCCTTCCAGGGGACAGCAAGAACGCCATCGCTTGGCCTGCTCCAAGGACGTAACCAGCGTGCGCGGCGCCCTTTCACATCGTCACACTCGCTGGCGACGCCCCAGGTGAGGTACGCCGCCGCGTCCAGCAAGACACGACCGGTCACCGCGGGCCCAAAGGGGTGATCCCCTCGACCACATCCGGCTTCTCCTGCGCGCCTGGCGTGATCGGCTCACGAAGCGTCAACAAGAACGACTCCGTGAGGCCTTCACGGCAAATGAGGCACACAAGTAGTGTCGAAGTCGCCTACCACTGCGCCCAGCACGCGCGAAACATCCTTCCACCAAGCCACACCCACCCACGGCCGGCACCTGGCCACACACCTCATGAAGCGCCTACCAACATGTCCCATCCCCGAAATCACTCGCCTGGGCCAGACCCTACGCACATGGAAGGACACGCTCGACGCCTCCTTCGACGCAGCCGGAGCCAGCAACGCACCCCACCAAAACCCTCAACGGAATCATCGAACGAGGCACACGCACCGCCAGAGGCTACCCCAACCCCACCAACTACCAACCCCGAATGCCCCTCATTGCCGCAGGCCTAGACGCCTCCACCCACACCCAACTCCGAAGAGCCCCATAACCTACCTCTTTCTACGATTCCTATTTGTGTGCTTTCTGAAGCAGTGCTGGGTGCTTGTCTTAGATGTCTTCTTCTCCATTGGCGAGGTGTTCTGCCTGTTCAATGATTAGCTTGACGGCTTCTTCCTGCTTGTCCGGCGGATACTTGTACTTCGCGAGAAGCCGTTTGATTCGTGAACGCATACGAGCACGCACGGATTCTTTCAACGTCCAGTCGATCGTTGCTGATCGGCGAATTGTATCGACGAGTTCACGGGCAATGGTCTTAAGCGTTTCGTCACCCATTTCCATGATGGCGGAGTCGTTTTGAATGATCGCGTCGTAGAGCGCCACCTCCGCGTCAGTAAGACCGAGTTCGGCTGCGCGCTTCTGATCGTCGCGCATTTCCTTAGCAAGTGCCACGAGCTCAGCGATAATTTCTGCAGTGGTCAGCGAACGATTCGTGTAGCGTTTAACGGCCTCGGTAAGCATCTCAGAAAACTTACGTGACTGGACGAGATTCGTTCGTTGCAATGTGCGGATCTGATCGTTGAGCAGGCGACGCAGCAACCCGAGCTGAAGATTAGGTTTTTCATTCTTGCCGATGGAATCGAGGAACTCATCGGAAAGCAGGGATAGCTCAGGGCGTTCCATCCCGGCAAACTGGTAGACATCAACAACTTGATCAGCAGTGACAGATTCGTTGACCAGCTGAGCAAGTACAGAATCAATATTCCCAGTCCCGACACGGCTCTTGCCAGCATCGGGGTTAAGGATCTTTAGTGCCGCCGCGCGTACATCGGTAAACAGCCGAACATCGTCACCGATCGCTTCTGCCTCCGGTCGGGAAGCGACCAGTGCGTAGGCTTTGGCCAAGGCAAGTACCTGGTCGTTGTACCGTTTGGTGACGTCTTTATCGGAGAGGACGAAGTCAAGCACCGTCGCGTACTGCGAAAGACGCTGTGAAGCAGACAAAGCGGGCGATGAGTCGTAAGTGACCGTGTGCAAGATCCCTTTAATGATGTCGTACTTTTCCTGCATCACATTTACGAGCTCGTCGATAGGGACACCAGCTTGTTCACGGTCTGAAGGTGAGTAGACAGCCAGCGCGTCTTGCAGCGATTGGAAGAGTCCGATGTAGTCGACGATCAGCCCGCCAGGTTTGTCTTTGAAACGGCGGTTCACCCGTGCGATAGCCTGCATCAAACCGGCACCTTGCATCGGCTTGTCCACGTACATGGTATGCAAGGACGGAGCGTCAAAACCGGTAAGCCACATGTCACGCACGATCACGATCTCCAGCTCATCGTCTGGATTCTTTGCACGTAGTTTCAGATCGCGGCGTTCGTCTTTCGAGTGAATGTGGGGTTGGAAGTTTGCTGGATCGGCCGCAGATCCTGTCATGACGACTTTGATCTTTCCCTTGTCGAGATCGTCGCTGTGCCACTCGGGGCGCAGCTTCACAATCTTCTCATACAGTTCGACCGCGATCCGGCGGCTCATCGTGACAATCATGGCCTTGCCCGCCATCGCAGCACGGCGTTCTTCCCAATGGGAAACGATGTCTGCAGCCACAGTGTCGATCCTGGACTCAGCGCCGACCAAAGCTTCGAGCTGGGACCACTTCGTCTTGGCGCGCTCCGAAGAATCGAGAGAATCACTTTCACTGGCCTGTTCAATGAGATCATCAATGTTGGCAAGGGAATCATCAGAAAGATTGATCTTGGCCAAACGTGACTCGTAATAAATCTTGACCGTTGCCCCGTCTTCCACTGCGCGCGTAAGGTCATAGACGTCGACGTAGTCTCCGAAGACAGCGCGGGTAGAACGATCATTCGATTCGATCGGGGTTCCAGTGAAGCCAAGGAACGTCGCATTTGGAAGCGCGTCTCGCATGTGCTTTGCCAAACCTGCTTTGAGACGTCCCTGCGAATCCAGAGTCTCCGTAAAACCATATTGAGAACGGTGAGCTTCGTCCGCAACAACGACCACATTACGGCGATCCGTGAGCACAGGATTCGAATCACCATCCTCACCTGGTGCGAACTTGTGGATGGTGGTGAAAATGATTCCCCCAGATGCTCGAGTCAGCAGCGAGCGCAAATCATCTCGACCTTCCGCCTGTACGGGCGTTTCTGGCAAGATACGTGCTGGAGCGAACACCTCGCCAAACAGCTGATCATCCAGATCATTACGATCGGTGATGAATACCAATGTTGGGTTTGCCATACGTGGATCTCGCATCAGCTTGGCCGCGTAGAAGACCATTTCAAAGCTCTTGCCTGAACCTTGGGTGTGCCACACGACGCCACCACGACGATCCCCATCAGGACCCGAGGCGCGAATCGTTGACTCCACAGCAGCATTGACCGCCCAATACTGGTGATACTTCGCTACTCGCTTGATCAACGCCCGACGCCGCTGACCGGAAGCCTCATCCGCGACAGGTTCGTCCGAAAACACGACGAAATTACGCAAAATGTCGAGGAACCGCTCAGGATCGAACACGCCCTTGATGAGCACCTCCAAAGCGGGGCGGTTCGTGATCACATCACGTCCGTCGATGGTCTTCCACGGCGCATAGTGCTCGAACCCTCCGGTAAACGAGCTCATCGCAGCAGCTGTGCCATCTGAAATCACCGTCACCACGTTCGGCACAAACACTGACGGAATCTGAGAACGATAGGTCTGGATTTGGTTCCAGGCGTGACGCATAGTGGCGTGCTCATTGGCAGGATTCTTCAGCTCCAGCAAACCAACCGGCAGGCCGTTTAAGAACACCAGCACATCAGGGCGGCGATTGTGCCCGTTCTCAATGATCGTGTACTGATTCAACGCCAACCAGTCATTCGATACTGGATCTTCGAAATCAATCACACGCAGCAACACGGTAATGGTGTGGCCGTCACTAGCTGTCGTCTCAACAGGCACGCCCTTGATCATCAGATCATGTATACGCTGGTTCTCCAGCACCACATCCTGCGAGTCCGCACGCTGCATCCGCTTAAGAGCCTCACCAACCATCTGCGGTGACGCGCTCGGGTTCAACCGCCGCAAAGCATCCTCAACACGGCCCCACAACACGACATCCGAAGGCTTTTCGCGAACATCGCCAACAGCCGCATCAACCGGCCCATACCCAGTGCGATACCCAAGCTCAGCGAAATACTCCAGCGTAGCAAGTTCTACGGTGTTTTCATTAAACGCATTCATGATGCAGCCTCCACTGTCGAATCATCAACCCATCGTGCCAAAACGCTTAACGCTGCTAAATACTCGAGAGCCTGTTGCTCAGACATTTCTTGTTCAGCCTCATGAGCAAGAGGATTACGGATACCAGCGAACACACCCTCGGCAAACATGCGTGCGCCACGCTGCACCGACCTGAAAGTCTTACCCCCATCATCGGACATACGATGTAGACGCGGACTTTTTGCTGTCCCCGGTTGTTCACTAAAAGCCTGATTGAAAAGATCCGTCTCCGAAACATCGCGTCGTCCCAACTTATTTTGAGTTTCCGCATTAAGTTTCCGAATAGCACCTTCCACAGCTTCACGGAAATGTCCAGATTGCCACAATGACGAAGCGCCGTCCCAAATCCAAGGATGCAGCTTCGCAGCCGATAACTCAGGAGCATCATCTCCAAGATTTACGCGGATCTCTTCCTCGCGTTCAAGTTCGACTTTGGCTCGAATAGCCGCCTCACGATGCCGCGTCCAACGGTTACGCTTATGTAACTCAATTTCGGTACGCCATCTAGGAATCACCCGGTCTAGTACTTTCTCAACGATCTGAGCTTGCTTAGCCACGTCCGCGTCTGGCGCAGCAGTACTTGAAGTGTTGGCAATGTAAGTTACGCCATTACCGCTGAAGCTATCATTCCTGAGAACCGTCATTTCGATGAATTTGTTAAGTTCTCCTATTGCCCACTCAACGTTAAGTCCAGTCATCCGGAAACCTCCATAACACGAACACTCACTCGGCCTGACATGAGTTCAGGTAGTAGACAGTCACGAAGCGTGGCTAAATATTGTGTATCCCGCTCAAGCGAGGCGATCCTTCGATCGATGACGCTGAGCCGTTCCTCTAAAGGTGCTAAACTTTCGCATTTCGGCCATTTGATCAATGCTTCGTGAACATCGGTCTTTGTAACTGATCCGAAAACAGTTCCTTCTGCATTGAACTTCTCCCAGACATTGGTTGAAGCCCTCATCGAATAGTAAAGGGTACTTGGAAAATCAACACTTCGGATTGCTGCGATTCCACGCCCAATGCAACAAGTTTGTGAAGCTCGGTTCAGATCTCCAACTGGTGCTCGCACTGAGAGTAAGACATCATTTGCATTTGCCTGCCTTTTTGGATATGTGGTCCAGACTCGTAGTGTTGGGAATCGAAAACCGAAGTCGCGTGTTCCCTGATAAAAGGGAAGTCCGCTTCCTGTTTCATTCAGGAATTCACCTTTCGGGGAAGTTCCCATAACAATATCTGCGATCTCTTCGAGTTTGACATGGCTACTATCAACTTGTTCGAACAAAGAATCGCCGAGATCCTGCGCTAGGGTCATTGCTCTTCTATTTGATTCGATTTTGTCGTCGAGCGCACCCAAAGTCGCGGCGATTGCTCGCTGTTCTTCTAACGGAAAGCCTGGTATTTCTTCCTGGTCCAAAAAGTATTCGAATTGGAAATTTGCGATGCCCGTAGATCTATTTTGGTAGTTCCAGGCTCGGCCTTCATTGAACATATTTTGCAGGCACCAGTAAACAAAATATGGATCAGCAACAGACCGGTCAATTCGCACAAGCTTGCAGAAACTTGCTGGAATTGCAGGGATTCCTATTTCGTCTAACAGTCGTTGTGAGACAAACACACTTCGCCCGGTTGGGCGATCGGATGTTCCTCCCGATATTTCAAGCACAATATCCTCAGCCAAAAGTAGCCGCTGAGGCAGCTTCGAGTCTTTCTCCCACCGTCGAGGTAGACCCCTGGTATCTCCAACTGCTACAGCAGGAAAATCCGCCCCTCGGATAACTGCAACGCGTGATGTTGAAACGCTTGAGGTTTTATCACCCCATCCTCCACCAATTGCGTGGAGAACAGTACTTCTCATTTTCATGTTGTTAGTCATTTAAGTTCGCCTAATAGTGCATGAATTCTTGCCTCTAGCTCGCGTCCACGCTCGAATTCTGTAAACAGTTCCTTAGTCAGCCGTTCGATTTTCTCGTCGATTGGTTCGTCGTCTGTCTCTGCTTCGGCGATGCCGACGTAGCGGCCAGGGGTGAGTACATAACTGTTGTCGGCAATTTCGGTCGTCGACGCTGCTTTGCAGAATCCCTGTTCGTCGCTGTATTTCTCAAAATCTTCCAGAGAACGCCATGTGTTATAGGTGCTTGCTATTTTGGCAATATCGTCTTCGTTGAGTTCTCGTCGTGCGCGGGTCACCATGGTGCCGAGTTGGCGTGCGTCGATGAACAGTACTTCGCCGGTGCGCTTGCGATGCCCGTTACCGCTACGGTCTTTTGCTAGGAACCATAGGCTTGCTGGGATTCCGGTGTTGAGGAAGAGCTTGTCGGGAAGAGCAACAACGCAATCGACCAAATCTGCTTCCACGAGCTTCTTTCGAATATCAGGGTCTGTGCCGTCAGATGACGAGAGCGCGCCGTTGGCCATCACAAACCCTGCCGTGCCTTTCGGGGCGAGGTGGTAGAGGAAGTGCTGTATCCAGGCGTAGTTTGCGTTACCCTCGCGCGGGTTTCCATATATCCAACGAGGATCATCAGCGAGGGATTCATCCCAGTAATCGGAGATATTGAAGGGTGGGTTGGCAATGATGTAATCCGCGCGAAGATCTGGATGGAGGTCTTCGGTGAACGAGTCAGCAGACTTCGAACCTAGATCGGCATCGATACCGCGCAAGGCGAGGTTCATCTTCGCCAGTTTCCAAGTGGTGTTGGTGAATTCTTGGCCGTAAATTGAGAGCTGGGTACGGTTGCCACCATGAGCGTCCACAAACTTTGCTGATTGTACGAACATGCCCGCACTGCCACAGCATGGATCCAGCACGCGGCCTTCGAATGGTTGCAGCATTTCCACAAGCGTTTGGACGACGGAGCGCGGCGTGTAGAAGGCTCCGCCTTCTTTACCCGTTTCCTTTCCTGCAAACTGTCCGAGGAAGTACTCGTAGACCGAGCCAAGCATGTCATCGGAACCATGATCAGTATCCGAGCCGAACCCGATTGTGCCGATGAGATCGACTAGCCCGCCGAGGCGTTTCTTGTCTAAACCTTCGCGACCGTAGTTGCGTGGGAGGACGCCTCGCAGTGTCGGGTTTTCCCGTTCGATTAGCTGCATTGCTTCATCGATGAGCTGCCCGATCTCTGGTTGCTTGGCTTGATGTTGTAGATGGTGCCAGCGCGCTCCTTCAGGTACCCAGAAAACGTTGTGTCCCGTGTATTCGTCACGGTCTTCGAGGAAGTCTTCGAACTGTGCCTCGTCGATGCCATCTTCGCGTAGTTCATCTTCGAGCGCTGCGCGGCGTTCCTCGAAATGGTCAGAGACATACTTGAGGAACACCAGCCCCAACACGACGTGCTTGTACTCTGAGGGCTCTTGGTTGCCGCGCAGCTTGTCGGCTGCGTCCCACAGTTTTTGTTCTAGGGTTTTCTTACTTTTAGCGGCCATTCGCTTCTCCTTGTCGTTTGAGGGCTGTTACGTCTTGTACGTTATCGGGCGCGATGGTTGGGCCTGGTCTGGTTTTGTGGACCGGGTGTTTTGAGGGTTGTTGGTTGTTATTGGTGGTGTTGTGCCCATTGGCGCGCGTACTGGTTGGGTGAGAGCCAGCCCAGCGCACTGTGGGGTGCTCTTCATCGTAGCGGCGCGACCAGCCAGCGATGAGGGTGCGGGCGTGGTCGAGCCCGCTGAACATGTTGTCTTCCAAGAGTTCATCACGCATGCGATTGTGTACGGACTCCACGAACCCGTTATGCCACGGCTGGCCCGGGGGTATGAATGCTTGGAGTATGACGTGCGTTAGTTCGAGGTTTTGCTTTTGATCGTTGTCAAGATGTTGGCGCATTCTCTTGTCGTAGTCCAGAGTTTCTCCGACATACACCTCTTTCGGTGAGGAAAGGATGTAGACAACGGGCCAATTTTTTAGCTTGTCGTTCGTAGTTACGAGATCCTTAACAGACTCTTGCTTAAACGGTCGACGTGGGATTGTGTAGCCGTCATGCACCGACTCAGAGCTTGTCATACTTCGTGCTCCGTCCCTTGCTGAGTGAAACGGGGTACTTTTGCCTCGTTTTCGTAAGTTTTTCAAGGATGAGTTCGTTGGGTTCGCACCCGAGCTTCATTGCAAGAAGATGGCAATATGTAAGGACGTCAGCGAGCTCCTCTTTGATGCCGATGGTGTCCTCCGGCTCGCCCCATTGAAAGCACTCAATGAGCTCCCCAGCTTCAATCACGATGGATTTTGCGAGGTTCTCGGGAGAGTGGAATTGATCCCAGTCGCGCTCCCTCACAAATGCTCGCAGCTCTTGGTCGACGTCGATATCGCTCATGCATGCAACTATACCTTTGGGTGTCACTTTGTGGCTAAGTGCTATGTGCGCGTGTTCTGACGATCCAGGTTGCCCACGCCCCGCGCATCCTCCCGCACCCGCGTTCACAATCGCACAAATGTGCAGTTATGATGCGCATTATCGCACGAGTGTGCGCCGATCCGGCAAACAAGAGGGCGGTCCGTTGTAGCTGCTGTCGGATTATATTTGTATGGACTGATGCTCCCGCCCATTCCTCCGACAAATCGGCCCCACCGCAACGAGATTCAACCCCACAACCCCGCCCCGGCCTCGTCCATCACAGGCCTCAAAAGTGAACGTCACCACTGAAAATGCCTTAGGATGGTGGGCGCGCCGACGTACCCCCAACGACGGGGACTACACGGCACACAGCAGTACCCAACGCAGCAGCAACGCACCAACCGCTAGGCCGCCAGGCCAGCACAGCGCGGACGCACCGTCGCAACCGTGCGCAGCCGGAGCACAGCGGGGGAGCGGCGCCGCGCCGCACCACCGCGACGGCTACCCGCAGCGCGCACAACCACAACCTCAACACCGACGTTGACCACACCCAGAGGAGTCATGATGAAGTCCAGGCTCGCAGCAACCGCACTCGTCACCATATCGGCAAGTGCCCTCGCACTCGGCGCTTGCACGACAGACGGGGGCACCACGGCCCCGGGCGGCAAGGCCGCCGGAGACGGCAACTACACGATCGCCGTCGTCCCCAAGGACGCCACTAACCCGTGGTTCGTCCGTATGGAAACGGGCGTCAACAAGTACGCCTCGGACACGGGTATGAACGTCTTCCAGAAGGGCCCCGCTGAAACCGACGCCACCATGCAGGCCCAGGTCATCCAAGACCTCATCGCCCAAGGCGTCGACGCGATCTGCGTGGTCCCCGTCGACCCGGGTGCCATTGAACCCGTCCTCAAACAGGCCATGGACGCCGGCATCGTCGTCGTCACCCACGAGGGCGCCTCGCAGGAAAACACGATGTACGACATCGAAGCCTTCAACAACACGGAATACGGCGCGTTCATTATGGACAACCTCGCCGAGGCCATGGGTGAGGAAGGCGTCTACACGACGATGGTCGGTCACGTCACGAACGCTTCCCACAACGAGTGGGCGGACGGGGCCGTGGCCCACCAGAAGGAAAAGTACCCGAACATGACGCTGCTCGAGGCCGAGCCCCGCGTCGAATCCCAGGACAACGGTGAGACCGCCTACCAGACCGCCAAGGAAGTCCTCAAGAAGTACCCCGAAGTTAAGGGCATCCTCGGCACCTCCTCCTTCGACGCGCCCGGCACCGCCCGCGCTATCGACGAGCTGGGCCTGAAGGGCAAGGTCTTCACCGCCGGCACCGGCATGCCCGCCGCGAACGCCCAGATCCTCAAGGACGGCTCCGTCTCCACCCTGACCCTGTGGGACCCCGCGAACGCCGGCTACGCCATGGCCTCCCTGGCCACGAAGATCCTCAACGGTGAGACCATCGAAGACGGCGTGAACCTGGGTGTTGAAGGCTACGAGAGCATGCACTTCTCGTCCGGCTCCACCAAGGTCCTCGAGGGCACCGGCTGGCTCAAGATTACGAAGGACAACGTCGACTCCCTCGGCTTCTGATCCGCAAATAGGCGACGACCACCGAGGCTCCACGGCCTCGTCCCTCGCTCCATTGACGAGGCCGTGGCTGGGCCACTCCCGCGCGTGCACGGACGCTCGCGCATCCTTGTTCCTCCTGCGCGCGACGCCCGCGCGCGTGGGGGTGGCCTTTGGGCGGTGGCATGCGTCGGAAAGGACACCACATGGACACCCCAGTGCTGGCGGTACGACACGTCAGCA
>ENA-OWND01002297-OWND01002297.1-metagenome-genome-assembly--contig:-NODE-2297-length-10362-cov-8.374406_pt1 | contig 10362 bp, 8 predicted proteins | sample MGYA00245342_ERZ651119 | MGnify/ENA primary metagenome ERZ651119 (study PRJEB26857, sample SAMEA4031756) | metagenome | biome: human; feature: oral; material: saliva | place: Philippines | collected 2014...
GATTTGCCTTGCTCAAAAGACTTTCTACTTCTTCCTTGCTAACATGATTGACATGATCCTCTTTCTTAAGACCAGGATAAATATCTTTCAAAAATTCATAGATTGCTTGCTTAGCAGATTGGTTATCAACTTTTTCTTTATCTAAAACTGTTTCATTTACTTTTGTAGAAGCTGGTTGATTTTTCAAAGCCTCTTCTACTTCTTGTTTTGTTTGATAAATGCTTGGGAACAATTTATTCAAGTCCACAGCCTTACGGAAGGATTGGGATTGATATAAAGTAAAAGTCAAATTAGCTACTTTATTACGAAGCTCATCACTTAAACGACCATCGTTTACATGCTCATAGAAGTACTTGATGTATTCCACTGTTGTATCACCAGTACGATCATTAAAGTCTTGAAGAGCTTGAAGTTGTGATTCAACTGCTACTAAACCAGCCTCATCTTTAGCCAATTTAGCTTCTTGGAGTCGAACGAGAAGGTCTTTCTTTGGAAGTCCATAAGTGTCTGTATCTAGTGTATTGATTTTATCAATCAAGGCCTGATATTTCTTATCTAAAGCACTTGTTTCAACAGGTTTGACACTTTCATCAATATGGATATATTGCTTATCAAAGAGGTCAAGTGTTTTTAGATAGCCCACAGTAGAGTTGGTTGCCAGTTTCTTCATATTTTCAGTAAACTGACCTAAGGCTAACTCAATCTGTCTTTGTTCTATAGGCTTGTCTTTGTAGATACTTCTGCTGTCAGCTAGAAGTTGATCTACTTTTTCCAAGACTGCCTTCTCATCAAAAGCTCCAGGTTGATAATTGGATTGTAGGGCTGGAATCTTGTTTTTCAAAGCCACTTCATATCCCTTGGTTTGAACCTTGATGTAGTGATTGTGGTCGCCATGAGGAATCACAAAACTACCATTTTCTACCTGCAAGCTATATGGAGACACACCATCTCGCAAAGCAGTGGTATAGAGTTCATTTAGGAAATCAAGTTCTGGATTTCCAGTTTGAAGAGGAATCCGAACGTGTTCCTTACGAACAGCGTAGGGATGGATATGAGTTGGATCGTAGGCTTGGTCTGGATTTCCAAAGACAAAGAATCCGTTTGAAATTCTAATCGCTTCAAGTGGAACTCCGTATGTTTTAGAAATATAAGCAATCTTTTCTTCATCGCTAGCATCTCTTGAGAAAGACTCTACCGTTTTAGCAAGAGGTTTTACAGGCTCTGCATCATGATGTGTTTTCAAATGATCCTGAGCTGCCTTAATTTGCTCTGCTGTCAAATCTTTCTTGAAGAAGTAATGATTGTGGTCACCATGACTCATGACAAAGCCTTGTTCATCCTCACTGATGACACGATTAGCATCAAAACCGTGATCATGGTCTTTATCATGTTTGTGGCCATGATTATCGTTATCGTGTTCATCATCATGGGCTGGGCTTGGTGTTACTGTCGTTTTACCTCTCAAATGATCCTGCGCGGCCTTGATTTGTTCTGGTGTTAGATCCTTCTTAAAGAAGTAATGATTATGGTCTCCGTGAGTCATGACAAATCCTGCCGCATCTTCACTGATGACTCTATCTGCATCAAAACCATGATTATGCTCCTCATCACGATGGTTCCCATGATTATCTTTATCGTGTTCATCATCATGTGCTGGACTTGGTACTGATGGCGTTTTACTTTTCAGATGATTTTGGGCGGCCTTAATTTGCTCTGCTGTCAAATCTTTCTTGAAAAAGTAATGATTGTGATCACCGTGTGACATGACAAAGCCTTGATCATCCTCACTGATGACACGATTGGCATCAAAACCATGATCATGGTCTTCATCATGATGAGCGTCATGTCCATGTTCTTCATGCTTAGGTGCCTGACTTCCATGGTCACCGTCTTGCTCATGATGATGGTTTTGCTGAGTAGGTTTTTCTGCTGGTTTGCTTGGATTCTCCAATGGTGTTGGTTTCGCACTGTCACTAGTTAGAGGAATCATTCTCGCAATCTTTTCTTCTAATGCAGAAAGCTTTGTATATGGAATGAAATGATAGTGATTTCCATGAGGAATCGCTACACCACTTGGTGTTCTGCTTGAAATCTTAGCAGGGTCAAAAGTCAAACCATCCGATTCAGCATATCGTTGATTACTTGGAAGAGCATAGAGCTGCTGTAATAGACTTTGAAGACTCTCGGATTTATTACTTGGTATTTCAGCCTGTTGAATAGGCTTGGTAGTTTGACCAGTCCCATTTGTACTTGGACGATAGTCAGTCACACTAGGCTGATTTCTAGTTCCAGAGAGGTAAGCTTGTGCTGCAGCCAATTCACTGGCAGACAAGGAACTCTTTGGAATGTAATGGTAATGTCCTCCGTGAGGGACGATATAAGCATCACCCGTATCCTCTATAATATCAGATGCATTAAAGATGTAGCCATCATCAGTAGTATAGCGACCTTGAGATTGAGCAAGCGCCACTGCACTATTAGATGTTGGTGCATCGTGAGTATGACCTTGTTTTTGGCGTTCAATTTCGTCCTTCGAACGAACGTTATCCGCATGTGCCACATCCTTAAGGTAAACATAATACTTACCATCCACCTTGATAATGTAACCACCTTTGATTTCGTTAACAATATCAGCGTCTTTAAGTTGATAATTGGCATCTTTCATCAAAAGTTCTTCACTGAAAATCGCATCAAAAGGAACTTTCCCATTATAATAATGGAAATGATCACCGTGTGAAGTCACATAACCTTGATCAGTGATTTTCACAACAATCTGTTCAGCCTGGATATCTTCTTTTTTGCTGACTTGATCTGGTGTTTGTGTCTCTGTTTTTTGAGTGTCTTGTTTCCCATCGACATAAGATACACGATTCGTATCTTTATTCTCTCCTGTCTGATGTTGATTCAATGCATAAATACACAGACTTAAAGAAAGGACGACAGCTGCACCAGCAGCAAGTTTCTTCTTATTTATTTTCATAATCTCCTCATTTCAATTCTTCTGCTAAAATACTCATATTGTCTTCTAGGTTTTCTAGGTAAGTCTTGTCATTTTGTGGGTCTGCCTCTAAAGGATTCAGAGTTTTAAGACCCACACCTGTTGATTTGACAAGAGTTTCAGCTACTTTTGAAGAAGCATTACTTTCTGTAAAAATTGTTTTAACCTTATAGGTTTTAACAAATTCCTGAATTTCTGTTAGTTGTCGTGGACTTGGTTCTTGTTCAGGAGAGATACCTGCAATACCAAGTTGATTGAGTCCAAATCGCTTAGCTAGATAAGAAAAGGCTGTATGTTGTGTTACAAATGTTTTCTGAGTCGCTTTTTCAAATTTAGGCTGGAATTTCTTAGTCAATTCTTGAGCTTTTTTGATAAAGGCTTGCGCATTTTTCTGGTAAGTTTCTTTATGCTCACTATCCACCTCTGAAAGTTTATCAGCGATAATCTGAGCTTCTTCGCCAGCTTTTTCAGGATCTAGCCAAGTATGAGGATCATAGAGCGTTTTTTCATCAACTCCATCCCCTGCTTCCACATCTTCTAGCCCTGGGACGCGGTCTAAAGTCATTCCCTCTGAAGCCTCTAAAACCTTCACTTTAGATTTTTTTAGATTGGGATCTAAACTTCCTGCCCAAGATTCTAGCGTATGAGAATGGTAAACAAAGACATCTGCATCATAGATGGCCGCGATGTCATTTGCCGAAGGTTCAAAGGAATGAATCCCACTACTTGACTGAATCATTCGAACATCATTCAAGTCACCAGATACTTCCTTTACCATAGCGTAGATAGGATAAAAACTAGTCACAATTTTCATCCCTTTTCCTGTTTGGCTTTCCTTTTGACCACAAGCCCCTAAACACAAAAGAAAGACACTTAACAATACTAAAAATAAACTTTGTTTTTTCATGGATAACCCCTTAACTATTTAATTAACTGGTAAACATTCTACTCCTAAAAATTTAATCTGTCAAGCTATTTTAAGAAAAAAATTGAAATTTCTTTCACATATAAAAATCTGCTGAGTTTCAACAACTCAACAGATTCTCACTTTATATACTCAATGAAAATCAAAGAGCAAATTAGGAAGCTAGCCGCAGGCTGCTCAAAGCACTGCTTTGAGGTTGTAGATGAAACTGACGAAGTCAGCTCAAAACATGTTTTTGAGGTTGTAGATGAAACTGACGAAGTCAGTAACCATACATACGGTAAGGCGAAGCTGACGTGGTTTGAAGAGATTTTCGAAGAGTATGAAGTTTAAAGAAAGGCCAAGATACGAAGATAATCTCCAATCAGTGCCACTTCAGCTACAAAGAAGAGGAGGATAATGACTCCGTTCACAAGGACAGACAAGAATAACTGATAGAAGGAGTCGGTTTCACTTGCTTGACTTGGTCTTGTAATGATATGGAGACTGGCAAGCAGAATGATTCCAATGCTAATCACACACAAGAGGGCTGTAAATCGTAGGCTGTCAAAGAAGGCAAAGAAACTAGCAATAGCAGTGAGGATGATTGGGAAACCTAGATGTAGTAATAGTTAAACTGGAATTTATGACATGACACAAAGATAGTTATATATATTTCAAATATTGCTTATCTCCATAGAAAATAGTAAAATATATACAGGGAATTTATTTTTTATATGGAAATAGTTGTCAGGAGAGTAAATAAATGGATATAAAAATAGAAGTAGGTAAAAGAATCCGAATGTTGCGAGAGATGAAACATATCACTCGTGAAACTCTTTGTGATGATGAAACTGAGATAACGGTGCGCCAATTAGCACGGATTGAATCAGGTCAGTCTTCTCCGAGTTTATCCAAGGTAGAGTATATAGCTTATAAACTAGGTTGTCCAATTTCACATATAGTAGATATGGATCATATGATTTTACCCTCAGAGTACTTGATATTAAAGGATAAACTCATTAAGTTTCAAACTTATGGAGATGATGATAGAATCCAGGTTAAGGAAGAGTTGTTTGAAAGAGTTTACGAACACTATTATGACAGTCTACCTGAGGATGAGCAGATTGCAGTTAGTGCCTTACAAGCTAGTTTTGATGTCTTTGTAAGTGAAGATGCAGGTTTTGGCGATGCTTTGCTGGATGAATATTTTGAACAAGTAAAGATAAGGAAAAACTATTCTGTGAATGATTTGCTTCTTATAAAATTGTACTTTGGTTCATGTTTGGCAAGACCGACTGAGTATCATCATGAACTATTTTGGATGCTTTCTAAAAAACTGATAAGAGAAACAAATTCATCCGATTTAGAGACAGCTTATATGTTAAAGAGAACGGTACTTGATTCTTTAGCTGTTCAATGGATGGAAAAATCTTACTCTACTTTTGAGCCTTATGTTAAGGCAATGAACACATTGATGACCTTATCGCAGGATTTTCAAAACAAGCCAATTGTCGATATGCTAGATGCTATGTGTACCTTATTTCATAAACGGGATAAGGAAAAAGCCATCCGCTTATACGATAGAGCTATTATTTGTGCTCAAGCATTTGGGGACTCAGTATTAGAAGCGCGTATATTGGGAGAAAAAGAAAGAGATTTAAAAACTTTTGAGGAAATGAAGAGCTAACATGACATTTTTGTCATGTTTTTTTGTTTTTGAAAGCGGTAAACTAGAGATGTAATGAAAAGTCAAGAGAGTTATTTGGGTTAGGAGGGAAGAGATGAGCAATCTTAGTATCTCACTAGAGACTTTTATACAAACTCGCCACAGTTTGATAATTCGAAATAACACGACTGATCAAAAGTTGGTAGAGATAGTATTAAATAACGAAGTCTTTCGCCTAGCAATTTTAGATGCAGGTGAAGAGCGAGTTTTAATTCTGCCTGAGGAAGTTACAGATGTAAAGAATTTTGGAATTTCAGAGGTGGAGGATAATTCATGAAGCCAAAAGATCTAATGAACGGAGAGAAACTATGAATCGTGTGATTTTAAGTCTTAAAAATATCGATAAAACATATGGAAAAGAACAGGTTCTCCATAATATTTCCTTTGATATTGAGCAAGGGGAAATATGTGGTCTTATCGGAGAGAATGGTGCTGGAAAGACAACATTAATGAGAATTCTCCTAGGACTCATTCGAGCTGATAAGGGAGAAATCAAGAGTGTTTCTCAGCATAAGATTGGCAGTATTATCGAATCACCTGCCCTTTATCCAAACTTGACTGGACGTCAACACTTGCAATATTATAAAACAAGATTTGGTTTAAAGACAGATACCATAAAAATGTTGGAATTGGTTCGCCTACCCCAAACATCATGGGACAGAAAAGTAAAAAACTATTCTCTTGGAATGAAGCAAAGATTATCGATAGCAATTGCGCTTTTGGATAATCCAGAGCTTATTATCTTAGATGAACCAGTGAATGGTTTAGATCCTCAAGGGATTTCAGATTTAAGAAAAATGATTTTGAATTTAAGGGATCAGTTGGGAGTTACCTTTTTGATTTCAAGCCATATCCTATCGGAGTTGGAGTTTATAACAGATAAGTATATCATCATGAAACAAGGAAAGATTCTAAATGTGATGAGTTCACAAATGCTAGCGACCAATTTATCTGAAAAAATTTTCCTAAAGACAAGTGATAATCAGATTCTACAAATGTTTTTAGAAAAAGAGGGCGTTGACCATTTTGAGCAGGATGACTATCTGGTTGTGACAGAGAAGGAAAAATTAATGGCTATTTTGGAATATAGTGTCGCTTTAAATCTAGTAATACAGGATATTTATATTAAGAAGGAACGCTTTGAGGACTACTATTTGCGTAATATTATCTGATGATTTAAGAAAGGAGGAGAGTCATGAATTCTCTTAAAGCAGATATGTATAAATTTTACTGGGAAAAAAGAGGAGTGCTTCCTAGTTTGTTGATAGGATTATTAATTTTGTTATTCTCCTTATTTTTTAAGTCATCAAATGAAAATGAGCCGGCATTTCGAGTGTTGATTTCAAATGTGAGTGGTTTTATTCCTTTGCTTTTCATCTCTGCTAATTTATTTTTCTGGGGGGAAGATTATAGTTTCCGTACGATCAATATTCTGCTCACAAAAGAAAAACAACGATGGAAGTTATTTTTATATAAAACTTTGGGAACCTTTTGTTTGTCTTTCCTATATGTAACTATTTTTTATAGTTTAACAGCTCTTGTCTATTTGGAGGGAGACTTGGTGTTGATTGTTTCAACATTTTTACACCAATTACCATACTATTTGGTTATTATCAGTATCTCGTTATTGATTTTTCAAATATTTGATAAGGTTTATGAATCATGTATGATTTATACACTCTACATTTTACTATTTGATAACCTATTGGCTTATGTCCTTCCAAACTCTGGTGAGAGTGTGAGAGACTATTTACTAATGACTTTAAATTTGAAAACTTCCCCTGGAGTAAGTCAATTTACTCTTACGAATGTAGGCTATCCTATATTGGTAAGTATAGCAGTGATTGTACTTGCGTTTGTTGTATTCAGTAAAAAAGAATTTAAGTAGGAGGACTAATGATGAAAAAAATAGGAATTGTAGTTGGGCTGTTGTTACTGTTTGTAGTAGCTGGAATTTTATTAACCTTAAAACGAGGAGAGACGACAATCAGTGTAAAACAATCGTGGGCTCTTTCTTCTAAAAGTATTAAAACGTTAGAGTTTTATGGTTCAAAGCAAGCAATTGATGTTAAAGTTGTCAAGAGTGAATCAGATGAAACAAGTGTTCAAATAGAAGGAAAAGTTTCCGAAGAATCAGTGAATAACATAACTAAAAACGTTAAAATGAGTTCAGATAGTCTATATATTCCATTTTCACAACATGGCTTTAATTTGGCTTTGAGTTCACAAGGGAAAGATAAGTTATATGTAACCATTTCCTTAGGGAAAAATGCGACTTTCGAAAAAATATTTATAGATACTCTTGTTGGTGATGTATCTATTACAGTTCCTGAAGACTTTGATGGAATCTATACTTTACATACAAATAATACAGGAGAAGTTTTAAGGGTTCCTACGACAAATCAAACTTCGAATAGCGTCATTGAAGTTGATGGTTATAGTAAGATAAGTGTTGAAAAAGGAGAAAATAATGGTTAGCCACTATAAACAAGCAACTTTGCTGGATTGTGGAATGGCTTGTGTAAAGACAATCATTTCTTACTATTTCCCAAAATTAGAACATTTAGATAGTCTACAATTTGATAACAATAACCACCAAGGACTGTCTTTGTTTGATATAGAAGATATACTAAAAAGCTATGGTATTGATGCGGACTCTTATCAAATTGAGACTCCTAGTTTGTTAAACAATGTATCATTTCCTTATTTACTGGTAGTAGAAAGAGCTAGCTTGCCTCATTATATCGTCGTGTTGGATGGAGACAGTAGTTCATTGATTGTTTCTGATCCTGCAAATGAGGAAATTGAGAAAATTTCAAGATTGGAACTTTTTAGTCAGAGTGTAGGAATTGTTTTAATTCCTCAAAAGAATGAGAATGTTAATTCAGAAGATAGAAAAGATATTGTTACGATAAGCTATGCAGATAAGTTATATCATAGATTTCTAGCTTCACTTGGTTGGAAGAGAAAGTTTGCAATCTTTTTCTTGGGATTGGCTAAAATTAGTTTACCTATTGCTATTGCTTTTTTACTACAAATAACAATATCTGGTCTACTTAACATTCAGTTTAGTATTCAACTATTTACCCTAGCTTCAATAATATTAGCTTCATATTTGTATTGGCAGTTCTCTATATTAGAAACGAGATTAAAAGGAAAGATTGAGAATGATTTTTTAAATGATATTCTGTCCTCTTTTTATAAGAACCAATTAAATGATTTTTCTTTAACTAAGAATTATGAGTATGTTAGTAGTTATTTTTGGAATTTGTTGTTATCAGCAACAGGTATTATGCAAAAATTTTACTTAAAGGTACAGCTTTTAGTGTTCTGTTTGCTACTGTTATTGCTATTAAAATTGAATATTATTATTTTCGCAGTTACATGCGTATCTATAGCTATTCTTGGTTTATATGTCAATTTTGAGATACGAAAAGTTGTAAAAAATCAGCGAGAATTTATTGCTAATAGTTCTAACTTTAGTTCTCTTGTAGAAAATACAATTTATGGTTTGCAAGATATTATAAGTTTCCAAAAATCTAGCGACTTTATCAAAGAATTTGATGAAAGACTCAATGAACTGTTGGGAACGAAACTAGATAGTACACATATTACCAATAGATTATTAGCTTCTACGCAGATATTTATTGGTTTAACTGGTTCATTTTTGCTTGCTACTGTGAATATTATTAGAGATTACGCACATATATCAGAGTATGCAAATAGTATTTTGATTCTATTACTGTTATCCAGCATTTTAAATTCTTTAATTACATCTTGGGTAGCATTGAAAAAAAGTCAATATTCCTTTGAGTTTATTGGAACAGAGGAGGTAGAAGCGAAAAGGGATGTTATTCCTGTTTCAGTAGCTAAAATTAAACAGTTGTCATGTCGGAATTTATGTAAAAAATGGGATGAAAGATCGGTGTTTAATAAATTAAATTTCGAGTTTAATAGTGGTGAATTAACCGTTATTACAGGCGGTAATGGAACTGGGAAATCATCTCTTTTGAATATTATTCAGGGATTATCTTCTCCAACAGAGGGTGATATTGTACTGAATGGAATGGAAAGTTTTTCTACTTTAGAGGAAACTAATATTTTGGATTATTTAAGCGTGTATTCATCTGAATTTCATGTATTCCCTGGAAGTGTTTCAAAAAATATTAATTTCACCCTATTTAATAAGGAAAACTATGAATCAAATAATCTTGATAGTCTGAATCTCAATATAGCTCTGAGTCATCAGATTGATGGGAAAGCCACCAATATTTCGCAAGGTCAAAAACAAAAAATTCTACTCATGAGGAGTTTATCGCAAGAAAAGGACATCTATCTATTTGACGAGCCTACAGGAAATTTGGACAGAAACTCAACTGAATTATTTCTAAATGAGGTTGAGAAATTAGTGAACGAGGAAAAGATTGTTATTGTCGTGACTCATGATAAGGATGTTATTGCTAGAGCAAGCAAAGTTATTAATATGGATGAATTTCATTAAAAGTTAAAAAATGGAGATTGGTGGTTTCTAATCTTCATTTTACCTATAACTAATTTGCAAAATATTTGGAATAATGAGTTTCATAGCAATGTTATCATACGACTGAACTTTAGGAATAAAACCCATCCTAGGACAAGATTTTGAGGAATTGGCAAGCATCGAGTAGACCTTGTCCAAAAAAGAGTAAGCATAAAAATCCCTGTCATTAACAAATGGCAGGGATTTTGGTT
>ENA-OWND01002305-OWND01002305.1-metagenome-genome-assembly--contig:-NODE-2305-length-10338-cov-7.616357_pt1 | contig 10338 bp, 3 predicted proteins | sample MGYA00245342_ERZ651119 | MGnify/ENA primary metagenome ERZ651119 (study PRJEB26857, sample SAMEA4031756) | metagenome | biome: human; feature: oral; material: saliva | place: Philippines | collected 2014...
GTTTGAATTTCCTTAATTTCTAATGGTAATCCATCTGGATCAAAGAAAAATGCCATTTTTTTATTATCAAAATCATCGTATCTTAATTCTTCATGTGGAATATCTAATTCATCAAACTTTTTAAGAACCGCTTCTACATCATCAACTTTAAAAGCTAAATGTCTTAGTCCACTGTATTCTGGACTTGGCATCTTAGGTCTTAATGGAGCAGCTTCTTTAATAAAAATTTCTAATACTAGATTCCCTTGTTTTACATTTATAATAATATCATTCTTCTCTGGTCGATTATGTTCACTAATAACCTCAAATCCCAACTTATCTACGTAAAACTCCTTTGTTTTAATATAATCTGTTCCTATAATCGCTATGTGATGTACATTTTTAAACATTTTAATACATTTCCTTATTTAATTTTTTTACTATGTCTATTGCTAGAGCTAACTCCTTAGAATTCACTTCTTCATAATCCCCTTTATCAGTATATCTATAAGTTACATCTACTCCTGTTGTCGTTGGATCAATTCCATATTTTTTAAATGTTCCATGAACTTGAGTAACTCCTGTCTCTTTAATAATATATTCAATATTCTCAGTAGTAATCCCCGCACCTGCAAGAATCTCAATTTTATCCCCAAACTTTTCTTGAAGCTGTTTTAAAAGTTCAACACCTTTATTAACATTTGCACCCAGTCCACTAGTTAATACTCTTGTACAACCTAATTCAATCAAGCGTTGGATATTATTTTCTGGTTCATCTGAGCAATCAAACGCTCTATGAAAGACACTTTCCGCTTCAAAACTTTTACATAGTTTTATCATTTTTCCAGTCTCTTCCCAGTTAATTCTTCTACTTTCATTCAAAAATCCAAATACTATTCCTTTTGCACCGTGTTCTAGCAGTTCCCTAGCTTCTCTAAACATCTGTTCTTTTTCTATTTCCGAATAGCAAAAACCTCCTCCCCTAGGTCTTACCATCGCCATTATAGGTATCTCAACACCATTTTCAAGTGCCATATTTAGAACTGTTAATGTTGGTGTTAAACCACCTAGATAACTAGCACTAATCAACTCTATTCTATCTGCACCTTCATTTTGTGCTACTAAACAATCTTGTACACTATTAGCACATACTTCTATTTTAATCATATCAAATTCTCCTTTAATATCTATAGCATAATTATAACATAGTTTAAAAACATCTCTAATAACTAATACTCTATTAAAAAGTCCTTAATAACAAATCTTTTTTAACAAAATAAGGATATGTGAAATTAATCATCATATCCTTATTTATATTTATATTGTAGACTGTATTATTTCCCACCAAATATAGATGTTCTAAAATCTTTAGTCTGATCTAGATAAGCCTTAAATATAGCTTTCTTAAGTTTAAGAACTCTACTATTAGTATCAGGGTATACTTGTGCTGTGAAATCTTCAGCATCTTCTCTAACTGCTGTTTCAATCATTTTTTCAAGTACACTTATATTATTAACTGTTACATTTTTTTGTCGTCCCCATGGGTCATTAGGATTAAAGAAGCTAACTCTATTTAGTTTACTGAATTGTTGTACTCTTTCATTATACATATCTTTCTTGAATTCAACCCAAGATTTATATTTTTTATTAAACACTTTCTCAAGTACTAAATCATCAGTAACCAAGCCAATTTCTTTACCATAAGAATTAATCTTATGTCCTCTCTCTTTTGCTTCTTTTTCATATTGATTAGAAATGTATGGAACCATACCTTCTTTATAACCTTTAGCAGCTAATAGTTCAAATGCCATACGGCGTCCCATTAAGTCACCTGGAGTTCCTTCTTTACTACTTAAAGCAGAATAGATTGGTGAGAATAGATTAATTGTGTGGTATCCATTTCTTTCATACTCACCTTGGTCTATATATCCTCTTCTTGTTATAATGTCATTTTCGATTAGACTATTAAATGAGTTAAGTTTATTAATTTCATCAGAAGTTAATCTACGAACAGCATTCGTTGCATAAACATAATTTCCATCAGGATCTTTCTTATATATATTCTCAATTTTTCTTAATAGATCATTTTTCTCATTATAATCTAATTTAGCTACAGCACGACCTTCTAAGATTTCAAGAGTATATATTAAATCGAACATATTATGCATATAACTATGTAAGTCTTCTGCATTACTGAATCTTTGAGTTGGATCCGCTATTTGAAGTCTTGTTGAATTTTCTGAATCATCATATTTCAAAACAGAGTTAATTGTTATTGTTGGATCATATGGGTGGTCAGGAGCTTGTAGTAATCCTTTTGCATAAAACTCCGGTCCTAATCCGCTTCTTCTTCCATATCCTCCAAGATAAATTTCTCTATCAGAGTTATGTGTCATTTCATGAGTATATGTTACCGCACCAGATTTATCTAACATACGATAAGCCATGTAGTAGAATGCGTCACCCGTTGCATATGCACCATTAGCATTGTGAACAACATTATTTCCAGCAGGGCCAAAGAAATTTTTAATAGCTGGATGATTAGTTTCAAAATTAGCTTCTTGTAACTTATTATCTTTATCATTTCCAAATCTAAATGCATCATAGACTGGGACACTTCTAAATAATTTTTCTTTATTTTCTTTATCTAGAATTTTATACCAATAATCATAATGATCTCTAAAGCGTTTAGCAGCTTCTTTCACATTATCTTCAACAAATTTATTTAATTTTTCTCCCTTAGGATATTCATTACTTCTATATCTATCATAAGCACCAAATCCTATAGTTGAAATATTCGCAATCATAAATATCATTTTTTCTTCTGGTAAAGTTAATAACGGTAAGACCATACTTTGATATTTCCATGATGGACTAGTTAATCTATCATAAACACCTATAGAGTGTTCTGTTCCTTGTTCTGACTGCTTAGAACTTACTTCAGGAATAGTAGATTTTTCTTCAACTATATAAGCTTTAGATTGTTTTTTAAACCAGTCGTTATTAGAAGTAGTTGGTAGAAATACTTTTCTATAACCTTCTAATGCTTTAAATAAACTTTCAGTTCCATAATTTTTCGCTAATAATACATTATAAGTAATTACATTATTTTTCGCTAATAAATTATTAAAGCCAGACTTACCTAATTCAATAACATTATCTAATGCAGAACTATTAGACTTACCGAAGAAATCTAAATGATATAATACTAAATCTTTAGCACTCGCATTATCATATTTAAAATTATACCAACGTTCTAGATAAGTTAAACCTAGAAGTAACGCTTCTTTATTATTCTTAATTTTTTCTATTACATAATTATCAATTATTGAATTACTATTTTCAGCTATTGCCGCATCAGCAGAAAGAAGTTTTGATAAACTATCTTCAATGTTTGCTTTTGTTTTGTCGAATTGTTCATCTAGATATAATTCAGTTAATTTTATGTCATTAGAAATATCTAAGACATTTCTAACTCCAGCTGAACTATATTGAACAGATTTCAGGTCATTTAAAACAGCGTTTACAATATTATCATAATTATGCAACAGCGTATTAGGTGTGTATATTAATTTTGTATTAGCTATTTCATATTCTGCTACTTTAGAGAAATCTTGTAGATATTTTATATTTAATGTTTGAGAAGTATTATCTGAATAATGAAGTAACAGCTTATTAATACTAGCTTTATGTTTATTAATATCAGAAATTACTTCTTTCTCATGCATCGGAACTACAGACACAAGCTCTTTAGTAAATAAATCATTATTAGTGTCCACTAAATTACCATATTTAACAATTGTCTCTCTATTATAGAAAGGTAATAGTTTCTCAATATTTTTATATACTTTCAACCTAGAAATATCAGCATCTTTTAAATTTCTATAATCCGTTTTATATTTAGAAGAGAAGTTAAAGTCTTCTGTTTTAATATCATTTTTATGAACAAGTTCAGCTTTTTTCTCCAGAACTTTATTATTTTCTAATACAGTTCCTCTTTGCATTTCTGAATCTCTACTTAGTACTTCATCATCTACTTGTACTACATTGACTACCTTATTATTTTTATTACTATAAGTGTTAGTTGCTCTTATTCCTTTAAAATCATAACCAGCAATAGCATTACCGTTCGTAACATTAACGTCACTTAATACATTTGTAAGTTGACCTGAGTTTCTTTCATCTGATGATTCTCTATCCCAAAGATACCCTGCAACTCCTCCAACATAACCAAAATGTTTTACATTATTAAGATTTCCTTCAACATAACTATTACTAATTGTCGCTTTTTTATCAACAACACCTGCTATACCACCAACAACCTGGTCTCCTGTATTAGCATTTGTCGCCATATCGATAGATGAAATTGATCTATCAATCAAAGCACTAACTCCTGAAAGTTTTCCTACTAAACCACCTATTTGATAAGTAGCTCTTGTATCATAAGTATTCGTTATTCTACCAGTAAAACTACTATTAGAAATTGTAGAGTTAGTTACTTGTGAAACCAAACCACCCATGCTACGTTCACCAGCAATTACACCAGATGAGTGAACATTTGTAATTGTAGTACCATTATTCGCCTCTTTAGCAATTGTGGCAGCATCTTCTTTAGAAGAAACATTTACTTCTTTTATTGAAAGATCTCGAATATTAGCATGATTTAAAACATTAAATAACGGTTTTTTCAGATTATATATAGCATAGTTCTTATCATTGTTTGAACCTATTAATGTACCACTAAATTCGTGATTAATATAACTTTCTTTACCATCTGGAAGATCTACTTCACGAGCATCTATAGTCGCCCCTAGGCGGAACGTACCATGTGGGTTACTATTCATAGCATCTACTAGATTTTTAAATGATGTATAAACTCCATTTTCACTACTTACCGTCTTAGGTAGGTAGTAAGTATAATTTTCTAAAGTACTATTGTTTTCGTATTGAATTAAATCATTAGCTTGTCCTACAATTTTATAAACATCTTGATTATCTTTTCTAACGCTCTCAATACTCTTAACTGGCAACATAACATCTTTAAAGTTCTCTGATTTTACTTTCATAAAGTAATCAGTTGGAGTAGTTGGAACACTCGCAAGTGAAGTTACATGTCGATATTTATTATTTTCTACTGTATATAATTCCACGTTTGAAACATTTCTAAGTTCTAGTTTCTTGTCGACTTGTTTTTCTTCTTTAATTTTATCTTTAGGACGTTCCGCTTCCCCATTTGTAGGACTTGCCTCATTTTCATGTTTAGTCTCTTCTGCACTTGCTTGTTCGATTTTACCAGTATATTCTTTCGGTGCTTCTACTTTCTCTGGCTCGACTATCGCTCCAGCTTGTACACCTGTGTATTCTGGCAGTGGGGCTACTTGTTCTGGTTCAACTATCGCTCCGGCTTGCACTCCTGTGTATTCTTTTTGTGCTTCTACTGTTTCTGGTTCGACTATTGCTCCGGCCTGTGGACCTGTGTATTCTGGTAGGGGGGCTATCTGCTCTGGTTCAACAATAGCGCCAGCTTGTACGCCTGTGTATTCTTTCGGTGCTTCTACCTTCTCTGGTTCTACTATCGCTCCAGCTTGTACACCTGTATATTCTGGTAGTGGTGCTATCTGTTCAGGTTCACCTTTATCACTTACCACAGTATCTGGCGACTCTGGTTGAACCTCAGTCTCACCTTTGTCAGTCACAACCGCTTCCGGTAGCTCTGGTTGGACTGCTGGTTCGCCTTTTTCAGTTACAACTGCTTCCGGTAACGCTGGCTGAACTTCTGGTTCACCCTTGTCTGTAACAACTGCTTCGGGTAACTCTGGTTGGATTGCAGGTTCAACTACTGCCCCTGCCTGGGGACCTGTGTATTCTGGTAGTGGTGCTACCTGCTCTGGTTCAACAATAGCTCCGGCTTGTGGTCCTTTATATTCTGGAAGCGGTGCCACCTGTTCAGGTTCGCCTTTATCTGTTACAACTGCTTCTGGTAACGCTGGTTGGACTTCTGGTACACCTTTATCACTTACCACAGTATCTGGCGACTCTGGTTGAACTTCTGGCTCACCCTTGTCAGTCACGACTGCCTCTGGTAACGCTGGTTGAACTTCTGGTACGCCTTTTTCAGTTACAACTGCTTCCGGTAACGCTGGCTGAACTTCTGGCTCACCTTTATCGCTTACAATTGCTTCTGGTAACTCTGGCTGAATTGCCGGTTCACCTTTATCTGTTACAACTGCTTCTGGTAATGCAGGTTGGACTACGGGTTCAACAATAGCTCCAGACTGTACCTCACCATGTTCTGCACCAGTCTTAGGTTGTTCCTTCATTACTTGAGCTTTTTTAGTACCTTTTTCGACTATTCTTGTAACAGGCGCAGTCGTTGAAGTTGAAACAATTTCTCGTGAAACCTCTTCCTTGTTTACAGAGAATATTCTGACGATTTCAACTTTCTTACCTAATTTACCTTCTTGTTTTACTCTTACAGTTCCTTCAGCTAAATCAGGATTTTCTTGAATTTCTTCTTGAAAATCTATTTTTGTTTCTATAGTTTCGTCACGATATAAGAGTTCAGGTTTATTCAACTGGCCTGATAGAACTTCATCCTGTGGATTTAATGTATTTACCCCAGTCTTTTCTTTTGGAGAATTCTTCTCCTCTTTCTTCGTTTCTAGATTCTTATGTTCTGCTAATTGTGCTTGAGAATCTGAAGATTGTTTCTCTTCTTTTCTTGGATTCGTTAATTCTGTAGAAAGAGGTTTTTCAACTACTTGAACTTCTGTCGGCTTAGTTGAAGAAGCTGTTTTTTCTTCCTGAATATCTTGTACTTTGGGATGGTCTACAAAATTCGGTGTAACACTATAATCCACCTTTTGTTGTTTTGTAGGAGTGGCTGCTGATTTTTCTTGATTATTTACTTTAGGCTCAGAAGTTATGTTTCCCTCTTTGATATATCCAACATATCTGTAACCTGAAATATCTTTAGGAAGAGGTAATTTTTCTCCAGAGGTCAATTCATAGTCCGTATTGTAATTCAGTAAAAGATTATTTTCTAAAGCATGAGCTGAAATTAGGACACCATTTCCTATTCCTGCAACCAATACTAAATGTAATACCGTTTTATTCTTAACTTTTTTCTTAGAAACGGCAAAAATTAAAATTCCCAGAGCAGCTAAGCTAGCACCAGCAACTAGGGCTTGCATCTCATTCTTGCTTCCAGTATTTGGTAATTCCGACAGTTGATTTTGGGAATTTAACTTATAAACAAGATAATAAGTCTCATCATCATTCTCCATGTATGTCGGAATATCATAGACAAGCTGCTTCTTTTCATCTGATGACAACTCTGACTCTGTCACATATTTATAGTGAACACCTTTAGTCTCTTGAGCTTCTACAGATGAACTACCTAATACAGACATAAAAAATAAACTTGAAATCGTTGCAGATACAAGTCCTACTGATAATTTTCTAAATGAAAAACGCTGCTGTTTTTCACCAAAATACTTTTCCATTATTCCTCCTTGAAATAAAATTTATATTTATCTTACGAAGGCCTTCAATATATTAGTGTATTATCTATAAAAAAGGCATTACACTTTGATTATACTCTTAATTTACCAAAAAGTCTTAAAATTGCGTTACGTTTTCATACTTTGTTTTATATATAAAATACGAAGGAGCAGGGTTTGCCATTTCCTATTTTCTCTTTTTGGATAAAATGTAACCTACCATGAAATTTCCACGGTAGGTGTTACTCATATCAATAATCGTTCTAAAAATGGTTTGATGCAGTTGAGGAGAATTCCTTCTATCCAGCTTTCTTGTGCTGAGGATAGATGTTCTGCCTGGAGACTTTCTTTTAGAAAATCTCGGACTTGTTCTGGTGCGATTTCAAACTCAAAAGCTTTCATTTTATAGAAAAAGTCGAGCAGATGATCTGACAGATATTCAGTTGAAAATGGCACTTCTCCACTTTTTCGATATTCTAATAAGAGCCGAGAAAATCGAGCTTTTTCTTCAGGAAGCTCACGAAAATAGGAATTGAGGAGCCAGGTCTGCTTCTGCTTTCTTTCAATTGGATCCTGACTAGCAATTCGTTGGTCTTTTTCCAACTCTTTTTGGTATTGTTTGGCCTTGATAGCCCGTTCTGTTCGATTTTTACCAAAAAGAATTTTCTCCCACTTGCGTTCTTCTTGAGTCAGGGTCTCTGTAAATCCAAAGTAATCTTGATAAGCACGCTCTGCTGGTCCCATGGCTAGAACCAGATTGTCTGCATATTGCTTGGCGATTTTATCCCTCTTCTTGCGCTCTTTCTCTGCCTGGATACGGAGTTCCTGTTCGTAGTCAATTTTCTCCTTGCCTAGCTTGACAAGGTAGAGTTGGTCATCTGGTTTTCCAAGTAAAAAGGGTTTGATACACTTTTCAAGGACTTCTTCCATCCGAGCCTTCTTCTTGGGCTCTGCCTTGGTCCAACTTCCTCCTTGAAAGACTTCTAGGAAGAGCTGGTAGTCTTTCTCAGGTGAGAACTGATTGCCACGATTGGGTTTAAAAACACCTTTTTCCCAGAGCCACTTTAGAAGACGCTCGTCAAAGTCACTTTTATTGACCTTGATTTTTTCCTTTTTCTGGGCTTTTCTGGTCAGATTTTCAACCTTTCTGAGTAATTTTTCTTCCTCTTCTAGTCGCTGGTCAAGGGACAATCGATGAAAATGACGAACACAGTCGCTACCAATTGGAAAGAGGCGTTGGCCTGTGACACCGTTAAAGAGTTCATAAGCGTATTTGATGGCATTTCCACAGACACAATTGCTACGGCCGATACCGTTAAAAATCAAGGAAACTTCATTCCATTCCTTGGTAGCTTGTTCCCAAGTATCAGCTTTTGAAGCCTGTAAAACCGCATCGTGCAGGGATTTTCTAACTGGAAGTGTCATGAGGTCTCCTTTCTAGATTATACTTTTACAACTTGAACCTCGTCTTTACCGAGTAAAATCAAGTATTTTTCAATATTTTCAATCGAATAGGCTCGAGATAAAGCCTCTCCGTATAGGGCTAACTGACCACGATAACGGTCTATGAGTTGACTTGGTTCATCATAGCGGTCTGTCTTATAGTCGAACAGAACAATTTTGTCTTCGTAAAGCAGATATCCATCAAGGATACCACGGACAACGAAGTCTTCCTGACTCTTTTGGTCTCGTTTGAGCATGGAGAAAGGTTGCTCGCGATAAAGATGGTTGGTATTAGCGAGAATTTCCTGACCGAGAGCTGTGTCAAAGAATGCAAGAATTTTCGAAAGATTAATCTTGTCTCTGACAGCTGGGCTGGTTTGAACTTGTCTGAGAGTTTCTGTCAGACTAGCAAGGGTTGGTCTCTGGCTGAGGTCCATTCTCTGCATCAGTTCGTGGGTAGCACTACCAATCTCAGCTCCTGTTACCTTTCCTTTGGTTGAAAAATCTGGCAAATCAAAGTTGATTTTCTTGTCTACTGACTGGCCTTGACCTGCAATCTCGACACCTTCCATATCCATAACTGGTTCGTAGAATTTCTTGATTTGACTTGGGGTTTGAACACTAGGAAGTTCAATAGCTGCGCGGTGAAGAGTATTATATACTTCTACTTCTTTCAGCATTTCAAGCGCTTCTTTAATGGTTTCTGACTGACGATTGTCTGCTTGGGAGCTATCTTGGAGAGGACTTTTGCTTTCCAATTCTCCGATAGCTTCTCTAGTCAGCTGATCTTCACCAACAAAACGATAGCTAAAGTTGAGATGATCCTTGGCAAATACTTTACTGATAGCCCAAATCCAATCTTGGAAATTCTTGGCTTGAAGTCTAGTGTTGCTATTTAGTTTTCCATTTTTAGCTGCTGGGTATTCCTTGGCTTCCAGCTTTTCACGAGAACCCTTACCGATAAGATAAAGCTTTTTCTCAGCCCGTGTCATAGCAACATACAGTAGACGCATTTGCTCTGAATAGCTTGCCAGCTGTAATTCTTCTTCGTTCTGTCTATAGGTCAGACTAGGAATGGAGAGTTTGATGGTTTTAGGATAGTAGTCTTCTACTGCTCCTGTCTCTATTTTGGCAATATATTTGACACCAATACCATTCTGACGACTGAGAATGACTTCTGACATGCTGTCTTGCTTGTTAAAGTCTTGATCCATATTGAGGATAAAGACGTAAGGAAACTCCAGCCCTTTACTCTTGTGGATGGTCATGAGCTCTACTGCATCTTTTGGCGGTGCGACAGCCACGCTTGCCAAATCGTGCTGGGCTTCTAAAACTTGGTTAATCATACCAATAAAACGAGACAAGCCCTTGAAATTGCTCTTTTCAAATTGATCAGCACGCAGTGCTAGGGCAT
>ENA-OWND01002307-OWND01002307.1-metagenome-genome-assembly--contig:-NODE-2307-length-10336-cov-8.145900_pt1 | contig 10336 bp, 11 predicted proteins | sample MGYA00245342_ERZ651119 | MGnify/ENA primary metagenome ERZ651119 (study PRJEB26857, sample SAMEA4031756) | metagenome | biome: human; feature: oral; material: saliva | place: Philippines | collected 2014...
GTTAAAAACAAGATTTTATTTGGTGGGAAACATAGAATGCGGTCAATAGATTCCTAAGTGATTTCGTCTGATTGTGTGGCAGATTAGCAGTCTTGTTACCGTGGGCGTAGCGGGCTACGGCAAGGAAATAAGACTGCTAATCTGCCACACAATCAGACGAAAACAGTAGGAAAGCTCTTGATCTTTGATAATAAAACGACACCGTGGTCTATTGACCGTTTTGGGTTTACTACAAATTGATCATCATATTTTGCACTATCTACGCACAGTTTTTTTGCGTCGATACGTGTTGGCTTTTTCTGAAAACGTAGGCTATGATGCCGTGGGAAAGGGTACTTACGTTTCCCTTTTCAGTTTTTAGGATAAACTGTTCGCTTGAGGTAAACGAGGCTGTTCTCTGTGAACACGACGACCGTTTTGGATACTATGGCTGACATTGTCAAAAAAACAAATGAATTCTTTTGGAGATCTGCATAAATTAAATTAATTTTGCGAATAGAAAAGATTTCAACTTATGCAAACCAGATGTCATCTTTCTGTGCTGCTCAATGAACAGGCGAAAATTTATGGCGATCGCGAGGCTTTCATCTATAAGGACTTCGGCGGTGGTGAGTGGAAGAGTGTATCATGGCGCGATGCTGCCTATCAAGTTAAGCGCGTCGCCAATGCAATGCTTGAAATGGGTGTTCGTCCGGGCGAGAATATAGCCATCTTTTCGCATAACGCACTGCAATTTATCTATACCGACTTTGGTGCATGGGGTGTGCGTGCGGCAACGATTCCATTCTATGCTACCTCAAGCGAGGACCAAGTAGCGTTCATCGTGAATGATGCCAATATCCGATTTATATTCGCCGGCGACCAGCAGCAGTATAATACTGCGCGACATCTGTTTTCTATCTGTCATGGACTGGAGAAGGTCATTGTCTTCAACCGCAATGTGCGCATCTCTACCCACGACCCGGTGTCGATCTATTTCGATGATTTTCTGGCTATGGGCGATGGCTTTCCACGGCAGGAGGAGGTCGAGAGTCTGTATGCCCAGGCATGCGACGATGACATAATGAGCATACTCTATACCAGTGGTACGACGGGCAACTCCAAGGGAGTGGTCCTCACCCACGGTCAGGCACGTGCCGCCATAGAGGCTAACAGCAGCGCACTGCCGCTTACGCCCTATGACAGGATATTGAATTTCCTGCCTTATGCTCATATCTTCGAGAAAGGATGGAGCCTGTTGTGCATCTCCGAAGGCTGTAGAATGATCGTTCTTACCGACACAAAAGACGTGCAGCAAGCCATCCGCGAGACCAATCCGACGTGTATGTGCTCCGTACCGCGATTCTGGGAGAAGGTGTATGCTGCGATAAAGGCGCGGATAGAGGATTCCAATCATGCCATGCGTAAGGTGTTCCTTCATGCCTTGGAGATAGGAAGGAAGCATAATATTGAATATCTGAGCAAGGGGCTGACGCCGCCAATGGCGCTGTCGCTCGAATATAAGATGGTTAACTCAACCATCTTCTCGCTCATACGTAAGGAGATGGGACTGCTGAATCCGCATTTCTTCCCGACGGCAGGAGCAACAGTGTCGCCCGTAGTCGAGGAGTTCATTCATTCTATCGGCATCAATATGATTGTGGGCTACGGACTGACGGAATCGTTTGCCACAGCGTCAAACGACCATGTCGGCGGACCATATACGATAGGCTCTATCGGTCGTCCGTTGCCGGGGCTGTCAGTGAAGATAGGTGATGACGGCGAGATCCTGCTCAAAGGTCCTACGATAACCAAGGGTTATTACAATCGTCCTGACCTCAACGCACAGTCGTTTACCGACGATGGATACTTCAAGACGGGCGATATCGGTTATCTGAAAGACGGTGAACTATACATCACCGACCGCAAGAAAGACCTGCTGAAGACCTCCAACGGCAAGTATATCGCCCCGCAGATGATCGGGGCGAAGATACTCGTCGACCGATATGTAGAGCAGATTTGCATCGTTGCCGATAAGCATCAGTTCGTGTCGGCACTCATCGTACCGGCTTACTACGAGCTTGAGAGCTGGGCAAAAGAAAACGGCATCGCCTTCAAAGACCGCGAAGAACTCTGTGCCAACGCGGTTGTTCATCAAATGGTAAAGGAGCGCATCGACACATTACAGCAGTCGCTTGCCCACTATGAGCAGATAAAGCATTTCGTGCTGTTGCCCCATCACTTCTCGCTCGAACGCGGAGAACTGACAAACACGTTGAAGATAAAACGCAATATCGTCGTCGAACACTATAAAGAACAGATTGACACACTATACGAAAAGAAAGAATGATAACATTAGAGCAACTGAAAGATATACAAAAAAGGGCAGATGATTTGTTTCAATACCTCGACATTGACCGTAAGAAGGTTGAGTTTGAAGAGGAACAACTGCGTACTCAGGCGCCTGATTTCTGGGAGGATCCGGAGCGTGCGCAGGAGCAGATGAAGAAAGTAAAGGACATAGAAAAGTGGCTCACTGGCTATAAGCAGGTACGTTCGGCTACCGATGAACTGGAACTGGCGTTCGATTTCTTCAAGGACGACATGGTGACAGAGGAGGAGGTCGATGCCGACTACCAGAGAGCACTGTCTGCCGTCGAGGCGCTTGAGCTGCGTAATATGCTCCGTCAGAAAGAAGATCCGATGGACTGCGTGCTGAAAATCAACTCTGGCGCCGGTGGCACGGAGGCACAGGACTGGGCAGAGATGCTCATGCGAATGTATATGCGATGGGCTGAGAAGGGTGGCTACAAGGTCACGGTGAGCGACTTGCAGGAAGGTGATGAGGCAGGGATAAAGTCTGTCACAATGGAGATTGAGGGTGGCGAATATGCTTATGGCTTCCTGAAATCAGAAAGCGGTGTGCATCGTCTGGTACGTGTATCGCCTTACAATGCGCAGGGCAAACGAATGACAAGTTTTGCTTCTGTGTTCGTCTCGCCACTCATTGACGACACCATAGAGGTGTATGTCGATCCGTCGAAGATATCTTGGGACACGTTCCGCAGTTCAGGAGCAGGCGGACAGAACGTGAATAAAGTGGAGACCGGTGTCCGTGTTCGTTACTTGTATACCGATCCTGATACCGGTGAGGAGGAGGAAATACTCATTGCCAACACCGAGAGCCGCAAGCAGCAGCAGAACCGCGAGAACGCAATGCGACTGCTCAAATCGCAGCTCTACGACCGTGCCATGAAGAAGCGCCTTGAAGCTCAGGCGAAGATAGAGGCAGGCAAGAAGAAGATAGAGTGGGGCAGTCAGATACGCTCGTATGTATTCGACGACCGACGCGTGAAGGACCACCGCACTAATTTCCAGACGGCTGATGTCGACGGAGTAATGGATGGTAAGATTGATGGGTTCATTAAAGCATATCTCATGGAGTTTCCTGTCAACGACGATATGTAATATATATAGTTGAAATCATTTTATTATAATTATATTAAACTCAATAACTATGTCACAGAAAAGGAAAAATCAACGTGCTAATCATGACGCACAGGAGAAAAGACAAGCAGAGAAAGTGATTGTGTGGATATTCGGAATACTCGTTATCCTCGCAATTGGATTCGCAATATATACAATTACACTCTGATGAGCGGGCTTGAGATAGAACGTAAGTTCTTGGTAAGAAAAGGTGGTAGCTATAGAACAACCGCTTTTTCATGCAGCCATATACTGCAGGGATATATCCCCGCAGAGGGTGCAACTGTGCGTATACGCAGACGTGATGACAAGGCATATCTGACAATAAAAGGCAAGACTGCCGATAATGATATCACTCGTTATGAGTTTGAAAAGGAAATCTCGCTTGAAGAAGCAGAGGCGCTGTTCATGCTGTGCAGAGGTGGTCTGATTGACAAGCATCGCTATCTCGTCAAGAGTGGCACGCATGTGTTTGAAGTCGACGAGTTTCATGGTGATAACGATGGGCTCGTCGTGGCAGAGGTGGAATTGGCTTCGGCTGAAGAAACCTACGAGAAGCCAGAGTTCATCGGTCCCGAGGTGTCATTGAACAAGCATTTCCGCAATGCTTATATTATTAATCATCCTTATTCCGAGTGGCGAGAACTCGTGCCAGAGGAATACCGATGATGCTGCCTAAGAGTGCTCCGACGCTGTTGGCAAGGAAGTCCAGCCAGTCGCCGGAGCGCATTCCGCAGGTCAAGTAGGCCTGTGCCAATTCAACAATGCCACCCATTACGATGGGTGCCAACAGTCCACCAACGAGAAGCCGCTTCTTGTTGATGACATTGTTTCTGTAACCATATTCTGACATTATCACAGCCACTAATATGGCATACATAGTGAGGTGTGTCCACTTGTCGAAGAACCTGATATTGCTTATCGGACTTTCAGGAACAGGAATCATGCAGATGACACATATCACTATTATGAGTATGACGCTTATAGGCTGATGCTTGAGATATTTTAATATGTTGTTGTTTTGAGTCATTTTTTTTCGATTAACGGATGCTTTTGCTTTATTTCTTATGCAAAAGTATAAAGAAATTTATATATTTGCAATATGTAAGAGAGATTATTAATGATAAAGTTGGAATCGCAGATACTGTAATCCGTCATTACGGCTGATGTCGTCTATCGGCGATGGCTCTGTCATGATGTTTGGCAGAATATGGCTTTATCTTTGATAAGTATTGATTGTTTAGTATTTAACGAAGTGTTTTTGTTTTAAATGGAGCAGAACAGAGGAAATTTCGGCAGCCGTCTGGCATCCATACTTGTAGCCGCCGGGTCGGCAGTAGGACTGGGAAACATCTGGCGTTTCCCTTATGAGCTTGGTCGTAATGGAGGCAGTGCCTTCCTTATAATATATATAATGTGTGTAGTATTCTTCGGTGTGCCACTGATGATCAGTGAGTTTGCTGTCGGCAGACATGCCCAGAGTAACACGGCCCGCGCCTTCGGCATGATGGGCGGCTCACGGTATTGGCGGTGGGTAGGCTTTCTCGGGGTGCTTACCGGCTCACTTATACTCTGCTACTATGCCGTGGCGGCAGGATGGACGGTAGAGTATCTCTTCCTTGCCGGCGTTGACGGTTTTGCAGGAAAGACACCAGAGCAGTTCGCGACAGACTTCAATTCATTCGTCTCCGACCCTGTTCAGCCCATCGTATGTATGATAGTCTTCATGCTGCTGACGCTGTTTGTCATTCTTGCCGGTGTGGAAAAAGGTATAGAGCGAGGGTCAAAACTGATGATGCCGATGCTCTTTATCTTTATTGTATTGCTTGCCGTGGGCTCGTCGATGCTGCCGAATGGCGAGCAAGGACTGGAGTTTCTGTTCAGTCCCGACTTGTCTAAAGTGACACGCTCGACATTGCTCTCTGCCATGGGACAGGCGTTCTATTCACTTTCATTGAGCATGGGATGTCTTGCCACATACGCGTCTTATTTCCGTCGTGAAGACCGTCTCGTCAGTAATGCCATGAATGTGGCATGGATCGACCTGCTCGTTGCTGTGCTCGCTTCTGTTATTATCTTCCCTGCAGCCTTCTCCGTTGGCGTAGAGCCGGGGGTAGGACCATCGCTGGTTTTCATCACCCTGCCGAATGTATTCCAGCAGGTGTTTGCCGGCAGTCCGTTGCTATGCTATGCTTTTTCGCTCATGTTCTACCTCTTGTTAGTGTTGGCAGCGCTGACATCGGCTATGGGATTGCTGGAAGTGCCAACAATTTTCATGAAGGAGGAGTTCCATATACGCCGTCGATGGTCGGCGATAGGAGTCACTTTGTTTGCCATCGTCGTCGGCATGGCATGCAGTCTCTCCATGGGACTGTGGAGCGGTTTCAAGATAGCAGGGATGAATCTTTTTGATACCTTCGACTTCTTTACCGCCAAGATAATGCTTCCTGTAGGTGGCTTCTTTGCAGCTCTGTATGTCGGTTGGTTCTGCGATGAGCCTACACTACGCGGCGAGGTGACCAACGAAGGTACGACGGCAGTGAGGTTCTACCCCATATATCGTTTCCTCATACGTTACATCGCACCGTTAGCGATATTGGCAATATTCCTTAATCAGTTTGGCTTGATATAATGAAATCAGATTATAAGATATTGATTTTCTGCCTTGTTGTGGCATGTTTCATCATTGGATTATTCGTTTATGTAGACTCTTCAGTCGACGAGGACGTAATTTCGTGCGATTCAGTCAATGTGGAGAAGCCGGAAGAGGAGAACGTTTATTATTCTGGTTATGCCCCCGTTTCTAAACATCTTGTGCGCTTCGATCCGAACACTGCCGACAGCGTGACACTTCTGCAGCTTGGTCTTCAGCCTTGGATGGTGCGCGGAATATATAAATATCGTGCAATGGGAGGCGTTTACCGCGATGCGAGCGACTTTGCCCGAGTGCCGGGACTGACACTGAAACAATATCGTGAACTGTGTCCTTTCATCTCTATCAGTACCGATTACCGCCCTGCCAGTGAACTGGTAGGTGAGAAAAAGGATTTTCATAAGGAGCTTCGGAACGACACAATGCGCTATCCGCAGAAGATGAATCTCTCGGAACGTCTCGCCATAAATACAGCCGATACCACAGCATTGAAGCGCGTGCCTTCCATAGGCTCATACTTCGCACGCCGATTAGTCGATTATCGTGAGCGGTTAGGAGGATTCGTCAGTCTCGACCAACTGCTCGAAATAAAGAACTTCCCTGAAGAGGCTTTGACGTTTCTGACCATTCCTGACGGCAACATAAGGAAAATAAATATCAATACCGCCGACTTCCGTAGACTTAGCGCACATCCTTATATCGGTTATAAACGCACGAAAGCCATCGTCGACTACCGCCGCTTGAAAGGAAAGATACATGACCTTTCGCAACTGTCACTACTTGAAGGTTTCTCTGATGCCGAACGTGCCCGACTTGAGCCGTACATAGAATATTGACAGCAGAGGTAGTCGTCGTGCAACAAGGACTTTGTGATAAGATGTCAGGATGTGAGAACGGAAAGGGAAAGTCGGGGTGACCGGACTCGAACCGGCGACTCCTGCGTCCCGAACGCAGTGCGCTACCAACTGCGCTACACCCCGTGATATTGTGAAATTATAATGCAAAGGTATTCTAAAAGTTTGAGTTATGCAAGCGATTTCATAAAAATATTCTTATCTTTGTAGCATAAACCTAACAAAGATAAGATGAAAAAGTCACTGTTTTTCTTATTTCTCTCTTTCTTTTCCTGCATCGCCATGTCGGCAGCAGATAAGAATCTGACACGTTATGTCGAGCCTCGCATCGGTACGGCACACTGCCGTGCGTTCCATTTCGCACCCGGGGCCATGCCTTTTGGAATGGCAAAGCCGGGACCGTCAACAAATGGCTCCTTAGGTAATGCCGACGGTTGGCAGGCTACGGGATATGACTATCGTGACTCTTCGATTGAGGGATTTGTCATGACACATGAATTTCAGGTGGGCGGCATATCACTGATGCCTACCGTTGGCAGACTCATTACAATCCCCGGCAACCCCGACGGAACGGGTGAGAAAGGCTATCGCTCAGCCTTTACACACGAGGAGGAGACTGCCACAGCGGGATATTATAGTGTGAAACTTCGCGACTATGATGTCTTTGCAGAGTGTACCGCTACCGACCGTGTTGCTTTCCAGCGCTTCACCTTTCCTGCGTCAGCAGAGAGCCATCTGCTCTTCGAGGTCGGACATCAGCAGGGCGAGAGCGGTAAGGTAAAGGACTCGGAAGTTTGGATTAACGACGACGGCACTGTCGAGGGTTGGGTCGTTACCCTTCCTGAATATATAAAGAAATATCAGCCTAACGCCGACCAGCGCATTTACTTCAGCGCCGTGATGGACAAGAAACCTACATCGGTGGGTGTCTATAACGGTAAGGATGTGCGTACCGGAGCCACTTATGCTCATGGCATCGGTGCCGGCGCTTACCTTACTTACAATACACGTGCGGGCGAGCACATAGTCGCAAAGGTAGGTATTTCATACACTTCTGTTCAGAATGCCCGTGCTAATCTGAAGGCTGAGGGCAACATCTCTTTCGACGAGGCAAAGACACGCTCGCATGAAGCTTGGGAGAATATGCTCTCACGCATCACTGTCCAGACAAAGAACGAGCAGGATATGATAAAGTTCTATACCGGTCTGTATCATGCGCTGCTTGGTCGTGGCGTGTGCAGCGATGTCAATGGTGCATATCCTAAGCATGACGGAACAATCGGTCAGGTGCCTGTTGAGGGTGGCAAGCCAAAGTTCCGTATGTTCAATACCGATGCCATGTGGGGCGGACAGTGGAACCTCACCCAGCTTTGGGCAATGGCTTATCCTGAGCATCTCTCAGAGTTCGTGTCGTCAACGCTACGGCAGTATGAGGACTGCGGGTGGCTTGCCGACGGTCTTGCCAACTCGAAGTTCGTGTCGGGAGTAGGCACAAATCAATTGCCGCTGATGATTGATGCCGCATATCAGTGTGGTATCCGTGACTTCGACCTTAACCTTGCGTATGAGGCTTGCCTGAAGAATGAGATGAATGGCACCGACCGTCCCGAAGGTGCGGGAAAGGATGATACCACCGACTTTGTGGAATTGGGATATGCTCCACACCTTGAGCTTGGTCAGCCGCGCGAGGAATTCTATTTCTCCGCTTCTCACACATTGGAATATTCCTTCTCTGCATGGGCTACGGCGCAGTTGGCAAAGAGCCTTAATAAGTTGGACTACTACGATAAACTGATGTGGATGGCTCGTGGCTGGGAACGTATATTCGATGAGAAATCAGGTTATATGCATCCACGTCTGAAAAATGGTGAGTTCATCGCCAACTTCGATCCTATGCAGGTATGGCGCGGCTTTCAGGAAGGCAACGCCGTGCAGTACACTTTCTACGTGCCTCACATGGCTGACGAACTTATCTCTAAGGTAGGCTATAAAGAGTTCAACCGTCGTCTCGATGATATCTTCAAGGCATCGCAGCCACAGATTTTCTCTGGCGGAAAGGAAATCGATGCCTTTGCCGGGTTGCGTACGTATTACAATCAAGGCAACCAGCCATGTCTGCATATATCATGGCTCTTCAACAACAGTCAGCGCCCTGACCTTTCGCAGAAATGGGTTCGTGCTATCTGCGATGAGTTCTACGGCACCGACGGCGTACACGGCTACGGTTACGGACAGGACGAAGACCAGGGACAACTTGGCGCTTGGTATGTGATGTCTTCAATAGGTCTGTTCTCCGTTGACGGGCTTACAGCGCAAAATCCGGAGTTCTTTATTGGAAGTCCTCTGTTCGATAAGGTCACAATTCGCTTGAACAACAAGTACTATTCAGGCAAGGAGTTCATTATCACGGCAAAGAACAATTCAAAGAAGAATATCTACGTCAATCCGGTCAAGGTGCTCGACGGCAAGAAGAACACTGCCGGCAGCATCAGATTTGCTGATGTCGTTGCCGGCGGGACACTCGATCTTACCATGCAGTCAAAGCCTGTGATAAAGAAGAAGTAACAGCTCGCACCTTTATATAATACTCCGGTTCGGGAGAAGTTTTCTCTAAAGCATGTTACGCCTACCGGGAAATGATGTGGCGTCAGCCGTAGAAGAGCCGTGATTTATCACGTTCCGAATTCATAAAACAAGAATGACAATGATTCCTATGGTAGTTACTACGAACCAAAAAACAGCGTTCTTTGAAATACTGACACCCCCAGAAGCTCTCTATGGAGTGCGGACGGCTACAACACGCGGTCGCTTTTCAGAAAATGGAAGAGACTGATGTAGGTGATGCCGTTATCGTCGATGTATGGCGCAATGTCATCGCCGGTGATGATCTTCACCTCTCCGTTCTCTCGGCGGTTGATTAGCCGTTGCAAGTAAAGATCCCTTTTGATGTAGTTCTCCATAACGTTACTTTAAATTTACTGCAAACTTACAACAAATTTCAGATAAAGCAATAGGAAAGGGTGCAAAAACAGAGAGTACAATGAGCACAAGGAGTGTCAGTCCTCCCAATCGGAGGAAATTTCAGAGTAGCAACTGGGTAGTGACACACGGTCCATTGGAGATATAGGCTGAATCCTTTCTATTTTATAGGCATGGACAAGGAGGATATCGTTCATTTCATTGGCAACAACTGTGTGGATAAGCATGTTAACCTTAAATCTGTCAATATATTCCGAACTGATTTTGGTATTTGATAATAAAACGGCACCGTGGTCTATTGATCGATTTGAGTTTATTATAGTCATTCCTTTAAAAAGCAATGCGACAGAATGACTATACACAGGATATTACACGGTATCTTACA
>ENA-OWND01002309-OWND01002309.1-metagenome-genome-assembly--contig:-NODE-2309-length-10334-cov-7.619224_pt1 | contig 10334 bp, 7 predicted proteins | sample MGYA00245342_ERZ651119 | MGnify/ENA primary metagenome ERZ651119 (study PRJEB26857, sample SAMEA4031756) | metagenome | biome: human; feature: oral; material: saliva | place: Philippines | collected 2014...
TCGAAGTAGCCGACGACCGAGAGGACTTGCGCACCGAAGAAGAGCAAGCCCAAGAGCAGGCTTATCAGTATGAGCTAAAAAGTCGCAAACCAGGGGTGGATACGGAAGCTCGTTGGGTGCGCAAAGGCAGACACTATCGCTACGGGTACAAAAAGCACGTGCTGACCGATGGGCAAGGGTTGGTGGAGAGCGTAATTACCACGCCAGCCAATTGTGCCGATACGGTGTATTGCCCGAGCTGATAGAGAAGGCTGAGCTGACGCAGGGCGTTAGTGTCCTTGCCGATAAAGGTTATTGTAGCAAGAAGAACTCGGCTTGTCTCTCTGAGCACGGCTTGATTGATGGGATTATGCTCAAGGTGCAGAAGGGGATGAAGCTCACAGAGCGACAACGTGAGTTCAACAATCTTATCAGCAAGACGCGCTGTTTGATAGAGCGTACTTGCGGAAGCATACGAAGGTGGTTTTCTGGAGGACGATGTCGCTACCGAGGGCTTGAGCGAACGCATACACAGAATATCTTGGAAGCTATGGCATACAATCTGAAGCGTATGCAGGCTTCTTGTGCTCCAGAGCACCAAATATCCCAGAAAAGCCCCCTCTCGGGAGGATAACCCTCCCGAGAGGGGGCAAGGGGGGAGAGACAGGCATCCCACTTCTCAGCCTAAAGACTCCGATTTTCGAGGCAAGAAGGTACGTGCAATGAAGAGGTGGCCTTGCGCAATGGTCTCGATAGGTGCAATAGGTCTAATAAGTCCAATAGCCAAAGCCCTCTGTCACAATCATTCCTAGAGCAAAAAACAGACCATGCCGAGAAAGGGAATAGCATACATACAGAGACCATCGTAATCACCTATGTAAGGTGATGAATGTGCACATACCGAGAGCGTTGTCGTCACCTATGTAAGGTGATTACAGCGGACATACCGTGTCCTCTCTCACCCCTCTCAAAATCCCGTAGCTAGAGCTGTCTCCGTGATCGATACAAGCAATGAGTACTGGGTCGAGGATAGGGGCAGTAGGGTGAGGGAACTAGGCCTATCGGCAGAATCTGTGGGGTCAGGGAGTACACAGGGGTGTAGATAGGGGCAGGAGGGTGAGGGAGCTAGGCCTATCAGCAGGATCTGTAGGGTCGAGGGGTGGAGAAGGAGAGGGCGGGGAGGTAGCGGTAGTACCTTGGTGGGGGAGGAGATTTTTCGGGCATAATCACTACCTTTGGTACACACAACGCAAATAGACATCAATATGTCCATCAGACTTACCGAAGACCAGATACTACAGCTCGCACCCGATGCCGCCTCTGTCAAGGCTGTACAAGGACAGGCAAAGACCAGCAAATGGCCCCTACTGCGATGTGGCGAAAGAGCTTTGTGGGGACACTGCCAGGGCTCGGGGTCATCCCCCTACCAGACGATAGTAGACCTTACGAATATTGCCTTTAAGTGCTCATGCCCTAGCCATAAGTTTCCCTGCAAGCATGCCCTAGGCCTGCTCCTGCTCTATGCTCGCAGTGAGTCCGCCTTCGCCCAAGAGGACGAGCCCGAGTGGGTCACCTCCTGGATCGACAAGCGTGCAGAGACAGCTGAGAAGAAAGCTCAGCGTGAGGAGCGCAAGAAGGAGGGCGAGAAGGTCAAAGACCCCAAGCAGGCAGAGCGTCGGCAGGCCAATCGCCATGCCAAGATCTTGGCGGGAATGCAGGAGCTGGAGCTGTGGATGAAGGATCTACTGCGTACGGGTCTGATGCACGTAGCCTCTAGCCAGCGGGGGAGTATCTACGAAATGGCACGTAGGATGGTGGATGCGCAGGCCTCGGGGGTCGCCCAGCGGCTCTACGAGATCTACGAGATCGACTACAACGCTGAGGGCTGGAAGGAGCTCCTCCTCGATCGCCTCTCCCGTCTCTACCTCCTGATCTCTGCCTACCGTAGGATAGAGACCCTCAGTGAGGACTGGCAGGTGGAGCTTAGGACAATGGTCGGTATCCCTCAGGCACAGGATGAGGTGCTCGCTGGCGAAGGAGTGGAGGATGATTGGCTTGTCCTCTATACCGAGGAGCGTAGCACGGGCGATAACCGCACCGAGGTCGCCCACCTCTACGGACTGCAGAGTGGACGATATGCCGTGCGCTTGACCTTCATTGTGCCCGGTCGCCCGTCTATGGAGCTTAGCTTGATGGAGGGAGTAGTCTATCGGGCGAAGCTCTTCTTTTATAAGGGAGTGCTCAACAGCCGAGCCTTGGTACAGGATGCCACCCATACAGAGAAGACCTTTGTCCCTCAGAGCTTTGGCAGTATCGAGGAGGGAATGGCATACTATCGAGAGCGGATGGGGCAGAACCCCTTCGCCCAGCACACCTCTCTCTGTCTCGGGGAGGTAAGGATCTGCCCAGAGGGCGAGTCCTTTGCACTCTATGACGCTAGGGGTAGGCGACAGCCTGTCTCCATAAGGCGAGAGGATGGACTTTCCTTCCTGACCCTAACGGGCGGAAGACCTTGCAATGCCTTCGTCATCATCAGCGAAGGCGAGTGGCGGCTCATCTCCATTTGGTACGATGGGCACTACTGCATCACACAGCATGAGTATCACACCAAGGAGTATGAGTAGTACAACGAATAGTCTTGTTAGCCTAGCTCTGCTGGGCACCCCAGGTAGGGCGGTGGCCTGTCCCCTGCCCGAGCTGCAGGCAGAGTGGGAGAAGATACAGCAGGGGAGTGAGGACAGCGAGGAGGCCTTCTATCGCTTAGCTGCGATGGTCTTCGCTTATCGTCGGGCAGGTCTCTTGCCCGAGGAGCAGGAGGTGAGCTACCCACTGACGGAGCCCCTTGAGGAGATGCAACCCTTCCTCCCGCAGGAGCCTTCCCTCATCCTTCGTAGCCTGCTCAGCAATAGGCTGACCGCTACCCTTGCCTATGGGCTAGACCTAGTGGCTGAGGAGGGGCTGATCCTTCGCCCCGAGTATGTGTACGAGCTACTAAGCACGGTACTCAAGAAGGGCAGTGGCTACAATGTAGCTTGTAGAGCCAACGCCCTCAAGGTCTCGGGCAATAGAGGTAAGTGGCTACTCCCGCTCCTCGAGGTAGAGGAGGAGAGTCCCCTAGATCTAGAGCACTGGGAGCTATCTGGTCAGCAGGCTCGCCTACAACTCCTCAAGCAGGTGCGTAGGGAGGATCCTCGAGCTGCGATACCTCTTGTCGAACGTACTTGGCGTGAGGAGACGGCCTCCAATAGAGAGGCTCTGCTCTCGTGCTTCAGTATAGGACTTAGCCAAGAGGACGAAGAGTTCCTCACCGCCGTGATGGCGAAGGATCGCAGTCAGAAGGTGCGTGAGGTCGCCCGTTCGCTCCTCGGGAGCCTACCTAAGGGGCAGCTCGTCAGACGCTACTGCGAGCTCCTGAAAGGGCAGCTGAAGTATGGGCGCATACTAGGCTGGTCATATACCCCGATCCCCTACAGCCCCGAACTCAAGGAGCTGGGTATCGCCGAGGTCAGCCCCAACAAGGGCGAGAGCGATGAGCACTACATCCTGCGCCAGATAGCAGAGCGTGTACCCCTGACCTTCTGGATGGAGTTCTACGGGACGAGCGACCCGATGAAGGCTGCCCAGCGACTTGCCAAGAACCCACCCTTTGCCTCCTACTTTTCCATAACAAGTCCGATCGTAACCCTACGAGACAGGCACTGGGCCTACTGGGTACTGCAGGAGCAGTGTGATAGCAAGACCCTCGAGGAGCTTGTGGGGCTTCTTAGCCCAGGGCAACGAGAGGATATAGACCTACGGAAGTACAACGCTCGCCACGGCATACCCGAGCAATGGGTCACGGAGGGTGAGGAGATGTGGGGGCCTCGCTTCTCCCTGGCGTTCCTGAAGATCGTCAGTGCCTGCTACGTCTACTATCGCCTAGCGAAGACGGAGCAGATAGGTCTATCCCTACACCCCGACGTACAGCCCTTCCTCTACAATCTCCTGCACGGAGAGGATGCAGAGCATGTACCCGATATGACCCCATCCAAGCGAGCCTTCCTAGAGGATCTTCTCCTGATCATGCAGACGAAGGCCGCCCTAGACAAAACATTCCCAAAGACTAAATAAAACCACTACATACGTATAATATGAGCACATTACTAAGGCAACATGCCGAGCAACTCTTCGCAGAAGAACTTCACGAGCTAAAGAAGAACGAGACCAACCCAATCCCCGATAACTGGGTGCTATCACCCCAGTCGGTCGTCACCTATCTCCTCGGGGGGAAGCTCAAGAACGGATTCGAGGTAACCCCGAAGTACATAGGCCGCAGACGGCTCATGGAGATAGCCGTAGCAACCCTCGTGACCGATCGTGCCCTCCTGCTCTATGGGCTCCCCGGGACAGCCAAGAGCTGGGTCAGTGAGCACCTAGCTGCCGCTATCTCCGGTAACTCTACCCTCATCGTACAGGGTACTGCAGGTACGGGCGAGGAGGCTATACGCTATGGGTGGAACTATGCCCGCCTACTAGCCGAAGGGCCAAGCGAAGGGGCACTCGTCGAGACTCCCGTCATGAAGGCTATGAAGGAGGGTAAGATAGCTCGTGTAGAGGAGCTCACCCGCATTGGCTCCGATGTGCAGGATACCCTCATCACCATCCTCTCGGAGAAGGCGATGCCTATACCCGAACTGAACCAAGAGGTGCAGGCCATACGAGGCTTCAACGTCATCGCCACGGCGAACAACCGAGACAAGGGGGTCAATGACCTCTCTAGCGCCCTCAAGCGTCGCTTCAATACCGTCATCCTCCCACTCCCTGATACACTGGATGAGGAGATCGATATCGTGCGCAGACGAGTCGAGAGCTTCGAGCAGGTGATGAAGCTACCAGCAGAGAAGCCTGCACTAGAGGAGATACGTCGTGTGGTCACTATATTCCGTGAGCTACGTTCTGGGGCTACCGCTGATGGTAAGACCAAGCTCAAGAGCCCCACGGGGACACTTAGTACGGCAGAGGCGATCTCGGTGGTGAATAATGGCCTTGCTATGGCTGGCTACTTCGGTGATGGTGCACTACATGCTGAGGACTTGGTCTCGGGTATCCTCGGTGCTGTCGTTAAGGATCCCGTGCAGGATAAGATCGTCTGGCAGGAATACATGGAGACCGTCGTCAAGCAACGTGACGGGTGGAAGGACATCTATCGTGCTTCGCGTGACATGATCTAGTACCATGGCTACGTATATACTAGGGGTCAGGCATCACGGCCCGGGCTCTGCTCGGCGTGTACGGGAGCGTCTCGAGGCTCTCCGCCCTGATCTAATACTCGTAGAGGGACCACCCGAGGCGGAGGAGCTCCTAGGACAGGTAGCTAGAGAGGGCATGAAGCCCCCCGTAGCTCTCCTGGCCTACGAGCCTACGAATCCTCAGAATGCGGTCTTCTATCCCTTCGCAGCCTTCTCCCCCGAATGGCAGGCGATGCTCTACGCAGCCACTCAGGGTACGGAGCTACACTTCTTTGACCTACCCCTTATCTATCGCTTAGCCCAGACAGAGGTGAAGGCAGAGGAGACGAGCGAGGCAAGCCCAAGCGAAGCTCCCACTGACGAGGCTACAGAGGAGCTGTCTACTCCCCCTACAGAGCAGACCGAGTCGTCTACCTCAGCTACAGACGAAGAGTCCCCCGTGGAGGTGAGCGCAGTCCTTCCCCCCGATGAGGAAGAGCTAGAGGATGCCTTTATCTCTCCCGACCCCTTCGATGTCCTCGCAGAGATCGATGGCTTATCGGATGGGGAGGCTTGGTGGAATCTTCGTATCGAGAGTAGTCCCGACGGGGCAGAGGTCTTCGAGGCGGTGAGCGAAGCTATGACTGCCCTTCGGGAGGCCTTCCCCGAACGTACGAGTGAGCACGACCTCGTACGTGAAGCGTGGATGCGTAAGCAGATACGAGAGGCCGAGCGAGCAGGTGATCGGGTCATCGTCGTCATCTGTGGCGCATGGCATGCCCCAGCCCTAGAGGCAAGAGCCAAGATCAAAATCAAGGAAGACAATGAACGACTAAAGGGTCTTCCCAAGACGAAGATTACCTGCACGTGGATCCCCTGGACCTACGACCGCCTATCCCTATATAGCGGTTATGGTGCAGGTATCACTTCCCCAGGATGGTATGACTATCTGTGGTATCACCCCGAGGATGATGGTACGCTCTGGGTCAGTAGGATGGCCAAGCATCTTCGTCGGAAGAATATGGACACCTCCGTGGCACATGTTATCGAGACCGTACGTCTGGCTCACGCTACTGCTACCCTGAAGGAATACCCACGTGCCCTACTAGAGGACTATAATCAGGCAGCTATTACCGTTATGGGCTTCGGCGATCCGATCCTACTGGATCTGATCAAGGAGGAGCTAGTCATCGGTAATCGCCTTGGCTCTGTACCCGATGATGTGCCTAAGGTGCCCCTCTTGGTGGACATTGAGCGGCAACAGAAGCGACTTCGCTTGCCCTTCACCTCCGAGATCAAGACCGTAACCCTTGACCTGCGTAAACCACTAGACCTAGAGAAGAGTATCTTCATCCATCGCCTTGATCTACTCGGCATCGGCTGGGGGACAGAGCGGGGAGTCTCGGGCAAGGGCACCTTCAAAGAGCAATGGGAGCTCTACCATAAGCCCGAGCAGATCATATCTATCATCGAGCGGGCTGTGTGGGGCAACACCCTACAGCAGGCTACCGAAGCCTACATGAGCCATCAGGCGATGGAGGCGCAGAGCATACGCCGTCTCGCCGAGCTCCTAGATGAAGCTATCCCTGCCGATCTCCCGGGGCTGGTGACGATGATGACTAAGAGGCTCGACGAGCTATCTGCCTCCGCTGTCGATGTCGGGGAAATGCTAGATACGATCCCCAAGCTCATACGCATCCTGCGCTACGGCTCTGTACGTGCCTTAGACTTCTCTCACCTAGAGGGTATACTACGGGTAATGGTAGCACGTAGCGTAGCTGGGGGCTTGCAGGCCTGCTCAGGTATCGACGAAACAGCCGCAGACGATCTATATAACTCCCTAAGGGAGGTAGACCAAGCTCTTATGACCCTAGCAGACGAAGAGCTTAGGGAGCTGTGGCTCGCCTTCCTCGAGGAGCTTCGTACCTCTTCGCAGGTGCATCCTTTGCTAGCTGGTATGGCGACGTTGCTCCTTAACCAAGCTGACCGCTTGTCCAGCGAACAGATCGCACATAGTCTCTCCTACCACAGCTCGGTAGGGATGAAGCCTCTGGATATGGCGTATTGGCTCGAGGGCTTCCTTCGTTCCTCTTCCACGCTCCTCTTGCTGGAGGATCGTCTCTGGGAGTTGGTCAATGACTGGATCTGCGGTATCACGGCGGAGAACTTCCACGAGCTACTTCCGGTGCTGCGTAGGACCTTCTCAGAGTACTCTCCAGCCGAAAGGCGCAACCTCGGGGAGAAGGCTCGTCACTATGATGGCAAGCGCTCCTCGACCCAGAGTGTCGGGATGAGTACAGAGCCCCTTGACCATGCCGAGGCAGCTCGTGTCCTGCCCTTACTTCACCTATTCTTAGGATTAGACTAGACAAAAGAGATGATGCAAGAAGAATATCTGAAGCGCTGGCGACTGATCCTCGGTGGAGATGAAGCCGATGGCACCGGTGTGAGCCTCTCGAAGGAGGAGATACGGATGGATGAGTGCCTCGAGGCAGTCTACGACTCTGACCGCTCGGCGGGACTAGGGAGTTCGGCTCCCAAGGTCAGCCGATGGCTGGGGGATATACGAGAGTTCTTCCCCCAGAGTGTCGTGCAGGTCATCCAGCGGGATGCTGTATCACGTCTTCACCTCCATGAGCTCCTGACAGAGCCCGAGATGCTCGAGGGAGTCGTACCTGACGTTCACCTAGTAGCTACCCTCATGTCCCTATCGAGAGCTATACCCGAGAAGAGCAAGGCTACGGCTCGGGAGGTCGTCCGCAAGGTCGTCGATGAGCTCCTTAGGAAGCTCGCTGGACCTACCCAGCAGGCGGTCACGGGGGCACTCAACAGGTCCTCCCGACGTCGCAATCCTCGCTACAACGAGATAGACTGGAATGCTACGATCACGAAGAACCTCAAGAACTACCAACCCGACTATAAGACCATCATCCCCGAGATCCGTATAGGCTATGGGCGACGACGCAAGGCCATGAAGGACATCGTCCTCTGCATCGACCAGAGCGGCTCAATGGGTGCCTCGGTCGTCTATTCGGGGATCTTTGGTTCGGTGCTTGCCTCTATCCCTGCCGTCAGTACCCGTATGGTCGTCTTCGACACAGAGGTAGCGGATCTCACGGATGAGATGGAGGATCCTGTGGACCTGCTCTTCGGAGTCCAGCTCGGGGGAGGAACGGATATTGACCGAGCTCTGCACTACTGCATGGAGCGTATCACACGTCCAGAGGATACGACGCTAGTATTAGTGACGGACCTCTACGAGGGGGGCAACGAGCGGGAGATGCGCAAGAAGTTCGTCCGGCTGGTACAGTCGGGGGTACAGCTGATCGTCCTCCTAGCCCTCAACGACGATGGTTCGCCTTCCTATGATCGGGGTAACGCAGCATTCCTAGGTACCCTTGGGGTACCCGCCTTTGCTTGTACCCCGGACAAGTTCCCCGAGCTGATGTCGGCGGCGATCAATAAGCAGGACCTCAACCTCTGGATCGCTCAGAATATCAAGAGCTAGCCGTCATCGAGAGCAAAGGGTGGCTAGGGAATGCCCATAATGACATTGTGTATTTGTATTGTTTCGTGTAGTCCCCTGCTTCGCGAGGGTGATCCTTTGGCGGGGCAGGGGCTAGCGATTTAGCCCCAAAGGCTGATACATAGCAGTTCCTGACGCTCTACGCAAAGAATCTACGTATTCCTACCTACCACACCTATATCTCCTGGCTTTTGTCAGGGCTGTGCCTTCTCCAATCACCTTATTAGGAGACCTTTGCACGGCACTAGAGGGGACCCAGGTTTATTCCATTTGCGTATGTTTCTGATATTTAGTGTCTTTATAGGTAAAACAGTCGTATAGCTATGCCTACCAAACAAACCGAATCCGCACCGAGCTTCCTGCAAGTTTATACGCAGGTGCGCCGCGACCGCATGAAGCACTCGTTCCTTCGACAGATCAGCGCTTGTGTTGACTGGCGAGGTATTCGCACACTCCTCAACAAGAAGTATACAAAGACCCAGAACGCCACAGGCAATCCAGCCTATGATGCCCTGATGATGTTCAAGATCCTACTGCTTCAGACCTGGTACGGTCTGAGTGATTACGAAGTCGAAGAACGGATCAACGACTCCCTCCTCTTCAGCGAATTCCTCCTCTTGGATATGGGGCTTCCAGCTCCAGACCACAGCACCATCTGTCGCTTTCGCGCTGAACTGACCCGCTTGGGGATTATGGACAAGCTCCTTCGCGAGCTGAATAAGCAGTTCAAGAAGCACGGGATTAGCCGTATTGACCAAGGGGCTATCGTGGATGCAAGCATTGTGGATAGCCCGCACGCTCCCGATGGAAGTATCCTCATCGAAGTAGCCGACGACCGAGAGGACTTGCGCACCGAAGAAGAGCAAGCCCAAGAACAGGCTTATCAGTATGAGCTAAAAAGTCGCAAACCAGGGGGTGATACCGAAGCTCGTTGGGTGCGCAAAGGCAAGCACTATCGCTACGGGTACAAAAAGCACGTGCTGACCGATGGGCAAGGGCTGGTGGAGAGCATAATTACCACGCCAGCCAATTGTGCCGATACGGTGGTATTGCCCGAGCTGATAGAGAAGGCTGAGCTTACGCAGGGCGTTAGTGTCCTTGCCGATAAAGGTTATTGTAGTAAGAAGAACTCGGCTTGTCTCCTTGAGCGCGGCTTGATTGATGGGATTATACTCAAAGCGCAGAAGGGGATGAAGCTTACAGAGCGACAACGTGAACTGAATAACGGCATCAGCAAAATACGCTGTTTGATAGAGCGCACCTTCGGGAGTATTCGAAGGTGGTTTTCAGGAGGGCGATGTCGCTACCGAGGGCTTGAGCGAACGCATACACAGAATATCTTGGAGGCTATGGCATACAATCTGAAGCGTATGCCTAGGCTTCTTGTGCTCCAGAGCACCAAATAGCCCAGAAAAGCCCCCTCTCGGGAGGATGATCCTCCCGGGAAGGGGGCAAGGGGGAGGTGCAGGTATCCCACTTCTCAGCCTAAAGATCCCAATTTTCGAGGCAAGAAGGTGCAAGCTGTGAAGAGATGGCCTTGCGCAATGGTCTCCATATATTTGCCCCCTAATAGTATTGTTAATTCCACGTTAGCGATGCGATACCGAAACACCTACTCAAGC
>ENA-OWND01002311-OWND01002311.1-metagenome-genome-assembly--contig:-NODE-2311-length-10318-cov-7.727662_pt1 | contig 10318 bp, 7 predicted proteins | sample MGYA00245342_ERZ651119 | MGnify/ENA primary metagenome ERZ651119 (study PRJEB26857, sample SAMEA4031756) | metagenome | biome: human; feature: oral; material: saliva | place: Philippines | collected 2014...
CCATATTTAAATCATGAGAAATAAAGAGGTACGAAATACCATGTTGTTCTTGTAACCGTTCTAGTAATGTCATAATTTGCACTTGGATAGATACATCTAACGCAGAAATCGGCTCATCACAGATGATACATTGAGGCTCCATAATAAGAGCCCGTGCAATGCCGATACGTTGACGTTGCCCACCAGATAGTTCATGAGCATAACGCTCACCAAATGACATATTTAAGCCAACTTGGTCAAGCACCTCTTTTACACGAATCACGCGATCTCGGGGTGTATACTTTGGATCCAGTTCTAAAGGCTCCTCTAAAATTGCATTAACCGTAAGCCGCGGATTAAGGGATGCATAAGGATTTTGAAATACCATTTGCATCACCGGGTGAACAGACTCTCTATCCACATAAGGGTTGATATGTCGACCATTCATATAAATAGAACCAGATGTAGCTTGATATAAACCCATCAAAGTGTAACCAAATGTAGATTTACCACATCCAGATTCACCTACGATACCTAGGGTTTCCCCTGGTGATTGATATAGACTCACGCCTTGTACGGCGTGTACCGTTTGTTTTGGCTTAAATAAGCCGCCTGACAGGGTGAACTCTTTAACGAGATTGTCAGTCTCCCATACGTAACTCATTAAAGTCCCTCCAACTTAGCTAACCAACATGTAAACTGGTGACTTTCACCAACATTTGTAACCATCGGAACCCGACTACCACAGATTCGCATAGCCCATTTACAACGAGGATTAAATGCGCATCCACGAGGTAAATCAAATAGATCAGGTGGTTGACCTTCAACAGCCTTCAATTCGCCGTGCCATTTACCTTGAGGCAATGCAAGCAACAGCCCCAAAGTATATGGATGACGAGGCTCGCTAAAAATACCATCTACTGTAGCAGACTCAACACATTTACCTGCGTACATAACCATAACCCGATCACAAATTTGAGCAATAACACGTAGGTTATGAGAGATAAAGATAATCCCTATGCCAGCCTCTACGGCTAATGTTTGCATAAGGCGCAAAATTTGTGCCTCTGTAGTAATATCAAGAGCTGTTGTGGGCTCATCACAAATTAAAATCTTGGGACGACCGGCCACTGCCATAGCAATACATACGCGTTGGCGCATTCCACCGCTCAACTCATGAGGATATTGAGATAACCGGCGTTCCGGTGTAGACAGCCCCATCTTCTTCAATAAATCGATGGCAATGGCCCTTTCATCGTAATCTTCACCATACGCATTTGTACGATGGATAACCTCATACATTTGCTCTCCAATGGTCATGATAGGATTCAAGGAGGTCATAGGATCTTGGAACACCATGGCAACCGTCGTACCACGAAGTTCATTCCAATCATCTTCAGTAAATCCTAAACAATCATGACCATCAATCATGAATGTATCCGCTTTAATTTTAGTTTTACCATATGGCAATAAGCCCATTAAAGAGTTAACTAAAACGGATTTACCACACCCAGATTCCCCGACTATACCTAAAATCTCACCAGGGTATAAAGAAATATCTTGATTGCGAATAACTCGCAACGGACCTTGGAAGGTATTGATGGTAATAGATACATTACGTACATCAACAATAGCATTATTCATTATCTATCTCCTTCCTTAGGGTCTAATACATTACGTAAACCGTCGCCAAAAAATGCGAAACCAAGCATGGTAATACTAATAGCAACAGCTGGGAAAATCAATTGGAACGGATAAGAGCGCATGCTACTAATACCTTCAGAAGCTAGTACGCCCCAGCTCGCCATAGGTGCATTTACACCTAAGCCGATAAAACTAAGAAATGCTTCTGTAAAAATAGCCTCAGGAATGGCCAATGTTAAAGTAATAATGATCGGTCCTACACAGTTTGGTAAAATATGACGTAATAAAATTCGACGCTTAGGAATACCCATAGCTTCTGCTGCAATGATGTATTCTTCGTTTTTAACTTTCAAAATTTGGCTGCGTACGATACGGGCCATATTAAGCCAATACGCAATCCCCAACGCTACAAAAATAGAGATTAGCCCAGGTCCAAGTACAACCATCAATAAGATTACGTATAGTAAAAGTGGAATACCATACAAAACATCTACGATCCCCATCATGATACGGTCTACCTTGCCACCTATATAACCCGCAATGCCGCCATAGGCAACGCCAATCACAAGATTAATAAAAGCTGCTACAAAACCAATGGTTAAGGAAATACGAGCGCCGTACATAACACGTGTATAGATATCACGGCCCAATGTATCCGTACCAAACCAATGGCTAAAGCTTGGACTTTGGTTCGCATCAATTAAGGATTGGTCCGCATAGGTATAAGGTGAAATAAGTGGACCTAGAATAGCAAGCACCATCATCACAATAATGATGGTTGCACCAACTACAGCTAAACGATTTACCTTAAATCGTTCCCATTTACTAGGACGTTTTATAAAGCTAGTAATCTCTTCTTGAGGGGCTCGTTCAATAGGTAAAAAGTCTTCCTTATTCATCTGTCCCCTCCTCCGTTGTAACTCGTGGATCGATTAATGGATAAATCATGTCCACCAAAATATTAAGAAATACTACAAGCGCACTATAGAAAATCGTAATACCAAGAATAACCGTATAGTCTCGGTTATAAATAGATGTTACAAAATACTGACCTAGACCAGGAATCGCAAAAATTGTTTCTACGATAAAGCTGCCTGTTAACAAACTAGCTGCCAATGGACCTAAGTACGTAATAACTGGCAAAATTGCATTGCCAAGGGCATGACGTGTCAAAATGGTCCAAGAACCTAGACCTTTTGCGCGAGCTGTACGAATGTATTCTTGTTGATACACGTCAAGTAAACCACTGCGCGTTAAACGAGCAATAAATGCCATCGGTTGCGCTGCTAATGTCAACACAGGTAACACCATGTAAGAGGGGCCACGCCATAAGGCTACCGGGAACCATCCCAATTCAAAGCCTACTATGTACACAAGAACAGCACCGATAATAAATGTTGGTACCGAAATCCCTATTGTAGATAATACAGTTACCGCATAATCTACAATGCTATTAGGTCTCATGGCACTAATCGCACCAGCTGTAATACCACCAACTATAGCTACCATTAAAGATAATAAACCAAGCTGTGCGGAAATTGGGAATGCATCACCAATTATATCGTTTACACTACGGCCTTCATATTTAAATGATGGGCCCAAGTCACCTGTAATGACGCCACCTAAATAATCTCCATACTGTTTCCATACAGGATCATCGAGATGATATTTAGCCTCGATACTTGCTTTCACCTGAGGCGGTAATTTCTTTTCTGTTGTAAAAGGCCCACCAGGTATCGCATGCATTAATGCAAATGTTACGGTAATGATGACCCATAAGATTATGATTGCGCCACCTAGGCGTCGAAATACATACCTCGTCATTGTCACTTTCCTCCATAAAAAGTCTATTCGTTTTATTATACTACATTATGAAGTTAATTTCATGATTAACATCATTACATTTACAGAAAGGCTCACATAACGTACAATAAAATATATGATTATTTGGAGGTGTCTATGGTAGCAGTACCTAGAGTTTTAACAATTCAAGACATGAGCTCTATCGGACGCTGTGCCCTTACTGTTATGATTCCTATCATCAGTGCCATGCGCTGTCAGGCGGTTCCTTTGGCGACAGCGGTACTAAGCAATCACTTAGAGTATCCACACTATGAATTCGTCGATTTATCTGCTCATATGAGAGATTTTATGGACTGCTGGGATAAAAATGAAATTGACTTTCACGCTATCGTAAGTGGATTCTTGGCATCACCAGAACAAATTCACCTCGTTGAAGAAGCAATCGATCGATTTGCCTCTAATGGTCAGATGGTTATCGTCGATCCCGCAATGGCCGATGATGGTCGCCTCTATTCCATTTATACTCCTGATATGGTTGTAGCTATGCGCCAACTTGTATCTAAGGCCCACATCGTAAAGCCAAACTATACTGAGGCATGCTTCTTATTAGATATTCCATTCTCAACAAATCCTATTAGCGAAGATGAATTACGTGAGCGATGTAAACAATTACATCACATGGGCCCTGAAATGGTTATCATGACCAGCGTCCCATCGAAAACACATGCTGTTATTGCGGTCTATGATGGACCTACAGACTTTTTAAAAACATACTCTATACCTCTGGTTCCTGTAAAAGCTACAGGTACAGGAGATATTTTTACTGCTGTATTATCTGGTGCGGTAATGAGGGGATATTCTCCTTATGATGCGGCAGAACTGGCAATGAATTTTACTACCAACGCGATTCAAGCAACATTAGATACAGTACAATCGCTAAAACATGGAGTCGCATTTGAGTTAGTTTTGCCAGAATTAACTCAACTATAAGCTATAAATAAAGGGGAACTTATGGATTTACTTTATGTTGTATTACGAACACTGCTCATATGTACCATCGGTTTACTCATTGCATTCCAAGGACGTCGCATGGGTTTATCGATTTTTAACTTAACGGGACGGTTAAATCGACTACAATTTATCATATGCTTCATCGCTTTAATGATTTTATTTCATATTGTCCACTACATCGATAACATATTCTTGGATTTTGTTGTATCACTACCAGCATATTGGTTGACTAGGGTCATTATTTGGCTCTTATTGGCAACCCTCTTTCCTTTATCTTGTGTCTTATTTGGCCGTCGTATTCACGACATCGGCTTCAATGCATGGGCAGGAATCCTCTGGTCGGTAATCATGATTTTCATCAATACCTACTCTGCCGTATCTCCATTCAATTACATGCTAGAGCTTTTTATATGGCTCATCGGCTTCCTATTCTGGGTATTGCCAGGACAACCTGAGCCTAATCAATATGGCAACCCTCCATTTATGACTGTAAATCGGACAGTTTATGAACCAATACAGACTCCTATATCTAACAAAAAACAAGAAGGTCGAAAAACAGTTCGTAAGCGACGCAAAAAGCGATAATTAAAAATTAACACCCTACAATAAAAAACGTATCTCTATAAGTAATATATACCTTCTTTACTGGACAACCAGTAAAGAGAGTACATATCAAAGAGATACGTTTTTATTATGTCTTCTGTTTTTACAATATTAGTTCATTAACAACATCAACTCAATCAAAGTACAACCTATATATGCAATAATAAACTTAACCTTTTGTTTACGCGCTCTATCATCATCTGCAATTTTAAGTCGATTTGCAAGGAATCGTTTATCTCGAATTTGCAACAAAAGGTGTTTAATTCGCTCTTGGCTTTCATTAGCAGTATACTCATCACAATCAGCTGTCAATGTAGCTTGTTGCATGAAGATGCGTCGGTGTAGTTTACGCATTTGAATTTTAATATTGTTATGTACAAATGCACTTTGCCACTGTTTGCGAGAATCAAAATACATGTACAAATACCGAGGAATATTCATAACCAAGAAGGAAATGATAAAAATCCCTAAGGAAATTAAAAAGTATGTAGAGAATGAAAATTCCAATGTTTCTGTTGGTAAGTAGTGATGCAAGATAATAAATGTAATCCATACACCTATTGGCAATAAAAGAACCGCTGCAATATCGATAGAACGAAGCCAGCTAGTACGAGTTGGCACATCAGGTACTGTAAAAGTATCTACAGGATCATGGAATGCATAGTAATCCAACTGTAACACAGATTGACTGGTACGCGGGTTACCCAAGAGAACGGGTCCATTACTACCAATATGGCGCTCAGGCATGGGTATGAATTTCTTCACTTGTGTATTAGGTAATAAGTCAAACTGAATTATACCCTTCTTCTCAAAGCGTACAGTAGATCCTTTTTCACCTAATGCAATAGGGTTAAAGAAAATACCGAAGAGACTTAGACACCAGTTACCCAACAAGTGTAAAATAGAGTTCAAAATAAACCCACCTGTATCTATATTATTTGTATCTAAACGAATGGCAAAGGATGATGAATAATCATCGAACCATAAATCCTCTAAGGTGAATTCCACATTAATCACATTCCCCCATTTAGTAATAATGGATAGGAATATTTGATTGTTTGGTTCAAATTCAAATGTTACAGCATAAAAGAACCAATGATTACGAAGAGCGGCACGCAACATGCGATTAACCATATCTTCTTCTATATATAATAAGCGATGGTCAAACAAATCTTGTTCTAAAGGTGCTTTTTCTAATACGGGCGCCTTATCCACCACCGCATCTCGATCAGATAATGCTTCATCCACCAAAGCTCGTAATTTGGTGAAGATTTTAGTCATAACCCCTCCAAGGGTGAAAAAATAGGTTTTAATATAAAAATTATACCATATATTGCATGATTTATCGATAAAAGTATACTACATATACTATTAAATATAAATATAATTAAAGCCCCTTTTTGCATAGTAAAAGGGGCCTTATTAATGTAGTTAAACATTAGTCATATTATAATTTAATATTCATAATAGATCTTAAATTGCAACGTAATATTAAACATTGTTCAAATCTATAATTAAGCATTAATAATAGATACTTTAAATGATATTTAGTTTTATTGAATACTTGCCATGGATAAATAACAGTATTCATAGAAACGACCTTTAAGCGCCATTAGCTCTTCATACGTTCCATCTTCAACAATTTGCCCTTTATCCATAAATAAAATCCGGTCCATTTGTTCTAAACCTTCCAATTGATGCGTAATATATAGACATGTCCTACCCTCTACATAATGCATCAAGTCACGATGTAAAGCTTTTCTTGTTACTTGATCCAAGCCTTCTAAAGGTTCATCTAATAAAACGATTTTAGGATTGCGCAAGAACAATCTAGCTAATGCAACTCTTTGACGTTCACCACCACTCAAACCTTGCCCTCCACTCCCTACAATCGTATTCATACCTTCTGGTAATTTTTCAACTACCGATCGCAATGATGCACGGTTAATGGCTTGATCTAAATCCGCCATAGAAGCTTCAGGTCTTGCAAGGCGTATATTATCCTTAAAGGAAGCATTAAAAATATACGTATCTTGAGTTATAGTCCCCAATGCATTACGCCAAGTATCAATTGAAATATCTTTCAACTCCACCGAGCCTATACGAATGGATCCACCATAATCATATAACCTCTCAAGCATATTAAATAATGTCGTCTTGCCAGACCCACTAGCACCAACGATAGCAATGGATTTCCCTTGCTGAATATGTAGTCTGAGATTCTCATAAATATGGCGATATTCATCATAACCAAAGGATACATCTGTAAAAATAATATCATCATTAGGGTTAAATGATTTTGGTGATATAGGTTCTACAATAGATATCGGTTCATTACTGAGAGCCATGAGACGACTTGTGGCAACTTTACTTTCTGCACCATGATGAACAGCAGCAATCATAGGTTGTAACGCTTCAAACCAAGCCTGTGTGCCAATGGCAGCCACCGCTACCATAACACTAGCCCAAGCACCTGTTAACGCATTAGAAGCCATAATAGCTACAATAACTACAGTTAACTGAACGCCGCCTATGAATAGTGTATTACCCATATTCATGCCCCGCTCAATAGTACCTTTTTGAGCATCTACATTGCGCATCATATGCTGAATACGCTTATATACCATGTCTTCATTGCCATAACTAATCACATCTTCCAGACTATCCATAGTATCACTTAAAAGCGCTTTATAATCGCCTTGTTGAGGCCCAATCGTACGTAAAGATTCTTTATTATACAAATAAACAACCAAAGGTACTATTACACCTAATACGAAGGCCGACAAAAGAATAGGTATAATCAAACTATTGTCGATTGTAGAAACTCCATATGCAATCAATATAGTCAAGGCAACGGCTGCTACGGGTGGAATCAAAGTGCGCAAGTAGAAGAATTGTAATACCTCTATATCCCCCATGATGCGTCCCAACATATCACCTGCCCCAAACCGTTTGAGTATAGCAGGTGCCAATGGTTCCAAATGAGCATAAAACCACAAGCGCAAGCCATAGAGTCCTTGGAATGCCATGCGATGAGATGTATAGCGCTCAAAATAACGACATACAGCACGACTAACACCGAAGAATCGAACTCCTACGATTGCAAGACTTAAATAAGTGAGCCCTGGTTGCAATGCGGCAGATGCCAATAGCCAAGAGGATACTGTCAAAAGCCCAACATTCATAAACACTGTTAAGAATGTAAATAGCAAGGCCAATACTAATGACCACTTAGCGGGACTCAATACAGAAAACAACAACTTCCAACCTTGTAAGCCCATATTAGAACCTTTTGCATTATCTTTAAAGGTCTCAGTATATTTAACAAATTTAACAAAATGCTCTGTACTATTGATAGGTGTATCTACGACCAATGTATTCTCTGAATCAAATTGTTTTCCAATATACAACGGTTCTTCAAGAGTTGCTGAAAATTGACCTAAGCCAGATGTAACAAGGTCTTTAAAATACCCCTCTTCTTCAAGTAGGTCATGATAAGAACCTTCTTGAAGAATTGATCCATTTTTCAAGACATATAGCTTAGATGCCCAATGCATAGTTTGTAATCGATGCCCAATAATGATGACAACCTTATTTTCCATCAAACGCTGGATAGCCGTACTTATAATGGCTTCTGTTTTTACGTCTAGATGTGCTGTCACTTCATCAAGAATCAATACTTGACCCTTCCGGAGGAATGCACGAGCTAAAGCAATACGTTGCCGCTCGCCGCCACTAAGACCTAATCCACCTTCACCAATAACCGCATCAAGCCCATCTTGTTCTCGATTAATAACATCTAATAGCTGAACTTCTTTGCAAGCATCAAGAATCTCTGCATCACTTACATCCATACCAAAGGATAAGACCTCTCGCAAGGACCCTTTCATAATATGTGGATGTTGAGATACATAGATAATTTGCTGACGCCACCAGTTGATATCTAAATCACATATATCAATGCCATCGATAGTAACTGTTCCTTTCGGAGCCTGTAAAAACCCTCCAACAATATGGGCCATAGTAGATTTACCAGCTCCGCTTTCACCAACGAGCATAATAGGTGCATTACGTTCAGCCTGCAGCGTAATGTGGTGTACCCCATTCTCACTATTTTTATAGGTGAAAGTTAAATCTTTAATTGCAATTTCCTGTATAGGCTTATCAAGTTTAGACTCACCACCTACTGGTAAAGAAGGTGGACGCTGCATGAATTCTTCATACTTCAGAATAGATGTTTTCCCTGCCATCCCTGTGTGGAAAGCTGCCCCCAATTGTCTAAATGGAGTATAGAACTCCGGCGCTAACAACAAAATAAAGAAGGCTGAAAAGAATGTGACTTCACCATCTAATAAGGTTAGACCTAAATATACCGCAATCAGAGCAGTACTAATTGTACTCACTAATTCAAGTACTAATGCAGATAAAAAGGCTACGCGCAACACGCGTAAAGTGGAATCTTTAAACTCTTGAGATAATCGACCAATAACCTTAATTTGATCCTTTGCACGGCCAAAGAGCTTTAGCGTAGTAATCCCTTGTAGTACATCTAAAAAATGCCCCGATAGGAAGCTCATACGTTCCCATTGTTCCTTATTTAATCGATCAGCTTGCTTCCCAATCAAGATCATAAAAAATGGAATTAAAGGCACCGTAACAATCAAAATAATACCAATTATTGGCAATGTATTTACAATGGCAATCCCCATAATAAGAGGAATCATAATAGCATATAAAATCTGCGGAATGTAACGTGCTATGTAAGCATCTACTTGTTCTAAACCATCGGTAAGCATATGGATGACATCGCCATGACGTTCCTTATGCTGTATACCGAGCTTAAACATATGCGCCAAAGAGCGTTCTCTAAAGGATGCTTTTACAGCACTTCCCAAATGATTTGCTACCGCCTCTTGAACATAATGAGCCACCAATCTCACAATAATAGCAATAAACAAATAAATAATGGTGTTCGTTTCGTCAGCTAGTGTATGCTCCAAAAATATAAGATTATTTATTAAGGTTCCAAAGAACCAGGCTTGCCCAACAATGGACAGACTTTCTACTAAACAGGTTAAGCCGAGTAGCACAAGCGGTCCTTTATGTTCTAGCAGCGCTTTAAATGCGGTACGCTGTATCATACTATCCTCTACGGTAAATCTATTTAAATATATAAACTCAAACAAATTTAAATCCCTATTACTAAGCCTACAAGAGTCCAAGTGAATCTAAATTTATCAATATTATATTCATCTTACCACAAAAAAGAGGCGTGCCG
>ENA-OWND01002317-OWND01002317.1-metagenome-genome-assembly--contig:-NODE-2317-length-10296-cov-15.090909_pt1 | contig 10296 bp, 11 predicted proteins | sample MGYA00245342_ERZ651119 | MGnify/ENA primary metagenome ERZ651119 (study PRJEB26857, sample SAMEA4031756) | metagenome | biome: human; feature: oral; material: saliva | place: Philippines | collected 2014...
GGTAAAAGAGGAAAGCTACTTCCTGCGCCTTAATAAATATGCCGACAGATGGCTTAAATTCATTGAAGAAAACCCTGACTTCATTCAGCCTGAATCGCGTCGCAACGAAATGATTGCTTTCGTTAAGAGCGGCTTGGAAGATCTCAGTATTTCGCGTACATCCTTTGATTGGGGCATTAAGGTGCCTTGGGATCCGAAGCATGTTGTTTATGTCTGGTTTGATGCCTTGGCTAATTACCTGACAGCGGCCGGGTATTTGGAAGATCCGGAAAATTTTGATAAATTTTGGCCGGCATCCTTGCATTTAGTGGGCAAAGAAATTGTGCGATTCCATACGATTATTTGGCCCATTATGCTCATGAGTTGCGGTCTTCCTTTGCCGAAGAAAGTATTCGGACATGGCTGGCTTATTGTAGACGGCACGAAGATGAGTAAATCATTGGGTAATGTTGTCGACCCCGTACCCTTGATTGAACGGTACGGAGCCGATGCATTGCGCTACTATTTGCTAAAAGAAGTGCGTTTGGGACAGGACGGGAATTTCTCATTGCCGACCTTTATTAATCGTATAAACGCTGACTTAGCGAATGATTTGGGTAACTTATTGCAACGTACCTTGGCTATGGTCGAAAAGTATGAAGACGGCGTTGTTGCCGGTCCGACGGATAAAGAAGCAGTCGATGACGAATTGGCGGCATTGGCGGTCGAAACGGTTCGCAAGTTCGAAGCCGAAATGGACGATATGAAAATTGATGACGCTTTAAATGATATTTGGGGTCTTATCAGACGAAGCAATAAGTATATTGATGAAACCGTGCCGTGGGTTTTGGCTAAAGATGCCGACTGCGTAGGACGATTGCGTACAGTTTTATACAACTTAATGGAATCGTTACGGATTATTTCCGTTCTTGTCAGTCCTGTTATTCCTGCCAGTGCGGAAAACATGTGGACGCAACTCGGCCTGAAGAATTTTAAAGAGGTTAAGCTTGCAGATGTGGCTGTATGGGGAGGCTACCCGGTAGGCACACATATAGATAAAGGAGAAGCTCTTTTCCCGCGTTATGACTTGACGGAAGAAGTGGCGGAAGCTCCCGTTGATGAAATGTCGGCTGTCGATGTAGTGCCTGCGGCCAAAGAACCGCTTAAGCCCGAAATCGATATCGATACATTCGGAAAAACGGATTTGCGCGTCGGTATTGTTTTGGCTTGTGAAAAGGTGCCTAAGACATCAAAGTTGTTGAAGTTGCAAATTGATTTGGGCACAGAACAGCGGCAAATTGTCAGCGGCATTGCCAAGTATTACAAACCGGAAGATATGGTAGGTAAACATGTCATCGTCGTTACAAACTTAAAGCCGGCTACTCTTTGCGGAGTTGAATCTTACGGTATGCTATTGGCCGCTTCAGACGGCAACGATAATTTACAAGTTATCTTTGCCGACTCCATGGCGGCAGGAAGTCGAGTACGCTAATGCTCTTTGATACACATTGCCACATTAACGATGAAGCCTATAAAGATGATCGTGCGGAAATGATGGCACGGGCATTTGAAGCCGGGGTAGGTTGTATGGTTTGCCCCGGCACGGGCGTGGACACATCGGCTTCGGCGATTGAATTAGCTCGTGTTTATGATGAGGTTTACGCAGCTGTAGGATATCATCCTGAAGAGGCTGCGGCTGCGACGGACGAAGGGTTTGCGCAGATGAGGTCATGGCTTTGTCAGGAACCCAAGGTGGTGGCCATCGGCGAAGTCGGCTTGGATTACCATTGGCCCGAACCGTCTCGACAGATACAACAGAATGTTTTCATTGAACAGGTCAAGATGGCGGCGGAACTGGATATTCCTTTAATTATTCATGACCGGGAGGCACACGGTGATACGGTAGATATTTTACGTAAGTACGGAAAGGGTTGTCGCGGTGTTTTTCACTGCTATTCCGGTAGCTATGAAATGGCTAAAGAATTGATAAACATGGGTTTCTATCTCGGTTTCGGCGGTACGACGGTATTTCCTAAATCGTTAAAATTAAAGGATATTGTTGCACGCCTGCCGGAAGACCGAATTCTGATAGAAACGGATTGTCCGTATTTGACGCCGCCGCCGTATCGGGGTAAACGTAATGAACCGGCTTATGTCCGTTTTGTAGCAGATGAAATTGCCGTGTTGAGGGGAACGGACAGTGCACATATCCGAAAGATGACGTGGGAGAACGGGAAGCGGCTTTTCGGACTTTTGTAGAGGAAAGGTATGAAAAAGAAAGATGTAAAAATTACAATCATCGATTCCCTCGGACCTAAAGGTTGTCATAGAGGGCATCGTGTAGGGGATACGTTCAGCTATGATAAGGACCGGGGACGTATTTGTCCTATGGCCATGCATGTCGCCTTTCCGTATATCGATATTTTGAGATACGGAGGGGCCATACCGGATCAACCGGAAGGAACGGCTGTGTTTTGCTGTCCCGATGTGGACGTTATCCACGTGTTTAAATTAGAACTTGAATCGAATAAATAATAAATTGACGGCGGAAGGTTGAGTCCCTCCGCCGTATTATATTTGCAAAATATAATACGCGAAAATGTAATAAATGCTTGCAAAAAAGTAATAACAAGGCGTAAAATGAACGTACAGAGACGTGAGGCATAAAGCGAAAATCTTTGGTAAAAGAAGGCGGTTTTATGTTGGATTTCAGGATGTACACGTTTTTGAGCGTCTGTCGCCACATGAACTTTACGCATGCAGCGTCAGAACTCCATCTTACCCAACCGGCGGTGACGCAACAGATTCACTGGCTTGAACGCTACTACCGAACTAAACTTTTTTCGTATAACGGGAAAAAGTTGCGCCTTACCGGTGCGGGGAGATTACTCCGTATGGCGGCAAAGAACGTATATCATGATGATACGGTTGTGAAGCGGCAGATCGAGCAATTCCGAACGCATAGTCGCAGTTTGTTGCTCGGCGTGACTCCGACCGTTTCGGAGCATGATATCGGAGGTAAGCTTATTGAGTTTTTGCACCGATCCGGGAAAAAAGGAATTTCAGTTCGTATAGATACGACAGAAGAACTGACAAAGGCCTTGGAAGTAGGCTTTCTGGATTTTGCCGTTGTCGACGGGCCGGTAGAGGGGGACGGGATCGACAGCATGGCTTTCCATACGGAAAAACTGATTTTATGTTGCGGTAAAAGTTATGATATAGATAGAAGCATTGACTTGGAAGAGTTGAAAAGACATAAGCTCCTACTTTGCGGCAGTCACCTGGGGTCGCGACGGTTATTTGAGCAGTGCCTGGCGGAGCAACGGCTTACTTTGGAATCGTCTTTTATGTATATTGATTTAGGAACCGATGAGATTGTAAAACGATTTGCTTACGGAAACTGCGGTATTGCCGTTGTCTATGAAGGGGTTGTTCATGAGGATTTACGGGCTCGGCGATTACGACGCATACGGGTCGTGGGGATTACCGGCAAGGATTCATTCTCCTTTGTTTGGAAGGCGTCTCGGATGAGTCGAGAAGAGATTATGCGTATGTATCAGGGGTATTCGGATTGCGTATGTTGAAGGTTGTAAAACAGAAAAACCGCTGTACGGATTTCCTCTGTACAGCGGTTTCTTTATGTGTAAGTCTAGTCAGAGTTTTTGTAAAACTCTTTGAAGTATTCGACCCACATGCGAGTGGGATGAGAGAGAAAGCCCTTACTTTTCCAAACCATGGCCAAGGTCCACGTAATTTTAGGGTCTACAAGGGGAACGGTTACCAGACGAGTCGGGTCGAGTCTTTTACAGATTGATTCGGGCAGCAAGGCAATACCCATTTGAGTATGTACCATTTCCCCCATAAAATCCCAGTGACTGGTTTGGCCTACAATGTTGGGGCGAGCCGATATTTTTTGATAAAATGAACGAACATAAGAATAAAGAGAGAAGCTTTCAGGATAATAAATCAGCGGTTCGTCTTTAATTTCTTGCAAGGTAATCGCCTTTTTGTTAGCCAGCGGATGATCGGGCCAAAGGACGACACGCAAATACTCCTGATCGAAAATAAAGAAGTCGTAAGGGGTATCCGCATTAATCGGCAAGGCTACGAAGCCCGCCTGAATGAGCCCGTTATCGATAGAGGAAATAACATCGTGTGAGCCTACTTCGGCAAGTTCCACTTTGATGTCCGGAAATTTTTCAGAAAAATGATGGATAAACGGAGATATAAAGGTAGAGCCGATCATAGGCGGTACACCGATGGAAACGGTGCCGGAATTGAATTGGTGCGGGGATCCCAGCTCGTCGCTGATTTGTGCCAACTGATCGATTACCGATTCCACTTTGGGAAGGAGATAGGCGCCGATTTCCGTTAACTCCACGTGCTTTCCCGTTCGGTTAAACAGCTGTACTTGCCAGTAGTTTTCCAGGGCCTTGATACCCTTACTGATAGAGGGCTGGCTGATATGGAGTGAATGGGATGCCTTGGTAAAGCTTTTTTTGTGAGCTACTTCAATGAAGTAGGTTAATTGGAACAAATCCATAGACGAATGCCTCGTTTCTAAAATGTTACATTTATACCTAATTTCTTAAAATATTATGCTTATACATAGTACCATATTTCATAAGAGAATAAAACACCTGTTAACTATTGGCTTATAGACTAGCTTATGCAAATTTCGTCAATAAATCCGTCAAAAATTACTTAAACACATCAGAAACCTTTTCCGCTGCTTTAAGCCTCATTTCGTCCGTATAATGTACATACGTATTAATGACGGTAGAAACATTATCGCCTAAAAGACTGGCGACAGTTTTAATATCGGTGCCGTTAGCTAACAGCGCGGTAGCGTATGTATGGCGAAAATCATGAATGGTTTTATCTTTCACAACACGGCGAATAGCCCGGTTAATAGCTGCCGATTCAGAAATGTTTTCGGGAAACAATCGGCTGTTTTTAGAATGGATGCGGTAATCCTTAAGGACTCTCACCAAAGAAGGCGGCATCGGGAGCGCTCGGTAGCTACCCTTTGTCTTAAGGGGGCCAATGCGGCATTCAGCCTTGCTAATGCGGACAAACTGTTTGTTAATGCTAATGGTGCTATCGGTGAAATTTACATCATCCCAGGTGATCCCCAGGATTTCCCCATATCGGCAGCCGGTATAACGAGCCACGCAAATAAGAGTATAGCAATACAAGGAAGTCTCTCTTAGATAAGAAAAAAGTTTATCTATCTCATCTTTGCTAAACGTCTTTACCTTACGGGTTGTAGTTTTAATACGTTCAATCGAATCGCAAGGGTTGTGAGTAATAATCCCGTAAGGACGCCTGGCGTAATTAAAAATCGTCCGCAGCCTGACTAAATACATATTACGGGTGCCGGGTGAAAGTTTGTGGTCGTTAAAAATCCGAATGATTTGGGCGTGAGTTATCTCACGGATAGGAAGCGGCGCAATTTCGGAGAAAAATTGAATGGCAAGTCGATAAGAAGTCCGGGTATTGTATGTAAGGTTTACTCGCTCCTCAAGATATAAAGACAAAAAATCCCGGAGCGTAATAGTCTTTAAATCCTCCGGGATAAACACGGAGATCGTATTTTTTAATTCCTCTATTATATCTTGCCCGTATTCCTTAGCAGCTCGGCGCGTCTCGAACCCTTGTTTTGATTTTTGGCGCCATTTTTTGCCGTCCTTGTACGAAACGACGACTTGGTAACCGCCATCTTTCTTTCGTATTGTAATATTTGCCTGCACCCTACCACACCCAAATAAAAGAAAAGACCCATCCTGGTGCGCTAGCGCCTTACGGTACAAGAAGCGCGATGGGTACGTTAACCCCATCTTAGCACACAAGAGAACAAAAATAAACCGATTCACACCGCCATACAAAAAATGAGGGCCTTACAAAATGTAAGGCCCTCAGCAGGCAAGCTGCTCTTTGGCAATTGGCGGCAAAGCCGCCTAGGGGGCAAGCCCCTGTCTATGACCAAAGCATATCAAATACTGATACGAATGTCAATACATTATTTGCCTGTATAAAGCCTAATTATTTCATTATCCAATTTATCCAAAGTCTCATCAGAAAGGTGCAATTTATATAACGGATGAGAAGTCTTTTTGGGAGAGATAATACGAGCCTTACTAATGGTGGTAATATCTTCCAGACGCAAATAGCTTGATTTAAGAAGGTTCGGACTGTCGTTAACAAATTTATCAAATACCTTTAAATCAGAAAGCATTTTATCAACATCTTTATGTAAAGAAGAACCATCTGCCAGATTTTCTTTTATTTTATTCAAAAACGACGTGCAAGTAGTATAAACAGTACGATAACTACCTATAGCCGGAAACCCGAAAGACACCCCGGTCTCCTTAAGAACATTAGCCGCTAGAGTTCGATACGGTTTCCAAAATACAGAACGTTCTTTTTCAAAAATCAGAGTATCAAGGCAATCTCCTAACTCATGACCGATAGGCATTAAATGAGGATGCTCTTTAGAAGTAAGAGGAACAACTGTAACCTTACCGTTACTCTTAGGGCTAGAGCGAAGTGCGACAGCATAATGGTTATAGCGAAATTCGCTGTGCACGCCGTAGCCAAAATTTACAAATAAAATACTGCCGCGTTTTACATTGGGGTAACCACGCTCGATATTAGAACCTTCTTTACCGACATACCAAAAGAAAGAATTAAGCCATCCCCGTAGTTTTATGGCCTTGTCCGGGTTCTGTTTTTCAATAGATAACAACTCTTGCTCAAAATTCAAATCTAACCGCCACCTTTAATAATAATTACTTGAATTATATTGTCGTACTGCACGATTATAATCAGAAATAGCTTTTTGCATAGCTTCTTGAATACGCTCAATATCGCTGTTGGCGTCTCTTATATATTTTTCGACGTCTTTGCGATAAGACCGCATTTCATATGAGCTGGCAGTAGCCGGGTTATACGGCGCATTATACGACTTAAATTCAGGATAGCCGAAAATATCAAAATTGCTACCACCAAAAACCATTGCATGAGACGTCCCGGCCATTACTGTAAATAAGGCAATTAACAAAACTTTTTTCATTTTATTCACCCCCTAGTGGTAAAATCCGGCGTTTAGATATGAAAAAATATTATCCAGCCGAACTTCAACATCTGAAATACGGCCATCGAGCATAAATATTTCAGTCTCATTAGAAGAAACCTTGCGTTCTAAACTACGAATGCGCCGGTTGAGATCGCTCATATCAACATCAGAAGAAATATTATTAACCTGCCTCGTCACCTGATAAATAAACATTCCTTGAATAGCAATAATGATAAACATAATAACAAATAAGGCCACAATTTTCTTATTCATAAAGCCCTCCTAAATTTTCTTCTTATATAAACCCTATTCCCTACACGACCCGGCAATAAAACTCAACGTCCTTGGCTAGGCGGTCCGGGGGTGTTCTTCGATGTGTTGTTGTGCATCGGGGGATTTTTTTGTTGCATGGCTTGAAAAAGCATTATGTGATGGCTATAATATAAGAAAGGAACTTCGTATAGGTTTTTTATATAAAGAAACTGACCTACAGGTTCTTTACCATTTTAGATAGTAAAGGGCTCATATAAGGTGTCTTACATAAAGGCACTGAGGTATGGGCTCTTTTTCTATTCTTTGCCATATTTCAGCCAATCATAAACCCTTATTAATCTACGTAAATTAGTTTTTATCCCTTGTTTGGTCTCATTTGAAAATATGTTTGGATTTTCCTTTAAACAAGATACTAAATGACGATATAACTCATTGACATCTATTTCTAATTCATCAAGGAAACAAATTTCTAAATTTACCTTATTTAGCGCGTATAAATTTGTATAGTTAAGGCCCACTATTAGTTCATGTATCGAGTGAAGACCAGAATCTTTTTTATCACGATTATCTTTTATTGTTTTGCTTAGCAAGTCGTCAAGACAGTGGATATTAGTTTTTTCTAAAATCGTGGGATAAAGTTGGGCGGCACTCTTTAAGTATTTGAAGACAGGGAGCTTAGTGCTTTGTTTAATTAACTTTGGATACGCATATGTTAATATTTCGTCGGCAGTATTGTGTATTGTTTCAAGAACAATATCTTTATATATTTCATTGGCCTCTATGCCAGACAAGCCTTTAGGGCCTAACTGATCAGGAGATGCTATGGCAAGTACCAGCTTCTGGTCAGAAACCCGTTTATCATTAATTCCTGCGACATACAAATTTTGGGTAGACACTCCATTTAAGACATAATGATAAAACTCATCTTTAAACATGCGTAATAGTTTAGCGGGTAAAGCACTATGTATTACGCTCAGAGCCTCATACAAATCGGAATAATCATAAAGTCTGATTTTAGTCATAGGGATTAATTGCCCATCAATATCCATTGTGTGAGACGCTACCTTAGGCGGAGTATATTCAGAAGTGTGTTCAATAAAAATAAATCGATTTGACAATTTAGATGCATTTTTTGAGGACAAGCAATGAACGATAGAGGTTATGATTTTGCGTATATTAGAGTCGGTTATTGAATATCCAATAAAAATAATCGGGTTCTCTAAGAATATAGTCAATAATTTAGCTGATAAATATGACGCCTTGGCATCAAAATCTTGATAATCTGCTGCTGTAATAACGATACTATTAGGATTAGCAACTGAACCATGAATTTTATAAATTTCAGCAATGTTTTGAATAGAAGAAAATAATAGTTCTTCTTGACCAACATAACTAACATACCCGGGTGCAATATCTTCTAAAAAAGAGTCATAATTGGTAGTAATAAATCCAGCAATATTTCGCTCTGTTAACCCTTTCAAGGTTTCGATTTCTTTTTTATACTGAGTATTTATTTGTGAATGGCTAATAATGAAAGACGCAATTTCCGCCTTAAATGGTGAACAATTTTCTTTTGTTACTGCTTCCATCATTTCAGATGATAAGGTTCTGACTGATGGGGTATCGAACCATTTTTTATTGAATTCTTGCTCGACTATAGATGCGATTTGAGCGTAATCAGGACCATATGATTGAAAATATTTTGCCCAGCCCACAGGATCGCCATCCGTGATTTTGTCGATAAAAATTGTTATAAGGGCCTGCCAACTAGGAAGAGAATAATATCTCCGAGATAATCCGGCACCTACAAATAAAAACGGGGTTGTAGGCAGTGTTTTGATAAATCGATGCAAGTCATTTTCCATGAATTACCGATACCTCCAAGTTTTTAATCCATAGACTTAAAGAACTCGACTACCCAAGAGGAGTCTTATTTTTAAAGTTTCCCCCTCAGCTCAACGACTTTCCCAAGGATCTGAACAGGAAGGTCGTTTATTTCTTCACTGGAGTAAAAGTGTGGCTCGTATACGTTTGGATTGGTAGCGATAAGGGTAATACCTCTATCGGACTTACTGACTCGTTTAACGGTAGCCTCATCGCCATTTACTAGGACAATTGCGATATCTCCGGAGTCCACGTCACTCTGCCGCCTGACTATCACTACATCGCCCTCAAGCATCCGTGGCTCCATAGATCGGCCGCGAATCTGTAAGGCAAAAAACTCCCCCGTTGCCGCAAGCTCCGGTGTGATCTCTTCGTAATCTAGAATCTCCTCGACGGCCTCTAAGGGTACCCCCGCTACAACCCTGCCAAGTACGGGGATTTGGACTCCTTTGGGGCGAACAGGTGTTAACAATGTATTGGTAAGATCCTTATTATAAAGCGCGTCTAAGGACACCCCATAAACGTTCGCAAGTTTACTAGCTACGCCTATAGGTGGCTCTGCAACTCCGGATTCCCATTTTTGAACAGTAGTAAAAGATTTTTTATCCACAATTTTAGCAACGTCATCTTGGCTAAAGCCGTTTTTTAGTCTTAAGTATTTTAAATTTTTTGCTAACATAAATGGGCACCTCGTATAATAGGAATCTTTATATCTAAATACTAGCATCTGCTTTAATCATTTTCAAGTAGGCTAAACAAAATTTGAACAAAACTTGAAAATAATTCAAATATAATGTTGACACTTGAATTATTTTCAAGTAAACTATGAAACAACAGGAGGTGAGAATATGAAGTTCACAATTAAAGAACTCAGAGCTCGTAAATCTGAAACACAGGCTGATGTAGCTCAAGCTGTAGGCGTATCGGTAGCGACTTATGTGAACTGGGAAAAAAGCTTGTATAACATCCCTATTGGAAAGGTAGCCGCTCTTGCAGATCATTTTGGCGTTACTTTAGATGATATTTTTATTGCCTAAAAACTTGAATTAAAATCAAGTAAGAAAAGGAGAAAAGAAGATGGA
>ENA-OWND01002326-OWND01002326.1-metagenome-genome-assembly--contig:-NODE-2326-length-10254-cov-8.002059_pt1 | contig 10254 bp, 8 predicted proteins | sample MGYA00245342_ERZ651119 | MGnify/ENA primary metagenome ERZ651119 (study PRJEB26857, sample SAMEA4031756) | metagenome | biome: human; feature: oral; material: saliva | place: Philippines | collected 2014...
TTAAATTAAATAATCTTAAATTAAATAATCTTAAATTACGCAGGTGTAATCATAATACGTTGTGATTGTTCAGCCACGCGTGCACGAATTTTAGCTTCTAACTGGTCGATCAATTTGTCGTTATCAAAACGCTCTTTTTGACGCACGCCATCTAAGTAAAAACCACTCATTTTGTTTGAGCCTGTTACGCCTAAGTCAGAAACCAATGCTTCGCCAGGTCCGTTTACTACGCAACCGATAATCGATACATCCATTGGTGTTAAAATGTCTTCTAAACGCTGTTCTAATGCATTCACGGTTGCAATCACATCAATCTCTTGGCGTGAACAGGTTGGGCAAGCGATAAAGTTGATACCGCGTGAACGAATACGGAGCGATTTTAAAATATCAAAGCCGACTTTCACTTCTTCCACAGGATCTGCAGCTAAAGAGATACGCAAGGTATCGCCAATCCCTTCTGATAATAATAAGCCTAAACCAATCGCTGATTTCACCGAACCTGCACGAGCACCGCCTGCTTCAGTAATACCTAAATGCAGAGGTTGCACGATCTGTTTTGCAAGTAAGCGGTAAGATTCGACCGCGAGGAATACATCAGAGGCTTTTACACTTACTTTGAAATTGTCGAAATTAAAGCGTTCTAAAATATCCACGTGGCGTAACGCACTTTCAAGCAAAGCTTGTGGTGTGGGTTCGCCATATTTTTCTTGTAAATCACGCTCAAGCGAGCCAGCATTTACGCCGATACGAATTGGAATATTTTTATCTCTTGCACAATCTACCACCGCACGAATACGCTCTTCGTTCCCGATATTACCTGGGTTGATACGCAAGCAATCCACGCCATATTCCGCCACTTTTAAGGCTATGCGGTAATCGAAGTGAATATCTGCCACCAGCGGTACATTCACTTGCTGTTTAATTACTTTGAATGCTTCAGCGGCATCCATAGTTGGCACAGAAACGCGAACGATATCCGCCCCCACTTTTTCTAACGACTTAATCTGAGCGACGGTCGCTTCCACATCAGTGGTACGAGTATTGGTCATCGATTGCACAGAAATGGGTGCATCGCCACCCACAGGTACTTTCCCCACCCAGATTTTTTTCGATTCACGACGCTTAATCGGAGAATGTTGTACTGCTGACATACTTAATTAAAACCCTTATTGTGCTAATGGAAGCTTGATACGCACCACGCGTCCATCAATTTTAAGTGGCACTTCTTGCCCTTTATAATAAATTTTTACATTCGCAGGTGCACCAATGGTTAAGCGGTATTGCTCATTACCATTGAACGTCAGCACTTCGCCATTGTTGTATAATTTTTCGGCTAAACTTTTCTTGCTCTGATTACCTTTCACTGTAATCCAGCTCTCTTTGCCTGTAATTTCAATGCGTAAATCATCGTTACCGATGGCTGTTTCAGCACTTGGTGTACTATTTTGTACATTGTCAGCTGCTGGTTGAGCCAATACATCCGTTGCGGTAACAGCTGTCTGTTGTGCGTTATTTTCAACATTAGCAACAGGTGCTGTAGTTTCAGATGCTGCTTGAGCTTGAGCTTGAGTTTCAGCCACAGGTGCAACATTTTCTGCATTTTCGACCGCTTGTGCTGCCGTTTGAGCTGTTGGTTCAGCTGGTGCTTCTACTTGTGGGCTGATTTCAATCGCATTATGCGTTGCAGGCGTGGTTTCAACGGGCACAGCACTATTCACAAACTGATCGCGGTTTTCTTGCTCTTGTTGGTAATCTTGCCACCACCAAAGCAACGTCATACCAATCGCAGCTAATAGCACAAAAATAGTGAGATATTTTACCCATAAATTTTGTGATTTTTGCATCACTTTTCCAGCAGAAGTTTTATGCAGCACTTCTTTAGGAATTTTTACCTCGCCATAGTTTACGCTTGAAGCCAGATCTTCTGGCAACCGTAAAAAACGTAAATAGTTACGCACATAGCCACGCACAAAGGTCGGAGCTACATTTTGCAAAATAAAAATATCGTTTTCGAGCGATTCAATATGCGATTTTTTAAGATTTGTTTTTTGTGCAACATCTTCAATGGATAATTGCAGTGCTTCACGCGATTGCTTGAGTTGCTGTCCTAGCGAGAGTGTATCTGTTGAAAGTGTGATGAGAGATTCGGTCATAACAAAGTTCTTTTAATTAAACACACAAAAATATCTGAAAGTTTAAAGAGATCATCCCAATTTTGCAAATTTTAACTGAGAAATTTGCAAAAATTTGAGCAGAAAAAGGTAATTTTTCAAAAATTTTGTCAAAATCTGATATATAGCAAAATTTTTTGCAAAAATCAGGCGTAGAATGATCGCTTGTTTTATCCTTTTTACTTCATTTTATGCGAGGACGCTATGCCCCAAACAGCGCACCAAAAAACTTCAAAATCCTCATTGTTTAAACAAAATTTTGCTTCTGGATTGGTGGTTTTTCTGGTCGCCTTGCCACTCTGTTTAGGTATCGCCCTTGCGTCAGGTGCTCCACCACTTTCGGGCATTATTTCAGGCATTGTTGGCGGTATTATTATCGGCTGGTTAAGCACTTCGCATATCAGTGTGGCAGGGCCGGCAGCGGGCTTGGTGGCGATTGTATTAGGTGCAATTACGCAACTCGGTAGCTTTGAGCTTTTTTTATGTGCAGGCATTATTGCAGGCGTTATTCAGCTCATTTTAGGCGTGATTAGAGCAGGTAGCATTACCAACTATATTCCCGTAGCGGTGATTGAAGGAATGCTTGCGGGTATTGGTTTTTTAATTATCATTAAACAGCTACCTTATGCGATTGGCACGGATAAACTGCTTTTCAACGGTACGGATTCTTTTATTAACATCCATCTTGGTACCTTGATTATCACGCTGCTTTCAATCTCCATTATGCTTAGTTGGGATCGTTCCTCTAAACTCAAAAAGATAAAACTACTTCCTTCCGCGTTAATTGCGGTGATTGTTAGCGTCTTGCTAAACAATCTTTTTAGTGCTTTAGATAGCCATTTAGCCGTACCTGAAAATCAGCTAGTGCACTTGCCCGCCCTCTCTTCTTGGCAAGATTTAAAAGATTTTGTGATTTTCCCCGATTTCAGTGGATTTATGAATCCATTTATCTGGGTAACAGGTGCAACGATTGCGATTGTAGCATCCATTGAAACTTTGCTTTCCATTGAAGCGGCTGATCGATTAGACATAAAACGTCGGCTTACCGATTCCAATCAAGAATTACGGGCTCAAGGCGTGGGCAATATTATTTCCTCTCTACTTGGCGGATTGCCTATTACAGCGGTCATTGTCCGCTCATCGGCAAATGCCAACTCAGGAGCTACACATAAATTTTCCACTATTATTCATGGCGTTTTGTTACTCATTTGTGTGCTTGCTATTCCTGCTTTTCTGAACCAAATCCCGCTTGCCACTCTTGCAGCTGTATTGATTTTAGTTGGCTACAAACTTGCTCGCCCAACAGTTTTCAAACACTTTTGGCATAAAGGCATTTATCAATTTATCCCATTTATCGTTACTATGGTTGCGGTGGTGCTTTTCGATCTGCTCAAAGGCGTGGGGCTTGGCTTGGTTATCAGTATCCTATTTATTCTGCACGGTAATATGAAACGTGCTTACTATCTAAGCCGAGAAGAACTTGCTGATGCCTCACAAATCCGCCTTGATTTAGCCGAAGAGGTTTCATTTCTCAATAAAGCTGCAATCAAGAAAACGCTTAAAAATATTCAACCTAACTCAATGGTGATTATTAATGCAGAACATACCGCTTACATTGCTTGTGATGTACTGGAACTAATTGAAGATTTCGCCAAAATTTATGCCAAAGAGAACAATATCCGCGTGATTTTAAAAGGCTTCAAAGCCGATTATGATAGTCATGTAGATCAACATTCAAATATTAAAGTAGAGCATCATAAGCGAATATAGCTATTTGAATATACATAATACCAATTATTATTCTACTTAGTGTTTCTGATTCATAAACCGTTATCCCAATGCGAAATACCTATATAATCCGCCTAGCAATCGTTTGCGTGATAGAGTGCTAGCTCGTATAATTCGTCTCAGTTTTTTTATATTGAGGCTTATATGCAAACTTTACGTTATCCTGTTGATTCAAAACCTCCTTTCGGGTTAACCCTTCTTTTAGCTCTTCAACATCTTCTTGCTGCACTTAGTGGTATCATTACGGTTCCTCTCGTTATAGGCAATGTGTTAAAACTTCCAACGCCAGACACCATTGTGCTTGTAAATGCAGCCCTTTTAGTTTCAGGCATTGTCACTATTATTCAATGCCGCGGGATTGGCCCTATCGGTTTGCGTTTGCCAAGCGTAATGGGCACAAGTTTTACTTTCGTAGCAGCCGCACTGGCAATTGGTTTTAGTGAGCACGGCGTGGCAGGTATTTTAGGTGCTTCATTAGTAGGACCACTGATAATGGTCATCGAAAGCTTCTTTATGCCTTATGTGCGTAAATTATTCCCACCTGTGGTGACTGGTGTTGTCGTTATGATGATTGGTCTAAGCCTTATCCCTGTAGCGGTAGATTGGTTTGCAGGTGGTCAAAAAGGCGATGCCAACTATGCCGATCCAGCTAATCTTGCAATGGCAACATTTGTGCTTGTGCTCGTGGTAATTTTAGTTCAATGGGGCAAGGGAATTTTCTCCGCTGCGGCTATCGTCATTGGTATGATGGTAGGCTATGTCGTGGCATTAGCCTTCGGTTGGATTAGCTTTGAAGCGGTCAAAAATGCAGAAATTGTTGCAATTCCTCAACCTTTACATTTCGGTTTAGCATTCCCTATCTCGGGGATTATTGGAATGTCGATTGCTTATTTAGTTACCATTGTGGAATCAAGCGGTAACTTTTTAGCATTGGGTAATGCCACTCAAACAGAGATTACAGGTAAACATTTACGCGGTGGTGTGTTGTGTGATGGATTAGGCTCTGCCTTTGCAGCAATTATGTCTACAACACCATTTTCATCATTCGCCCAAAATATTGGCGTAATTTCTCTAACGGGCGTAGCAAGTCGCCACGTAGTGACCGTAATGGGTGTATTGCTCGTTTTTGCAGGCATTTTCCCATGGTTTGGAGCGTTAATCGTTTCTATTCCAAGCCCTGTATTAGGCGGTGCTGGTTTGGTGATGTTTGCGATGATTATCGCAGCAGGTATTCAAATGCTTGATAAAGTAGAGCGTTCAAAACGTAACGGTTTAATTATTGCGATTTCCATCGGTTGTGGTTTAGCAGTTACAACTCGCCCTGAATTGCTTAATAAATTGCCAAGTTTCTTTAAAGAAGTCTTTGGGTCTGGGATTACCGTAGGTTCAGTGTTAGCTCTTGTACTTAATCTGATTTTACCTGAAGATAAAGAATAAAATTATCAAAGCAATTGGAAAAATAGACTTGAAATTAGCTGGTTGAAACCTTATCTTGAAGCCGGCCGAACACCACTGATTCCTCGGTGGTGTTTTTCTTTTATTAAAATAATGTAAACAAGGAAATTAATTATGACTTTACAAGTTACCGATGCAACATTTGAACAAGAAGTACTAAAATCTGATGTCCCAGTATTATTAGATTTCTGGGCACCTTGGTGTGGTCCTTGTCGTATGGTAGCACCAATTTTAGATGAGTTAACAGAAGAGTTTGCAGGTCGTGCGAAAATTGCAAAAGTGAACGTAGATGAGAACCAACAAGTACCAGCACAATTTGGTATTCGTTCAATTCCAACATTAATTCTTTTCAAAGATGGTCAAGTAGTTGCAACACAGGTAGGTGCTTTACCAAAATCTCAATTAGCGGCTTTTGTTGAGCAAGCATTATAAGAATAAATACAAAAGTATATATCAATAACTAATTAAGTCTCATTAGTCAAAAAAGGCATAATCCCAACAGATTATGCCTTTTTTCACTTTTTAACCTAATTTATTTCTGACGCATCGCGGGGAATAAGATCACATCACGGATAGATGGTACATTTGCGAAAATCATTGCTAAACGGTCAATGCCTAAGCCTTCGCCTGCTGTTGGTGGTAAACCGTGTTCAAGGGCTACCACGAAGTCATCATCAAAGAACATCGCCTCGTCATCGCCCGCTTCTTTCGCTGCTACCTGTGCATGGAAGCGTTCTGCTTGGTCTTCTGCATCGTTTAATTCTGAGAAGCCGTTACCAATTTCACGTCCGCCAATGAATAATTCAAAGCGGTCAGTCACTTCAGGGTTTTCATCGTTGCGACGTGCAAGCGGTGAAATTTCCGCAGGATGTGCCATTAAGAAGGTTGGTTGAATCAATTGATGTTCTGCCACTTCTTCAAAAATGGCATTCACTACAGAACCTAAGCCCCAAGATTTTTGAATTTCAATGCCTAAACCTTTCGCGATTTCTACTGATTTTTCGAAATTGTCTAAATCTTCGCGTTTAATTCCGTTGCCGTATTTCACAATCGCATCGTGCATCGTAATACGTTCGAATGGTTTACCGAAATCAAAGGTATATTCACCGTAAGGCACGGTGGTCGTGCCAAGAATATCAATCGCTAATTTGCGTAATAATTCTTCGGTGTTATCCATTAAATCATGATAATCCGCATACGCTTGGTAGTATTCAATCATTGTGAATTCTGGGTTATGACGAACTGACACACCCTCGTTACGGAAGTTACGGTTTAATTCAAACACACGCTCAAAGCCACCTACGACAAGACGTTTTAAGTAAAGCTCAGGGGCAATACGCAAATACATATCCACGTCTAATGCATTATGGTGTGTAATAAATGGTTTCGCTGCCGCACCGCCTGGAATCACTTGTAACATTGGGGTTTCCACTTCGATAAAGTCTTTATCTAAGAAGAATTGGCGAATGCCCGACACCACTTTTGAACGAATAACAAACGCACGGCGAGATTCTTCGTTCGCAATTAAGTCTAAATAACGTTGGCGGTAACGGGTTTCTTGGTCGGTTAAGCCTGTATGTTTGTTTGGCAATGGACGAAGGGCTTTAGTTAAAAGCTGGAAGCCGCTAGCACGCACAGTTAATTCACCTGTTTTGGTTTTGAATAACGTCCCTTTTGCACCAACGATGTCGCCTAAATCTAATAAGCTAATCAGATTTTGATATTCACCTTCAGGTAAGTTATCACGTGCCACATAAAGCTGAATTTGACCGCTCACATCTTGAATGGTAATAAAAGTTGCCTTACCCATCACACGACGTAACATTACACGCCCAGCTACCACCGCTGGAATCGCTTTTTCTTTTAATTCTTCGCCATCAACATCGTTATATTTTTGATGTAAATCTGCCGCTTTATCTTCACGACGGAAAGTGTTCGGGAACGGATTACCGCGTTCACGCAACTGCGATAATTTTTCACGACGAGCGATCATCTCGCCATTTAGATCTAATTCTGTATTTTCTACTTCAGACATTTTGTTACCTTTTGGGTTAAATTTTGGAAAAAACACTCAAATTATAGCGGATTTTGCTGGTATTTGGTAGGAAACAAGCGGTCAAAATTGGCAAAAGTTTTGCGAAATTTGACCGCTTGTAACTTTACATCACCACTACATCAAACTGATCTTGATGATAATAAGGCTCTAATTTTACCTCGACTTTCTTACCAATGAAGGCTTCAAGTTCAGCAAGGGAGGCGTGACTTTCTTCGTTGATTAAATATTCCGCCACCTCTTTAGAGGCATAAATTCGCACTTTTTCAGTGTTAAATAAATGATGCACACGGACCACTTCACGTAGAATTTCGTAGCATACGGTTTCTACGGTTTTGATCGTGCCTCGACCTTTACAAGCAGGGCAGTCACAGCAGAGAATATGTTCAAGGCTTTCGCGTGTGCGTTTGCGGGTCATTTCCACCAAACCAAGCTGAGTAAAACCGTTCACGTTGGTTTTTACACGGTCGCCTTTCAACGCTATTTCAAGCGATTCCAGCACGCGTTTGCGGTGCTCTTCTTCTTGCATATCAATAAAGTCGATAATGATAATCCCGCCTAAATTCCGCAATTGCAGTTGATGCGCAATGGCTTGCGTAGCTTCAATGTTAGTATTGAAAATGGTATGTGCCAAATTGCGTGACCCCACGAAAGCGCCTGTGTTGATGTCAATGGTGGTCATCGCTTCGGTCTGCTCGATGATTAAATAACCGCCTGACTTCAAGTTTACGCGTTTATCTAAGGCGCGTTGAATGGCTTCTTCCACGCCATAGGCGTCGAATAACGTTTGCGTGCCAGAATAAAGACTCACGCTGTCGGTAAGCTCTGGCATAAATTCGGATAAGAACTCTTTGACTTGCTCGTAGGTGATTTTGGAATCGATTTTAATTGAACAAATATGCGTGCCGACAAAATCTCTCAATACGCGTTGTGCTAATGCCAATTCACCGTAAAGCATTGATTTGGTAGGATATTTCCCTTTGCGTTCTAATACTTTTCGCCATAAACGCTTTAAAAAAGCTGCATCTTGTTCGAGGCTCTCTTCATTTACTTCCTCTGCAGCGGTGCGGACAATAAAACCGCCGAGCTCATCGCAATAGGGTTCAACAAGCGCTTTTAAACGGTTGCGTTCTGCTTCGCTTTCAATACGCTGCGAAACGCCTACATGGCTGTTTTCAGGCATAAAGACCAAATAGCGAGAAGGCAAGGTAATATCAGTAGTTAAGCGTGCCCCTTTTGTGCCAAGCGGATCTTTTACGACTTGCACCACAATATCTTGCCCTTCACGTACTAATTCGCTGATGTTTTTTACCACAAATTGTTTTTTTTCATTTTCGTCCACACATTCGGTGTGCGAAACAATATCAGAAGCGTGTAAAAATGCAGCTTTTTCTAAACCAATATCCACAAAAGCCGATTGCATCCCTGGTAATACACGGGTGACTCTCCCTTTGTAAATATTGCCGACAATCCCACGTTTTGCCTCACGCTCAATATGAAGCTCTTTTAAAATCCCGTTTTCAACCAATGCTACCCGAGTTTCACTTGGAGTCACATTGACCAATAATTCAGCACCACTCATTTTGTTATTCCTTGAAATTTGATTATGGCAAGTTTAACACTTTACAAAAGGGCTGTAAAAATTAACCGCTTGAGATGGAAATAAAAAAGCCTAATACTATTCAATATTAGGCTCTCAAAAATTATGCATTCACTATGTGTTGTTCATACGCTTGTAAGGTATTTTGCATTAACATAGCTACCGTCATTGGGCCAACACCACCTGGTACAGGAGTAATAAAATCGGCTCGTTCAGCAGCAGCGGCAAAAGCAACATCACCTTTTAGTTTGCCATCTGCTCCTCGGTTAATCCCTACATCAATCACAATCGCACCTTCTTTTATCCATTTACCACTAATAAACTCAGGTTTACCCACTGCGACAACTAAAATATCTGCTTGGCGAACATGGCTTTCTAAATCTTGTGTGAAGCGATGAGTTACAGTAACGGTACAACCACCTAACAATAACTCTAATGCCATGGGTCTGCCTACAATATTTGAGGCTCCTACAATTACCGCGTGTTTGCCATATAAATTTATCCCCGTGGTTTCAAGCAGTTTCATCACGCCATACGGAGTGCAAGAGCGTAAAGTTGGAATTCGTTGGCATAAACGACCAACATTGTAGGGGTGGAAACCATCCACATCTTTATGTGGTGCAATCGCTTCGATAACTTTGGTGGAATCAATCTGTTTTGGTAAAGGTAGCTGAACTAAGATGCCATCAATAGCGTTATCGTGATTAAGTTCATCAATTAAAGAGAGTAGTTCAGATTCAGATGTTGTTTCAGGTAGGTCATAAGATTTAGAAAAAATACCGATTTCTTCACAACTACGGCGTTTACTGCCAACATAAACTTGTGATGCAGGATCTTCCCCTACTAAAATTACAGCTAACCCTGGAGCACGCTTTCCTTGGGTAATGTGTCCCGCAATTTTGGTTGCAATATTGGCTTTGATGTTTTTAGATAATTCAGTACCTGAAATAATTCTGGCAGTCATAAACTCTCCTTAAATGAGGGGATGATGATATGAAAACGTTTGCTATTTTCTCAAAAAAAAGGCTTTTTGATAAGTAAATTTTAAGAAACGCATAAAACTCAATCATCTGATAGAAATATAGCGATTTTTATTTGACAAGCCAATCGATCTCTCTATAATGAAAACCAATTATCGGCGAGTAGCGCAGCTTGGTAGCGCAACTGGTTTGGGACCAGTGGGTCGT
>ENA-OWND01002337-OWND01002337.1-metagenome-genome-assembly--contig:-NODE-2337-length-10220-cov-4.717265_pt1 | contig 10220 bp, 8 predicted proteins | sample MGYA00245342_ERZ651119 | MGnify/ENA primary metagenome ERZ651119 (study PRJEB26857, sample SAMEA4031756) | metagenome | biome: human; feature: oral; material: saliva | place: Philippines | collected 2014...
CGTTTACTTGTACGGGGCCACCGGATCCCTTACAAACCAAGTGAAGAAAAAGTAAAAAATCCGATTAGTCATATTTCTATTCCACCGCTTTATCTAGTCGTTTTCGCAATTCTATTTCTCATTTTCATTATTTTGGCTTGGAATAAGTGGAAATCGAAAAAAGCATAGAAAGAGCTATCATGTCAAGAAAAAAGAAAAACCAAAAACGGCTGCGACTAACCTATAAGATACTTACCATTCTGGGTTGCTTGATGATCTGTTATCCCTTTGTCAGTCAGATTTATTACCAATATGTGACTATGCAAGAGACAAAGCAATTTGATGACGAGAAAGGTAAATTAGTTGACCAAGATGTTGAAAATCGTATTGAACTCGCCAAAGCCTATAATAGCACCTTGTCCCCAGAAAAAATAGGAGATCCTTTCTCAAGCAAAAAAAAAGAGGAAGGTGGAGCCGAATATGCTCGCATGTTGCAACTGCAAGAAAAGATCGGCTATGTCACTATCCCTTCTATCAATCAAAAAATTCCCATCCGGGCAGGGTCATCTGAGAATGTCTTGCAAAACGGAGCAGGCCACTTAGAAGGAACCAGCCTACCCGTCGGTGGAGTTAGCACCCATACGGTCATCACCGCCCACAGAGGACTTCCCACAGCCAGACTTTTCACCGACTTGGATAAGGTAAAGGTCGGAGATGTCTTTTACATCACCAATATCAAAGAAACCTTGGCTTATCAGGTAGATAAGATTTTAACCGTTGAGCCTACCGATTTCAAACCAATACTGGTTAAAGAAGGCGAAGATCGTGCCACTCTTTTGACTTGCACGCCTTATATGATTAATTCTCATCGCCTACTCGTTCAAGGCAAACGCATACCTTTCCACGAAGCTGAAAAGGAGAAAAAAACAAAGATTGACTTTTTTGCCCAATACAAATGGTTTATCCTTCTTGCTACCGGACTCATCCTCCTACTCTTAGGCTATCTACTCTTTAAAATGTTAAGAAAGAAAGGAAAAGAAACATCACTTTCATGAAAAAGAAAAAACAATTACTTGGGCTGAGCCTTCTATTGATTGGAATCGCGCTCTTCCTTTTTCCTTTTTTATCTATGATTAAAGAGGACATCTGGCAATCCAATGCCCAGCGCACCTATCAGCAGACCAGCGAGGAAACATTCCAAAAACTACGAACAGCCTTAGAACAAACCACTGTCACCGGAGCTATCCAAGATATTTTCCTAACAAAAAAAGAGACCGACGCCAAGCAAAAAACGCCCTACTCAGATCTGCTAGATACCAATCAAGTCGCTGGACGCATGACCATTCCTGCTTTAGGACAGCATTTCGACCTCTATCTTGACGCTGACTATGATAAGCTCCTAAAGGGCGTAGCGACTCTCGTCGGAACATCTGCTCCTCTGGGTATAAAAGGGCAACGACCGATTATCGCAGGACATAGAATTAATTATAATGACGTGTCTTTCTACTTTCTCCCCTCCCTCAAAAAAGGAGATAAAATTTATTTCGATATTCTTGGAAAAAATCTAGAATACGAAGTAACCGATAGCGAGATCATTGATGAATACGAAAGCGAAAAACTTAAACCAATCGAAAACGAAGACATGGTTACGCTCATGACCTGTATGAACGAACCAAGCTATGACAAACGGCTCCTTGTCAATGCAAAAAGAGTTGTTTCAGATAGTGAAAAAAAGCAAAATGTATCTACTAATCCCTTGATTCCCTTTGTTAGCAACCAACATATTAAACTTGGTTTCAAGTTACAAAGGCTAGCCCCTTATTTGATTGTGATTGTTGGAACAGCGATTTTTCTCTTTTTCACCAAGCGACTATGGAATATCATAAAAAAACACTGATTCATCAGTGTTTTTTCTCGCTTTTATAAAGCTTATATCCTAGCCCGATTAAAACGACGGCAATTCCTAAAAACCAATAAATGGCTAAGGTTCCCGTTTTGATAATCGGTGTTCTTGGCGTAGTCGGTGGCACCAGTGTATTGGTAATCACAGTGCCAGTTTTATCTGCCATGTTTTGATAAGTTGCTGTATAGCCATTAGGAACATCTTCTTCAGCTGTGTAGGTGTAATCTTTCCCTGCCGCATCTGTTTTTTCTAAATTCATAAAGGTATGTTCCCAGTTGTTGCTGTCATTCAGCTCAATTTCATCAATGACTTGCCCATTTTGTTTGAGATGAACAGTGATACTGTTTAGCTTTTTACCTTTCCATTCTTTCCGAACTTTAAAACTCGTCTTGTCTTCTCTCTGTTTTAAAACTTGCTTGGGATAGACATGAACGGCGTCATTTCCTACCGTGAAATAGCTGCCATCGGGTTTTGTCACAGGCAGTTCCACTTCTAATGGAACTGGTGTCGTATCACCCAACATCTGATTTCCTGCTAACTTTGATTTTTCTTTATTGACAACAATATAGTACTTACCTGCCTTCAAACCGCTAAAGATGAGACGACCACCATTTTCAGTTATCTTTGTTTGAACAAGCTCTCCATCCGCCTTATCCTTGTGAATATCAAAGGCAACGCCATCAATGGTTGAGGCCTCACTACCAAAATAATTCTCAATGTCTAAAGGTTGTCCAGAATAACTATCTTTTCCTCCACCTTTGGGCCAACCATTCAAATCTTTTAACTTAACCAAGGTTAACACAATATCGTAGGTTGCATCTGACGAGGCTTGATTTTCCTGAGATGAGACGGTTGTAAATGGCCGCAAAGCTACCAAAATAACAATGGCCGTAAGTATGGATAGCAGACTGCTCAATATTCTTTTTCTTGTCATAGTATCCTCCTAAAACATAGCACTTGCACTCTTCACTAGGATATTCAACTCTTTTAAATACCCTAGTGAAGAGGTAAGGATTGTCCTTACTTCTTCATTTTATTACTTAGCTGAACGACGTTTCGCAATGAAACCTAAACCAACAACCAAGACACCCGCTGCAATCACGAGAGCTGAACCGATACCACCCGTTTGTGGGATAGTAACTTTGTTGTTGTTAACTTGGTTAATTGCACCTGTGTAAGTTGTTGAAGAGATGGTGAACTCAACTGGTTGCTGCAACAAAGCGTAACCTGTTGGTGCTTCAACTTCGACCAATTTGTACTTAGTTTCACCAGTGGCGTTGTCATTTCCTTTTTCACCATAAGGAAGACCTTTAACTTCAAAAGTACCATCAGCTGCTGAAGTGAAGACAGTTGCATCTGCTTTATTAGCAACCCACTCATTTTTAGCAGGAGTTGTTCCTGATGCAGCTGTTTGTTTCAAATACTTGTCACCAGCTTCATTTGTAACAACAAACTTAGCCCCTGCAAGTTTAGCTGATGTCGCTTTGTCAATTTTTTCAAACTTAGCACCACCAGTGTGGAGTTCTGGGTTTTCATTAGGTTTAACTTCTTTTGTTGAATCTGGGTTAGTACCATAAGTCAACTTAACATCATTGGGGTTGGCTGCACCCATAACCGCTTCTTCATTGATGACTGCGTCATAAGTAATAGTGATAACATCTTTTGGATTTAATGTTTTGATGTAATCTTCATTGAAAGCAATGCTAATTGCTGCTCCTTTTGTACCAACTGGATCTGTACCAGTAGTTGAATAGTTAGAAGGGTCTACATCAGTGGCACCATTTTTAACAACAAGTTTACCTGTGTAAGTCAAACCTGCTGAGAACTTATCGGTGAATTTTAAAACTTTATAGTCTTTAATACCTTCTGGCATTGTAGAAGTAACCTTGAAGGTTTTTGTTTCACCAACAAGAGCAGTATCGTGTTTAGCGTCTTCGCTAACTACTTTATCAATACTTGGTTTGTCAACGGTATTCTTTGGATAAACATAGAGGGCATCAGCTCCAGTTGTAAATGTTCCACCTTCAGCTTTATAAACTGGAAGTTCAACAACAAGTGGTACAGCCTTTGAGTTAGCAAGTTCTTCTTTTCCAGCAATCGTTGATTTTGTCTTGTCTTCAACGATGATGTACTTACCTTCTCTAAGACCTTTAAAAGTAATTTGACCCTTAGAGTCAGTTTGTCCTTCAACGACAGTACCTTGTGCGGCTGCACCGATATGATCTGCTGCAGAATCACTGTATTGGTAAACTTTGAAGAATACTCCTGGAAGGGTATCTTCTGTACCAAAGTAAGTGCCGCTGTCTAACTTAGCACCAGTGTAAGAGTCTTTTCCTTCACCTTTAGGGAAGTTCTTCAAATTATCTTCTGACAATTTGACCTTAGTCAAAACAATGTCATAAGTTTGTTCTGTTGCTGCGAATGCTGTTACAGTTCCTAATGATGAGAAAATCATCGCTAGGGCTGCAAGAGCAGTGAATAGAAAATATGAAAGTTTTTTCATTTTATTTTCCTCCTAAAAACCTTTCTGTTTTTTGCATATAATATAAAATTACTGCCAATGTTAATGTTAAAGTTCCCATCAAAATATATGGTAGGATACCTGAGCCACCTGTGTTTGGATAAGTCGGATTCACCTTATTTTTCACCGTCAAGGTTGCTGTTTCTCCGATATTTGTATCTGTAAAGGTTACTTTCTTTTCAGACGCATTACTGATTTCCAAATAATACTTTGGAACAACCTCCTCGATGTAGTAGGTGTAGTACTTATCGGTGGTCTTATCCTTAGGTGGGTAGCGTTTTGTAGCTTCCCATAGATATGGAGCTGTCGCATTTCGTTCCAACTGAATTGTCTCAACAAGCTCTCCATTTTGAGTTTGTCCGTCCGTTGTCCGATACAACTTAACCTCTAGTTTCTTCGGTAGCTGGTCATTCGCAATCGGATTGCCGTCCTTGTCATACCAGAGTTTCTGGATCTTAATTGACGGATACCTCGTGTTGGTGATGACAAATCCATTTTGAGCGTCACCGCTATAATCGGCATCGTATTCAGGTGGAATCTCCTTTTCTCTGACCACGTACTTAAAGTCGGTGATTTTCTTCTCTGCTGCTTCTTTTTGTAATAATTTAGCGGCAGATTCTTCATCTGGTAGCGGACTAAAGGTATCTTTCCAGTTATTGCTGTCAGAGAGCTCTTTTTCTTCTTTAAGCTCTTCTTTTGCAACACCGTCTTCCTTCCAAGTGGCGTAAAGCTGTGCCGTTATTTTAGAATGTGTTGTTTCAGAGTCACGCCACTCCTTCTCAACCGGAATGGTAATTCGCTTGTTGACTTTGTTGGTAACTACATTGGATTCACCAAATTTTGGTTCGGTATTGTATTTTACTTGGAAAGTATTAACAGCCGTCTTGCCACCAATATTATGATCCTTGTCATAAGCCGGAGCTTTCATATCCAGGATTGCATGCAAAATGGTGTACTTATGAATGACCGTTGTTGGTTTAGAAACAATCCTGATTGCTGTTACATCTTTATAGTCGCCTGGATTCTTTGTCCAATGTGAACTATTTACCTCTGTGGCAGCATTCATGGATGGATATTTATCCGTTCGATAGTAAATATCAAAATCCGCTGTCTTATCTTCATCACCGACTTTCACAGTGATTGGACCTGTCAAGGTGTTTGAAAAGGCAGATTCGGCACCACCCGCTGTCGTTCGACCGCTGTCTCCAACATGAGGAAGAACATCGTAGATTTCTACTCTTGTTAGATCTTTATCGTAGTAATTTCGCACTTGCAGGTCATATTGGAAGTGACCCGAAGTGGAAGTTAACCCACCGTACTCTGTTTCAATACCGTCTTTACTGAAGTCTCGACCATAATATTGAGGCCCACCTTCAACCAGTGGCTCTGTACTACGGATCATCTTAACACTCTGCAGACTTTCTGTTACATTCCCTATAACCTTTGAAGTTGCCTTTACGACCTTGTCCGTAGTGTCGCCGTTCATATTGATGTCTCTTTCGTCATCCACAATCTGATTTGAATCGGAATGAATGGCATCTGGGAACGGTTGACCATTGTCTTGGTAGAAATAAAGTTCATTCGTGTTATTGAAAGTTGGGGTCTCTGCCTTACTTGGGATAATGTCACTATTGATTTTTAATCCCTTTAGTTTGAAAGCATAACCTGTCCCGTTATTTAAGTCTTTTACCAGACCTGATTTTAATTTGATTTTGACCGCTGTTCGACCACTACCATTGTAATTTTCAATAACTGAAAATTTATCAATCATGTTCAGATTTGCTAGCCCGATTGCTTCAAGCATATCTTCCGCTTTTGTTTTGTCTACACCTGGTGCAATACTAACCCCCTTAGGAAGAAGATCAACAAGCGTTGGATTCTTTAGGTAGCGTGCTTTAGAAAGCTGTTCAAAATTCAATCCCAATAGGAAGAAGACTGATTCTCCCTCAATACCTGAAGTTTGTCCATCTGTATTCTTTGATAGACGAATCTTTTCTACAAATGGTACAAACTGTTTGTTCCATTCATCGGATATATTAATTGGAACATCTTGATTTTGAGAGTTTTTCACTTTCGCTTCAAGACCGACCACATTTTTTATATCCTTTGCAGCAGAATAAGGAACATGATAAGGGTCTTTAAAAGCCATATAGACGAAACCATCAATGTACTTTCCAACTGGTAATTCATAGCCCTTAATAAAGTGGATGGTTATTTTAGTATATTTTGGAGTGACGGCCGGCGCGTCTGCTTCCGTTAACTCACCATTTCGGATCTTTTCAGCCGCAGTATTTAGTTCGTCTTGTGCATCCTTATTAATTTGATCCCCCGGAGCAAAAGTGTCATAAGTTCCATCGCTCTTATAGGCACGTATTTCCATCTTATCATTGATAGGTTTACTATTTGAGCCTTGTCTTTCAAAGAAAGAATCAACACTAGTGAAATACAGTCTTGAGTCAAACTTGCTGGCATCTTCAACCAGAGTAATCTCTTGCATTGGTTTTGATAGTTTGTTTTCTACCTTGACTGTATAGTCTAGTCGCTGTGCGTAAAGTCCAGCTACATCGTGTTGCACCGTCTGGTGTTCTGTCCTCTTGGAAAGAAGCCCCGTCCCACTGAAATCATCTGCAATGAGATTAAAAGTTATATCGTCACTATTTTTATATTCTTCATTTGGCGATGGATTGAAAGGAGTTGCTGTGATATCCGCCTTATTTGTAAAATTAGGTTTGTTGTTGCCGTCTTTGTACTTAGCATCTGGAAAAGATAGGTACAACATAGCCTTACTGACGTCAATATTGTGACGGAAGTCCGTATCAAATTCACTTTCTAAGAATTCCTTTGTATAGGTCACTGTGCCAGTGCTACTATCGTAAGTCCAGCCAGGATTAAGGGCTTGGTCAAATTTAGCAGTAACCTTTTGACCCTGACTATTCGTATAAGTCGGTAGCGTATCCTTGATGACGACTTTTTTCATCATCCGCTGCTGACCTGAATTTGCCTGTACTTGATATGTGAAACTGAACGGTATAGGCTCTGCACCGGTTTCAGAAATTCTAGTCGGATCTTCTGTCTTAGCTGTTCCTCCGTAGAGAAGCTGACCATCTTCGCTACTAGTAGCAACTACCTTTGTTAGGTTCATATTTGGATAAGTTGGAGTATACTCCTGATCATTTCCTGTGTATAGAACTCCACCATTCTTATCCTTAAGAGTAACCTTTGGTTGTAGCTTATAGTCTTTTGGAACTAACCCGTTTGTAAAGCTAAAAACATAAGGTATGCTAATCTTGGTTGTTGATGTAATGGAATTGAAACGAATACGATAAATCGTCTTCCCATTTTTCACTATTTTTTCTGCACTTTTGATTAGAGTGATACCTTCGGTCGGAACTGTAAAGTTATCTAGATAAGCATCTGTGTTCAGCACCTTACCGCCCTGATATAGAGTGGTTGGCATTTCAATATCTAGATAAGGTTCTTCTATGTCTGAGGTTAAACTAGTTCCATCAATATCCACATAAGTGGTAATCTGTTCATCTGTACGATAAGCCGTATTTGCATTTGGCTTTATCGTGACAGTTGGAACTGTTGCCGTCGGTGTAGGAGGAGGGCCTGGTGGTAATGCATCGTCATCATCTTTTGATGTAGTCGCAGCTGGAGTTGTTTGACTCGTTGAGCTGTTACTTTCTTGACTAGAACTACTAGAGGTTTCCTGACTCTTATTGACAGTGCTTTTCTGAGTTTCACTACTAGAACTTCCCGAGTCTTCTTTTTTGGCAGTTTCAGCAGAGTTACTCACTAGAGCAGAAGACGGGCTGGTCTGGTCTTGTGCGAAGGCAAGAGAAGTACCACTCACTCCTTGTAAAATTGTGTTCATAAGCAGAATTAGAACTAAAAATAGACTGCCTTTTTTCTTCATTGCCTCTCCTTTTCTAAAATTATTTCACCTTCCGGATGAAATTCAATACATACACACATATATATATTGACCTATTCCAAAAAGAGCCACTTTATGAAATTCATTTCTGTATGGAAGTTATGCTATTCCCTCTAGGACCTTGATTTAACGAAGCCCAAAAGAAAATCCCAACAAATGAGAGTCCCTCATGGTGTTTGTTAGCTGAAACAAGTTAACGCTTTCTTACACACTGGACACTTTCAATCATTGGTTGTGTTACATACTTATACAAGTGTGAAATCTTGATAAATATAACTCTAATTGCATTTTAGCACATTTATTTAATTAAGACAAGTCAAAAATGTTTAATTTCAAAAGGTTTTCTGCCAGCTATGATTAACTTGACTCCAAAATATGGTATAATATGTTTGTAAATGAGATAAAGATAAAAAATATTAGGAGGTATTGATTATGCGGAATGAGTTACTTTTATTAGACAACAATGTCAGTGTTAATTTTATGTATTTTGAAGATGGTTATGATGTTATGTGCAGTGGTTGTGTTGAAAATGATGTAGTTAAGTATGTTAAGAGTAATAAAGATTATATCTCAAGTGTTACAGTTAATGGTAGAGTTAGTAAAGAGTTAAAAGATTTTATTGCTAGTAATGTTAATGATTGTAGTTTTGAATAGTTAAATATGACAGGAGTTAAAGTCAATAAAACTCAATAATATATAAATTTATTGGAGGTATTAGTTATGGGTATTATTAATTTATGGGAAGAAACAGTTGAAACATTAAAGGAAAATGGTTTAAAATGGGAAGATGTTTACAGTATTGGTACAGAAGATGGATTTATTCCAAAAGAGGTTTTTCATCAATTTGCAAAGAAATACAATTACGATAATGGTTATGGTTATGAATATGTTCCTATTGATTTAGTTATTGAGGGTAAAGGTTTTAGATTAATTAGACAAGAATATGATGGCAGTGAGTGGTGGAAAGTTATTAATTTTACAAGTAATATAAATATTTATGATAGAATTAGTAAAAAGGATATGTTAAGAATGTTTAGAGATGTTAGTAAATTAAATAAATAGTAAATTAGACAGGTGGTTAAAGTCTTTAAAACACAAAATAATAAATTAAGGAGATGTAATTATGAAACAGGAATTAAGAAAATCTTTATATAGAATGAAATTTACAGACAGATTTAAGGGAGATGGTAAGAAATTATATAAGGAATTAGTTAGAATATCTGCTAATAAAAATATTAAGTATTATAAATTATTACAGCATATAGATAATGTCTATGGAGAAACTGTAAAGTATTGGTTAAGTCAGTTCAGTATAAATAATATGTTAAAGAAAGAGAAGTTTGAGTATGATTTAACAGTTGTGTTGTGTGATAAGAATAAAGAAGTGTTAAAAGAAATTGAAATAAAAAGGAATGATGATTATGTCAAATAAGTTATTGAAGTTTAATGAAAAGGAATTTAATGAAATTAAAAAAGGTATTAGAGAATTATTCAAGGAAGAAATACAATCACATAAAAATAAAAACTTTATGGAAATTGGAATAAATAATAATTATAATACAATAATTCATATTTTTACAGATAAATTTAGTGTTTATTTTAAAAAAGTGTTATCAAAAGATAATAAAATATTAGTAAAAAGTAATGTTGAATTATTTAATATTTCAAAGAATAATATAAAAAAGAACAGTAACAGGATTAGATGGATTATTGAAACAGTTGATAGGGTTGTTAAATTAAATAATGGTTCACTAACTAAGATAGAAATATTTACAAAATTATATAAAGATGTTATATTGAAAGATTTAAAAAAGGAAAATATTGACTTAATTAGTGAAAGTTATATTGATTTTATTGTTTTTTGTGATAATGATGTTAAA
>ENA-OWND01002340-OWND01002340.1-metagenome-genome-assembly--contig:-NODE-2340-length-10210-cov-3.956278_pt1 | contig 10210 bp, 12 predicted proteins | sample MGYA00245342_ERZ651119 | MGnify/ENA primary metagenome ERZ651119 (study PRJEB26857, sample SAMEA4031756) | metagenome | biome: human; feature: oral; material: saliva | place: Philippines | collected 2014...
CATTTTATCAACTTCGCGCTCACAGTCAACAGCACGTTTTTCATATTCAGATGAACTCTCTGCTAACTCTGGAAGTTTACAAGCGTAATGCTCCAATGTTTTTTCACTTACATCTCCTTCAAATAAGTATTTTCTAATCATCCTATGAACCAATAAATCTGGATATCTTCTTATTGGTGATGTGAAATGAGTATAGTATTTAGTAGATAAGGCGAAATGTCCAATATTAGACGTTGAATAGCGAGCTTGATTCATCGTTCTAAGAAGGATTGTTGATAACATAGGCTCAACTACCTCTCCTTTAAATTTTTTAAGCATATTAGCTAAAATATAAGGAGATATTTCATCTACCTTCCCTTTTGTTCTATATCCAAAACTAGCTGATATATCAAAAAACTGACGTAGTTTTTCTATTTTTGGCTCTTCATGAATACGATAGATAAATGGTACTTGCATCCAATAAAAGTGCTCACCTATGACTTCATTCGCACTTAGCATAAAGTCTTCTATTAGTCTTTCCGATATCCCTCTTTCTCTTAAAACTATATCTAAGACTTCTCCATCTGAATCAACAATAATTTTTGACTCTTCCTTATCAAAATCAATCGCACCTCTTTTTTCACGATTGGTCCGAATTTTTTTCGACAACTCTAATGCTGTCTTTAACATAGACAAATATGGTTTATATTCTTCTACTGTCTCAGCAACATTTTCATAAACTTCATTAACTTTCTTATACGTTAAACGTCCTTTTGATCTTATTATAGCTGGATATATATCATAACTTTCTGGGAAGCCTTTTTCTGAAAAATCAATATCACAACAAATAGTATATCGCAATACATCTGGATTTAATGAACATATATTATTAGATAGTTTCCTTGGTAGCATTGGTACAACTCTATCAGCCAAGTATACACTACATCCCCTATTTGCAGCTTCCTTATCTAATGGACTATCTTCTGTTACATAGCGACTAACGTCTGCTATAAAGACTTTTAATCTATAACCCTTTTTAGTTTTCACAACAGAAATAGCATCGTCTAAATCCTTTGCATCATCTCCATCTATTGTGACTACCATTTCTTTTGTACAATCACGATAGCTATCATCCATTGTTATTTCATCGCTTATAACTTTTGTTTGTTCTTCTACTTCTTTTGGAAATTCATTAGGAACACCATGCTTATAGATTACTGATAGTATATCCATTCCAGGGTCATCCTTATGCCCTAATGTTTTTATTATTATTCCTTTATGGTCTTCAAAGCTGACTTTAGAATAATCTGTTATCTCAACTAATACTTTAGTTCCATCAACTAAATTAAAATTTTTAGAATTAATTATTTTAATATACTTATCTACATTTTTATCATCACTTTTTACAAAAGAGAAAAATTTAGCATTGGTTAATGTTCCAACAGTGTACTTAGTATTTCTTTCTAATACCTTTTGGACTATACCTTCTAAATTGCGCTCATCCTTATATACACTATCAATTTTTACAAATACTTTATCACCAGTCATAGCACTTTGAGTAAAGCCTTTAGGGATATAAACTTCTATTCCTAAACTTTCTACATAAACAAATGCAAAACCTTTTTGATGTAGTCTAATTATTCCCTCTAAACCTAATTGTTCTTTAACATAAAGAAATTTTTCATTAGGTAGTTGTACTATAGTCGATTTTTGTTCTAATTTTTCTACATGCTTAATTAATTCAACAAAATCTTTTGCCGATTCTATATTTAACTTCTCTTTTAAATCTTCAATACTTAATACTTTATGTTCTTTGAATAAACTTAAGATAATTTCTGACATATAACCCTCCTTTGTCCTAAATTTATCACTATAAAAATAAACCTAAAATGAGTTCACATTTTAGGTTTATCATTTTCAGTCTATAATTTTAACCAAGTAAGACACACTAGCGAAATAACAAATATTAATGCTAACACAATTGTAATTCGTTGTAAAACTAATTCTGCTCCTCTTACTTTTTGTTTCCCAAACAATTCTTCTGCTCCACCAGTTAATCCCGATAGACCACCAGACTTACTTTCTTGTAATAAAACTACTATAATTATAAGTATACTACTTATCATTGCTGTTGCCATTAAAAAAGTGTGCATACTCTCCTCCTAAAATCTAATTCATTTATTATAACATCGCATTTTATCATAACATATTTTATGACAAAAAGCAAATTTATTAAACAATCTTGGTGAAGATAATTCTTCCTGATGAAGTTTGAAGAACACTCTGAACTTCTACCTCTATATTTTTTCCTACATAGCGTTTACCATTCTCTACGACTATCATAGTTCCATCTTCTGTATAAGCAACACCTTGGTTATTTTCCTTACCTTCTCTTAGAACTTGGACTTTTAAGCGTTCACCTGTTGTTAGAATAGGCTTTACCGCATTACTTAAGTCATTAACATTAAGTACCTTAATCGATTGTAATGTTGCAAGTTTATTTAAATTATAATCTGTTGTTATTATAGCACATTTATATTTTAATGCATAATCTATTAATAGATTATCTACACCTTTATGTTCGCTATATTTATAGTGATTATCTATTTCCAAATCTATTTCTTTCATCTTTTGGAGATCCTCTACACAGTCAAGTCCTAGTCTTCCCTTAGCTCGCTTTAGCGGATCTTCTGAATCGGAAATAAGTTGCAATTCTTTTAACACAAAATCAGGTACTATTATTTTCCCTTCTAAAAATCCTGTTTTAGCAACATCATGAATACGCGAATCTATAAGGGCGCTAGTATCAATTACCTTCGCCATAACTTCTTGAAGCTTTTTAGATTTTTGTTTAGCTTCTTTATCCTTATTTCTGTTATTAAATCGAAATGCATCAAAAATATTTATAAATTCTCCACTTCGACGATACCCTAAAATTAAACCAAGGTAACCAAAAACAACATAAATAACTGAAGAAATTATCCTCCCCATTATTCCAGCACCTGCTATTACATCAACAGCTGCTGATAATAATGCTGCTACTAGCAACCCTAATATTAATCCTATCGTAGTAAATACAATTTTTTGAATAGGAGTTTTAGATAAACGATCTTCTATTCTTTTCATAGTTGTTACAAATTTATCTGAAAATAATAAAGACATTAAAACAAAAACTACAGTAGTTCCTATAGTAACAACTAGTCTTAAAGTCGTTTCATTCATCGTTGGAAAAACATTATAATTTAATAAGATACCTGTTGATAAAGTCCCTATAGTTATTCCTAAAAATAATGAAATATCAAGAGAATTTGAGATAACACCTAATGATATTTTGTATAATTCTTACGATATAAAGGAAAAAAATAAGTTGAAGCATTTTGCTAAGGCAAAGGCTATGTATGATTTTATAAAAAATAACGTAAATGTCAGAAAAGTAAAGCCATATCAGAAAGTAAATGGGAATATTTTAATAATTGATGATGATTTTATGATTCAGGGAACATCATCACTTGAAATATATGAAAAAAGAGTAAATCGCTACGATTTTGATACAACAATAAAAGGAGAATCAGAAAAATCCCAGATACTAGGCATGTCGAAAATATATGATGAAATTTGGAATAACAATGATGTAACACAAGATTATAAACAGGAACTATTAGAAAGTCTTGAATTTGTTTATAAAAATTATAATCCTGAATTTTTGTATTACTTCACATTAAATGAACTGTTTGGAGATAAGCTGGATAGTGGAGTTGAGAGATTTGAAAATGACAGCGAAAAATTTAAAAAGACTGAAAATAAAGATGAATAATGTAAAATTTATTAGACAGAATGGAGGTCTCTCTCGTGAGTTATCAGGAGATGACCATATCTCTGGACTGATTGTTTATGGTGAAACGACCGTAGATAAAAAACTAATTCTATCCATAGAAGAATTGGAACATTTAGAAGTTACTGCTCAAAATCATCCTGTATTGCATTATCATGTTTCGGAGTTTTTTAGAATGAATGAAGGAGCAAAACTTTATATTCAATCTGTAGCGGAGAGCGATGGAAATTATACCGAAGTAAAAGTTTTGCAAAACTTCTCCGAGGGAAGCATCCGTCAAATTGCAATTTGTGATTTTAAAAGAGCTTTAAATACGCTTTCTAATTCGGTAACCAAACTTAACCAAATTGCTACGGAACTAGCACAAGAGAATATTCCTTTAAGTACACTTCTTTCAGTCAAAATTACTGCTGAAGATATGAGCAAACTTCCGGACTTACACTCACTTAATGCAGAAAGAGTAAGTGTAGTCATTGGTCAAGATGGTGCGGGGCGTGGAAACTTCTTATCATCTACTATACCTTCCGTTTCTTGTATTGGAGCAGTTTTAGGAGTAATTTCTAAAAGCTCTGTACATGAGAGCATTGCGTGGGTGGAGAAGTATAACTTAGTGACTTCCATAGCGTATGACAAAACCCTTACAGGAGGAGAAGAAAAAGCTAGAGAATTAGACCGTATTGGTTTTTGTGATGGTTCTGCATTAGGGAATTACACCCCAAAACAATTAGATGCTATTCATGAAAAGGGCTATATCTTTATGGTAAAGCATACAGGAATTGCAGGAAGTTATCTCAATGACAGTTTCACTGCTACAAGTTTAGAGGGAGATTTCGCTTATTTGGAGAATAATCGAACTATTGATAAAGCCATTCGTGGACTGAATAAGGTTTTGATAAAGAAAATTTCTGGACCTGCTTATATAGACCCTGATACTGGACTTTTAGAAGCCTCAGGAGTGGTCGCATTAGAAGCTCTTTGTGATGATGTTTTAGATGTGATGAAACGAAATGGGGAAATCAGCGGATATGCCGTGAGTATCAATCCTAATCAAAAATTGCTAAAAACTTCAAAATTAGAAATCGTGGTGAAAATCGTTCCTGTAGGAACTCTTAGAACTATTGAAGTAAAAATAGGTTTAACCCTTAAAAAAGATTAAAAAATGGTAGAATTAGAACCACTTATTAACGGAAGAGAATACGGCTGGGCAGATATTACCGCTACAATTGGAGGAGTGCCTGTAACAGGGATTACCGCCATAAAGTACGGCGAAGAGATGGAAAAAGAAAATATCTACGGTGCAGGGAGAAATCCTGTCTCTCGTGGTTATGGGAGAATAAAGGCAACGGCTTCTATTACCTTACTCTCAGGGACGGTATTTGCTTTAAAAGCCAAAGCAGAAAAAGGTCAGCTTCATCGTTTAGCTCCGTTTTCTATTACCATCAGTTATCAGCCTGATGCAGGGCCTATGGTAATTCATATACTGAAAAACTGTGAGTTTAAGAAAACAGAACTGGATTGGAAAGAAGGAGACATGAGTAAAGCCATAGAGTTTGAACTAATAGTCTCTCATATCGTGGATAAAACTATATAAAAAATAATGCTTTTGTGAAGGACTTTTAGTCCTTCATAAGAGTTAAAAAAACAAAAAATATGAACGAAGATTTAATTTGTGGATTAGATGCCACACAAATAGAAGAACTCAAACAAGATAAAGGAGCATTGGTGCTTGTCAGTGTAAATTTTGGAGAAAATGTCCATCAGGCTATTTTTAGAGAGCCGACCTTTAAGGATTTACAAGCGATGAGTAAAATCTCAAAATCTGATGAGTTAAAGGGATTAAGTGCTGCTTATGATAACTGTATCATCAAAGCTGATGAAGAAATAGAAAACAGAGATTTACTCAAAATAAAAGCCGTAAGTGCTTTAATGGAGCGTGCACGAAAAACCACTTCCGAAGCAAAAAACTTATAAGCTCACTACAAAGTGAGCAATCAGAATACGAAAAACTCAAAGCTGATGCCATCATTAGAGCAAATTTTCATCTTAATCCAGATGAACTGCAAATAAGCCAGTGGTCAAAGCTCTACGCTCAAGCAATATGGCTGGAAGAATGGAGACTCAAAAACCAAGCTGAATTATTTATGGGATTGTTTGGGGGTGATTAAGGATTATTTTCTTTCCTTCTTTTGTTATTTTTTAATATAAAGTCCATCATAATTAGATCATCATCAGAAATAGATGAAGTCTTATTGCTACTTTCTTTGAAAGCACAAAAGGGCATAAGTAAAAATCCTACCGCTACACCCATGACAAATAATAATATCGCTAATCCTATTACTTGAGTTGGAAAAAATATAATGCCTATGATAAGGGCTGTCCAAAAAGTGATTTTTAATAGTTTCATATCAAAACTTTTAACAAATATACTAAAAAAATGTCAAATAATGTAACATATCAGGTAAATTTAAGGGTCGTGGGTGAAGACATCATCGGTTCGGTTACTCGTGAGCTTGAACAATTAGAGCAAACGACCAAAAGTTTTGGAGATTGTTTTAGTTGTTAATTTAAACTAAATGAAGTCGCTGTAATTCTTTTCCAAAATTATTCAGTTCTATTTGGATTTTATCAATGGGCTTCTGAGAAGGCTTTCTTCTCCCCGTAAAATAATGACTTAATTGTCCCTGAAACCCCAGTCAGACACTCTAAACCAGCCAACGATAATATCTTACTATAATATTGCTAAAAAGAAGCCGTATCATATTGAAATTTAAATGAAGTAATCTCTTTAAAATCCCAACCCTCCTCCTTATACACTTTTCTCATTTCTTCATAACAAGAATAAAAATCTTTCTTCTCCTCTTCTACCGTATTACCCTGTCCTAAAATTATATAATCTACTGGCATTTCATCACTAGTTCTCACATCAAAAGTCCCATCTTGTCCCTTTTCTATAATTACAATTGCTTCCATATTTTTATTTTTTATTGTGCAAAAGTAGGGCTTATTTCAGCCCCAATTGTTTCCTTAATGATTTTTACCATTATTTTTTAAAAGAAGAAAAAGCAACCGAAAAACTTACTTCCTCTCCGAGTTGTAAATAGGTTTTCCTTTTATATCAAATCCAACTAATTCAAAATATACTCCGTTTGACTTACCGCAAAACGGAATTTTCATTTTTTTTGCACGCCTTTTGAGTTCTGCTCTTGATATATTTTTTTCCTTAAAAATATTACTCAGCTTATCTAGTTCCTTCGTATTCATTTGAGACTGTATTGCCTTAATATCGTTAGAGTCCTGAGCTGAAAAACTATTTCCTATCACCAACATAAACAAGAGTATTAGATTTCTCATAATCAATATTTTACTATTTAAGACCATTTAAGAAATCTTTCACATTCATCCTCTTTTTACCTTCTAATTGGATTTCTGTTGGATAATACAATCCATCTTTCACATAGATTTTGAACTCATTTTTAGAAATATCCATCTCTCCAAAAGGCCTATTATGTTCTTTAATTTCGTACTTTCCAGAGTATATTTTCAAGCCTTTTTCCGCATTACCAATATTGATATTCGTAAAAGCACACGGATAAGGTGACATACCTCGAACGAAATTATATACTTCTTTTGCCGTTTTACTCCAATCTATTTTCAAATCCTCTTTGAATATTTTAAAAGCATTTTTTGGATTTTCCACAAATGGTTGTGGCTGTTCCTTGATACTATTTTCAGATAATCTATCTAAGGTTTCTACAACAAATCCTGCCCCTATATCCATCAATCTATTATGCAGAGTACCAGCATTTTCGTTTTCATCAATAAGAGTTTCTCGTTGAAGTAAAATATTCCCCTCGTCTATCTTTTCATTGATGAAAAAAGTCGTTACCCCCGTCTTTGTTTCACCATTTATCACTGCAAAATTAATAGGTGCCGCCCCTCTATAATCAGGTAATAACGAAGCGTGAAGATTGAATGTACCCAACCTTGGTATAGAAAACAGAACTTTTGGCATCATACGAAATGCCACAACAACAAAGACATCTGCATCCAATTTTTTTATTTCCTCCAAAAACTCAGGATTTCTCAATTTTTCAGGCTGAAATATCGTAAGCCCCTGTTCAAATGCATATTTCTTCACAGAAGATTCATTCATTTTCTGCCCTCTTCCGCTCGCTTTATCCATCGTAGTAACCACCCCAACGACCTCGTGGTGGGATTGATGAATCGCTTTTAAAGAATGAGTTGCAAAATCAGGCGTGCCAAAAAAAACTACTCTTAAAGATTTCATTATCAAATATTTATTCCTAATTTATCATTTTATAATCCAAAAGCCCTTTTCAATAAACTATCAACTTTTGGCTCTCTCCCTCGGAAGTCTTTATACAATTTCATAGGATTTTTGGTACCTCCAAGAGATAATAATTTTTTATATTTTTGAGCAATTTCGGTGTCAAAAATGCTATTCTCTTTAAAATACTGAAAAGCATCTGCATCTAAAACCTCTGCCCATTTATAAGAATAATATCCCGCAGAATATCCTCCTTGAAAAATATGCGAAAAACTCGGCGAAATGGCTACTTTGGGGTTTATCGGATAAAGTGTACATCTTGATACTTGTTCATCTTCAAATTGTTTAATATCCACAACAGCTTCTGGTTCTGTATGATAAGCCATATCCAAAAGTCCGAAGCCCAACTGCCTCAATGTTTGATAACCTTCCATAAAATTTTTAGATTGGTTAAGCTTATCAATCTTGTCATCTGAAAGTGTCTCTCTAGTTTGATAATGAACTGCAAAAGTTTTCAAAAATTCTGGTTCGTAACAATAATTTTCCAAAAACTGAGAAGGCAACTCCACAAAATCCCACTTCACAGAAGTCCCCGACAAATTAGGATACTGAGTATCAGCCAAAATACCATGTAAAGCATGGCCAAACTCGTGGAAAAGAGTGGTAACCTCCTGAAAGGTAAGCAAACTCGGAGTCTCTGCTGTAGGCTTAGAAAAATTACAAACCACAGAAATATGCGGACGAGAATTCTGTCCATTTTTCTTCCATTGATTCTTAAAGCTTGTCATCCACGCCCCTGCTCTCTTCCCCTTTCGTGGGTAAAAATCCGTATAAAGTACCGCCTTAAACTCTCCCTTACCATTACTATCGTCATAGACCTCATAAGTTTTCACTTCACTATGATACTTTTGAATATCTGTAACTTCCAAAAATTTCAACCCAAATAATCTCTTCGCCAAATCAAAAACAGCCTCTTGCACTTTCTCCAACTGGAAATAAGGTTTTAGTTCCTCATCATTAAGGTCAAATTTATATTTTCTCAATTTTTCAGCATAAAAAGCGTGGTCATAATTTTGCATTTCATCAATACCATCTTCTTTTGCCAAGGTCTTCAATTCAGTAATTTCTTTCTCAGCAAAAGGAGTGGCTTTTTCCAATAACTGATATAAAAAATCGAAAACTTTCTGCGAATTTTCTGCCATCCGTTCCTCTAAAACATATTCTGCAAAATTAGTATATCCCAATAATTTTGCTTTCTCTTGTCGGAGAGTAACTATCTCTTTTATAAGGCTTTGGTTATCCCATTTACCACCATCAAATGCTTTTTTCCCATTGGCTAAAAATAACTCCTCCCGAAGATTCCTATTTTCAGAATAGGTAACCGCTGGAAGATAGCTCGGATAGTGCAAAGTAATGACATATCCCTCCAATCCTCTCTCCTTAGCCTCCTCTGCATATTGTGCCAACACAGCTTCTGGAATACCAATAAGTTCCTCTTTATCAATAATATGCTTAAAATAATGATTCGTCGCAGATAATACATTTTGTCCAAATTGCAAAGATTTCATAGACAAATCAATATTTATTTTCTCTAATTTTCTCTTATCTTCATCGCCAAGCAAAGCTCCGTTTCTAACAAAACTTTTATAAGTATCATGCAACAAAGTTTCCTGCTCTTCGCTAAGTTTCAAAATATTTTTATTATCAAAAACTTTTTTTACTCTTTGGAAAAGGACTTCATTTTGAGAAATTTTAGAGCTAAATTCTGTAAGGATTGGCGAAACCTCTTGAGCAATTTTCTGAATCTCGTCATTTGTTTCTGCTGAATTTAGGTTAAAAAATAAGCTTGATACCCTATCCAACTGCTCGCCAGAATAGGCCAAAGCCTCTATTGTATTCTCAAATGTTGGATCCGATGGATTATTAGCAATAGTATTAATTTCCACTTCAGTATTTCCTACAAGTTCCTGAAAAGCAGGCAAATAATATTCTTCTTTTATCTCTCCGAAAGGTACCGTTTCGTATTTTGTATTAAATTTATTAGTTAAGATATTCATTTTAGTAAAATTTATTAGCAAATATAAACATTTTCCTTATTTTTAGTAGAAAAT
>ENA-OWND01002351-OWND01002351.1-metagenome-genome-assembly--contig:-NODE-2351-length-10179-cov-7.839787_pt1 | contig 10179 bp, 7 predicted proteins | sample MGYA00245342_ERZ651119 | MGnify/ENA primary metagenome ERZ651119 (study PRJEB26857, sample SAMEA4031756) | metagenome | biome: human; feature: oral; material: saliva | place: Philippines | collected 2014...
GTTTATTTCTACTTTACTCGGTTCTCGAATACATGGTTTTATGCCATGCTGACTTGGCAAATCAGCGCTTTTGGTTTTCTATTTCGCAAAAAATCACAAAGATGATTTTTCTTTACGATATGCCAGTTCGGGATAAGATGTCTGTAACGTTGTCTTTGATAATAAAGCTTTGCCGTTCATCACAGTGTGTCAAAACTGCAATCATTTGCCGTGGTGTTTGCAAATGTTGGGCGAGGTGCAACAGGATATATAATGACATGATTATTAAGGCGGAACGTGATAAATCACGCCCCTACGCCTGCCGGATTGCCTGTTTCCCAAAGGATTGCGGAACGTGATGAATCACGTCCCTACACTGACGCGCTGATACTGATTGTTTGTTTTGCGGGCAAGGAGGTGCAGAATTGGCGTAACCTCTTTGCGAAAGTCTAAACTCCGAAATTCTCTTGTTTCTCAAATATCTCCTTTACGGTCTTTCGCGCACGGAAGATATTTATTTTCACTTGTTCCTCACTGAACGATAGTATTTCGGCTATTTCCTTATAGGTCTTTCCCTCAAAATCACGGAGCTGCATACATGTGCGCTGTTTCTCCGGCAGAGAGTTCATTATCGCACGCACACGCTCCAGACTGTCGGTATGCTGAAGACTCTCAAGCGGGCTATGCGCACGGTCGGGGCGGTCGATCATCAACGTGTCGAGCGATGCGTTTCGGTTGTCGTAGAGTTTCAGATGGTCGAGCGCAATATTACGGCACATCGTCATGGCAAATGCCTCTATTGACTGTATCTCGGTCCATGTGTCGCGACGGTTCCAAAGCTTTATAAGTGTGTCCTGCACCACATCCTCAGCTTCTTGCTGACTGAGTGTTATGCGAAGTGCCAGACGATAAAGCCGGTCTTTCAGCGGAAGTATGTCGCGACGGAAATCCAAATGAATAAATTATATTTATGAATTATGTATTAAATGAGGAAAGAATTGTTCTATCACTGTACCGCCGGAGAGATTTGCGATGCTGGTGATAACAACTTTTTCACACCAGCTTCGACCACAGCTCCACCTACTTTTATGATGCGTATTTCTGCCATTCTATTCCAAATAAGTATATCCGTAAAGCCCTGCACGATAGTTGCTGATGAACTCCTTACCCTCATCAGACGTAATCTTGCCCTCCTTAATCGCCTTCGCTACCCATATCTCCAGACGTCGGACGAGTTTCTTCGGGTCGTACTGAACATATTCGAGCACATCGGCAACGGTCTCTCCGTCGATGGTCTTGTCTATTGTATATCCCTCTTCATTGACGGTTATATGCACCGCATTCGTGTCGCCGAAGAGGTTGTGCATATTGCCGAGAATCTCCTGATATGCTCCAACGAGGAAGACGCCTATATAATAATGCTCACCATCTCTGATAGTGTGGAGCGGCAGATAGTTGGTCTGCTGCCCTCCGTTGACATAGGCACTTATCTTTCCGTCAGAGTCGCATGTGATGTCCTGCAACTGTGCCGAACGTTTAGGCTGCTCCTTGAGCCTGTCGATAGGCATGATAGGGAACAGCTGGTCGATGCCCCACGAGTCGGGCATGCTCTGGAAGAGCGAGAAGTTACAGAAATATTTGTCAGCCATCTGCTTGTCGAGATTGCGTAAGTCGTCGGGCACATGCTTCTGATGATGTGCGAGTTCTGCCACTTCGTGGCTGATAGCCCAATAGAGCGACTCTATCTGTGCGCGTGTCTTCAGGTCGATAATGCCATGGCGGAACAGGTCGAGAGCCTCCTCGCGTATGTCCTCTGCATCGTGCCAATCCTCAAGCATGGAACGTGTGGAGAGCTTGTCCCATATCTCCGTCAGGTCGTGCACGAGCTGGTGGTCGTCTTCGTCCGGCTGGAAGTCTTCCGGCATCTGCGGAGCAGAGACACTCTCAAGGACATCGAGAATCAGTACGGAATGGTGTGCTGTCAGTGAGCGACCGCCCTCGGTGATGAGATTAGGGTGAGGTATTTCGTTCTTGTCGGATGCATCGACGAAGGTATATACGATGTCGTTGATATACTCCTGAATGGAATAGTTGACCGACGACTCCGAATTGCTCGAACGCGTGCCGTCATAGTCGACGCCAAGACCTCCGCCACAGTCGACGAATTCAATCTTGAAGCCCATGTTGTGGAGCTGCACATAATACTGTGCCGCCTCGCGCAGTGCTGTAGAGATGCGACGTATCTTCGTTATCTGACTGCCTATGTGGAAATGAATAAGCTTAAGGCAGTCGCGCAAGTCCATATCGTCGAGAAGGTCAAGAGCTATGAGAAGCTCGGAAGAATTCAGCCCGAACTTAGAAGCATCGCCTGCACTCTCCTGCCATCGTCCTGCGCCGTTTGACGCAAGTTTGATGCGTATGCCGAGATTAGGACGTACATTGAGCTTTGCAGCCGTATCGGCTATGACACGCAGCTCCGGCAGTTTCTCAACGACGAGAAACACGCGCTTGCCCATCTTCTGAGCCAGAAGCGCCATTTCAATATAGTTCTGGTCCTTGTGTCCGTTGCATATCACTATGGAGTCAGAATCCATATGTGTGGCAAGTACAGCGTGTAGCTCAGGCTTTGAACCTGCCTCAAGCCCGATATTATACTTTGCGCCGTGGGATATAATCTCCTCTACGACAGGACGCATCTGGTTTACCTTTATCGGGAACACGATGAAATGATCGGCCTTATACTGATACTCTTTCGATGCTTTATCGAAGCATGCCGAGGTACTCTGTATGCGAGTGTCCAGGATATCAGGGAAACGCAAGAGCATAGGAGCACCGACATGACGCGTAGCAAGCTCATCGACGACCTCCTTCAAGTCGACTTGCACGTTGTCCTTACGAGGGGTAACATACACATGTCCCTTATCATTCACTCCGAAGTAGTTTATTCCCCAACCTTTGATATTATAGAGTTCCTTCGAATCTTCAATAGTCCATTTTTTCATTTCACGATAGGTTGTTTCTTTTTATTATATCGTTGTTGTTATATCGTAGTTTTCTTTTATCACAAATCGGTCAATAGACTGCAGTGCCTTTTTATCTTTAACGAACAAAAGCTTTCCTGCTGCTTTCGTCAGTTTGTGTGGTATCTTACAAGCCTTATTGCCTCGTCGTAGCTCGCTAAGCCCACGGTAACAAGGCTGCTGGTATGCTCAACAATCAGACAAAATCACTTAGGAATCTATTGACTGATTTGGGCTTATACGTCAAGAATACGGCGAATCTTCTCAATATGCTCGGCAATCTTGTCGTAGTTGTCCATAAGGTTCACGTCGAGGATATGCTTTGCCTTAAGATAATACTGCTCACGCAGTGCGAGCTGTTGGCGTATGTATACGTCGATTTCTTCGGGCGTCTTGTCGAGTAGCAACGGACGCACTCCCTTGCCCAACTTAAGATGCTGCTGCAGAACTGCCGGTGTGGCTTGTAGATATACTGTCTCTGCCTGCCGGTTGAGATAGTCCATGTTGTCGAAGAAACACGGCGTACCACCGCCGCAGCTTATTACTACATTCTCAAACTCTGCTACTTCATGGAGCATATTACGCTCTATCTGTCGGAATCCTTCCTCACCTCGTTCGTCGAACAGCGACTTCACCGTCCTTCGCATACGACTCTCTATATACCAGTCGAGGTCGTAGAAGGTCACTCCGAGCGCCTTGGCAAGGTCTTTGCCTACGGTTGTCTTGCCGGCGCCCATATATCCGATCAGGACGATGCGAATCATTTCCTGCCTCTTTTTACTTTTGTTGTTGGGCGCACGGGTGTCTCGTCGACAATTCGCTTGCACTCCTCGTATGTCAGTTCGGCTGCACGTGCATGGAACTGCTTTGGCAGTCGATAGTTCTGACCGTCATAACTGATGTAAGGACCATAGCGACCGTTCAGCACTTCCATCATCGCATCCTCTTCAAAGGTTTTGATATGACGCTGCTGTTCCTGACTTTTCTTCTCCTCAATAAGGACTATAGCCTCATCAAGCGTGATAGTAAGTGGGTCGGCATCCTTAGGAAGCGAGACATATTGTTTGTTGTAAAGCACGTATGCACCGAAGCGCCCCATGCCTATGACAATCTTTTCTCCCTCATATTCGCTAAGCTCACGTGGCAGACGAAACAGCTCCAATGCCTCTTCGAGCGTCAACGAGTCCATCGTCTTGTCTTTAGGCATCTGTGCGAAGCGTGGCTTTTCTGCGTCGTCGGCAGAACCAATCTGCACGACAGGACCAAAGCGCCCTATCTTCACGAATACAGGTTTGCCGCTCTTAGGGTCTATGCCTATCTCGCGCTCACCGGCTTTATGCTCCTGACGGGAATTCATCACTTTGTCCACCTGTGGCTCAAATTCCTTGTCGAAACTCTTCATCATCTTCGACCATTCTTTCTTTCCAGCGGCAATCTTATCAAACTCTGCCTCCACTTTTGCAGTGAAATCAAACTCCATTATGTCCTTGAAGTTCTCCATGAGAAAATCGTTCACGACAATGCCGGTGTCTGTAGGAATGAGCTTGCCTTTCTCGTTGCCGAAGACTTCCTTCTTCTGCTTTGAAGATATCTTGCTGCCTTTCAGCGTGTCAACCACATATTGTCGCTCTTCGCCCTTTTTGTCTCCCTTCTGAACATACTCACGCTGCTGAATAGTACTGATAGTCGGCGCGTATGTTGACGGGCGTCCGATGCCCAGCTCCTCCATTTTCTTCACCAGACTTGCCTCCGTGTAGCGGATAGGGCTCTGCGAGAATCGCTCTGTCGAAACAATCTCCTTGCTCTTCAATACATCACCTTTCTTCATAGAAGGAAGCATGTTTGCCACGTCATCGCAGTCGTTATCATCATCGATTGACTCTCGATATGCCTTTATGAAACCGTCGAAGCTGATTACCTCGCCATTAGCCACAAAATGTTCTTCCTGCCCGTCGATGTCGATTGTTACGGTCGTCTTCTCTATCACTGCATCTGCCATCTGCGATGCCAGCGTGCGTTTCCATATCAGTTCGTAGAGGCGACGCTCCTGCACAGTGCCCTGAATCTCCGGTTCGTTCATATATGTAGGACGTATAGCCTCATGTGCTTCCTGGGCACCACGTGCTGATGTATGGTAATTGCGCACCTTGCTGTATTCTTTGCCGTAAAGTTTCGTCACCTCAGCCTTGCTTGCGCCAAGACAGAGCTGCGACAGGTTTACGCTGTCTGTTCGCATATATGTGATACGACCACTTTCGTAGAGCCTCTGAGCAATCATCATCGTCTGACTTACGGTGAATCCAAGTTTGCGTGTAGCCTCTTGCTGGAGTGTTGATGTAGTGAACGGCGGTGCCGGTGTGCGCTTCAATGGTTTCTTCGCAACAGAAGATACTGTGAACACAGAATCCTTGCAACGCTCAAGAAATGCCATTGCATCGTCGTGATTATGAAAGCGACGGTCGAGCTCAGCCTTAACCTCCTGAACGGTTCCGTCATTCTGTTCCATAAGGAATATAGCGTTCACACGATAATAGGTCTCGGCGTTGAAATTCTGTATTTCGCGCTCGCGGTCAACGATAAGCCTTACTACCACGCTCTGCACACGGCCTGCCGAAAGCGATGGTTTCACCTTACGCCATAACACCGGTGAGAGCTTGAAACCCACGATACGGTCAAGCACACGACGTGCCTGCTGAGCATTCACCAAGTTCATGTTTATGTGGCGGGGGGTCTCTATAGCGTTGAGAATGGCTGACTGTGTAATCTCATGAAAGACAATACGGCTTGTCTTCGCCTCGTCCAGTCCCAGCACCTCACAGAGATGCCAGGAGATTGCCTCTCCCTCGCGGTCCTCATCGGATGCCAGCCATATCTTCTTTGCAGCCTTTGCCTTTGCTTTCAGGTCGGCTACTAAGCGTTTCTTGTCGTCAGGAATTTCATAGCATGGCTGAAGTGTATTTGCGTCGATGCTTATTTCTTTTTTCTTTAGGTCACGGATATGACCATAGCTTGACATTACCTTGAAGTCTTTTCCAAGGAATTTCTCTATTGTCTTTGCCTTTGCGGGGCTCTCTACAATTACTAAATTATCCTGCATAATCTTTTATATGAACTGTTTTGCGACATAATTCACAGCCCTGCCATTTATGGCATTGCATCTTTTACGTGCTAAATTTGTTTGCAAAATTACACATTTTAGATATATACACCTTATTATAATTAGAAATTTCAGGTTTTTTAAGGGTTGAGGCTTTATATCAGAAAACGCCAAAATTGACTTGCACAGTTCAGGGAATGCATTATCTTCATGACGCATGCACATGATGCCCACGCCCACGCACCTGCACATTCACGCACACATATATAGAGATAAGGTAAAGTTGAAAAAGCAGGTCGCTGCCGGTATCAGGCAAGTTAGAAATTGTTGTCGATGACTGCCCTGACGAGTTTACTGCCAAGCACAGCATATCCGTTGGAGACATCGACGCCGGCATAGTCCATCATGACTATGCCTGGACAGCGTCCACGCATCATCATCTTCAAAGCAAAGCGGTTGGTGTGGGTGGCATTGTCGCGGTAGCCGTCGGATGTGGCAAATCGTTCGCCCTCGAGCATTGCCTCGTTTGTGTAGGCAGAACAATGGTTGATGCGCAGTTCGCCAAAGGACGGTGTGATAAACATCCGCTCCATGCAACGTAGTTTAGTGTTCATCTTGCTGCCAATGGTCTCGTAATAATCCTGCACGAACAGCACGCCCTGCCCTTCGGCACTCCATATCCTTGCAGCGACCTGCGAGTGTATATCCTCGTCTGACGACCATTTTTCGATATAACCGCCCACCGGTGTGTCGGCATAATGCTTGCGGGCAAGCAGAAGAATCTTGCCCCGCATATCCGCCACAGTAAGGTCGGGACGATAATCGACGATGTGCCGACATATGTCACGCTGATAAAGAAAGCTTTTCATAGCTTCTTCCCACTCCGTATTGCCTGCGTCGCCGTCGGTTTCATGGCGAAACACTACGACAGCAAACTCACCGGGATTGACTCTCACGGAGTCGATTATCTGCCGTATGGTCTCCTCGAAGCCGGCGTTGGTCTTCAGCTTGCCGTGGAAGATATGCAGATGATTATCGATGAGTGCCGGTCGAAGATCAAAGGCGCGGACACCTGCAGACCATTGCCCGGCTATACTGCACTCCTGTGTCTGACCAAAAACACGACCGTACTCCGCCCACTCTGTGGCAAACCCGTTGCCGGTTGCGGCATCGTGAGAGCCTGGAATGGAGAGCTGCGTCAGCAGCGTGTTGTCTGCTAGTCGCGACATCCAATTATCGGCACGCGACGTTTCATGCCCTGTCAAAAGAAAGGCAAGAACAAGAACAAAGACCCTTATCTTTTTTCCAACCGTAAAATCATAGTGTATGAACATACCATTATAACTTTGCATTCTGCGCCCTCTTTCACAGAGCGCCATAAAAATCGAGTTTAAATCCAAAACTGTCAATAGACCGCGATGTCGTTTTCTTATCAAAGAACAAGAGCTTTCCTAACTGCTTTCGCCCGCTTGTGTGGCATCTTACCAGCCTTATTACATTGATGTAGCCCGCTACGCCCACGGTAACAAGACTGCTAATCTGCTCAACAATCAGACGAAATCACTTAGGAATCTATTGACCGTTTTGGATTAAAAGCTGTCGAGCCACGCCTTAAGATTCATGAGCATCTCCAGATGATAGGTAAAACCGGGCTGTATGCCCCAGCCGTGATTACCGTCAGGATAGACCATGAGCGATGCAGGCACATCATGTTTGTAAAGCTCGAAATAATAGTTCACTCCATTTGCCGGCACGACTATATCGTCGTCGTTGCTAAGACAGATGAAAGCCCGTGGTGCTGTACGCGACACCTGAATGTCGTTGCTGTAGAGCAGTTCTTCTTTTTTCTTCGCATTTTTGCCAAGCAGATTGTCGTGACTGCCTTTGTGAGTGAACTCCGGATTCATAGTAATGACAGGATAAAACAATATCTGGAAGTTCGGCAACACGTCACTTTTAGCATGTGTAGCAATGGTAGATGCAAGATGCCCGCCTGCAGAGAACCCCATGATACCTACATCCTTAGCATTGATGTTCCACGCTTTTGCGTTAGCTCTCACCATACGCATGGCTTGTTCGGCGTCGCTTATAGGCACATTCTTGTTGCCGTGTGGCATACGATATTTCAATACTATGACGGCGATGCCCTGACGGTTGAAGAATGAAGCCCAGTCTTTGCCTTCATGATCTATGGCGAGCATCTCATATCCACCACCGGGACAGATGACGACGGCGCGTCCGGAGGCTTTCGATGCCTGTGGAAGGTAGACGAACACCTTTGCCGTGTCAGCAGCATCAGTAGATTTTTCTGCAGGTTTGCCCTGCCATAGAGGCAGCTCGAATTGTCGTTGTGCATTGACGCTAAGTACAGATGTCAATGTGAGTAATAGAATCAGTATTTTTTTCATCGTAAGTTTTTATTTGATTGATACAAAGTTACAAATTTCCATCGTAAATGAAAAGAACGTAGCTAAAGTTTTGCATTTATTGTGAAAATGAGTACTTTTGCATAACCATATAAATCAGTTATGAAGTCTATTAAAGAATTATACCGCATAGGCAGAGGTCCTTCCAGCTCTCATACCATGGCTCCACGCAAGGCTGCAGAACAGTTCCTCACACGCAATACCGACGCAGATCATTTCCTCGTGACCCTCTATGGCTCGCTGGCAGCTACAGGAAAGGGGCATATGACTGACGCCGCGATACTCGAGATATTAGAGCCGGCGGCTCCTGTGACTATCGACTGGCAACCGCAGACTTTTCTTCCATTCCATCCCAACGGAATGAATTTCAAGGCTCTGCGTAAGGATGACAGCGTCATCGATGACTGGACAGTGTACAGTGTCGGCGGCGGTGCCCTTGCCGAGGAGGGGAAACGCAAGGAGGACACTCCCGAAGTGTATGGCATGGGGCACATAGTAGACATCATCCGCTATTGCCGCACAAATGGTCGCACGATATGGGAATATGTAGAGGAGTGTGAGGGTAAGGAGATATGGGATTACCTTCGGGAGGTATGGCGTGTCATGCGCGAGGCTGTCGAGCGCGGTATCGTTGCCGAGGGCGTGCTCCCCGGACCGTTGCATCTGCAGCGTAAGGCGGCACAATACAACATCAAGTCGTCGGGTTATGCCGCATCGCTCCACAGTCGCGGACTGGTATTCTCGTATGCACTCGCCGTGAGCGAGGAGAACGCAGCGGGCGGAACGATTGTCACGGCACCTACATGTGGCTCGTGCGGCGTTCTTCCCGGTGTGCTGTATCACCTATGGAAGAGCCGCGACTTTCCGGAAATACGCATCCTGCACTCACTTGCAACAGCCGGACTGATAGGAAATATTGCTAAACACTCTGCTTCTATCTCTGGCGCCGAGGCTGGTTGTCAGGCAGAGGTAGGCGTGGCGTGCGCCATGGCATCAGCAGCATCATGCCAGTTGTTCGGCGGTAGTCCGATGCAGATAGAATACGCTGCCGAGATGGGACTGGAGCATCATCTCGGACTAACCTGCGATCCTGTATGCGGACTCGTGCAGGTGCCGTGTATAGAACGTAACGCCTATGCGGCAGCAAGAGCAATGGACTGCAACATCTATGCGTCGTTTACCGACGGCAGCCACCTTGTCAGTTACGACCGTATACTTGAGGTTATGATGCAGACAGGCAAGGACATACCTTCCATCTACCGCGAGACAAGCGAAGGCGGCATGGCGAAAGACTATAAGCAAATGGAGTAAGCAACGATATTATCCCACATCGTTCAATAGACCGCGGTGTCGTTTTATTATCAAAGAACAAGAGGTTTCCTACTGCTTTCGCCTGCTTGTGTTGCATCTTACCAGCCTTGTTACCTTGACGTAGCCTGCTACGCCTACGGTAACAGGACAGGTAATCTGATAAACAATCAGATGAAAGCAGGCAAGGAATCTATTGACCGATGTGGGATTATCCGTTGTATATACGGTTGAAAAAGTGTCTGAAAAAACGGTAGGGAGTTAATTCTCCCTGCCGTTTTCTATATTATCCCAAAACTCTAAGTTTGCAATATGAATTGCAATAAATAAAGAGATTGCATCGAATAAT
>ENA-OWND01002352-OWND01002352.1-metagenome-genome-assembly--contig:-NODE-2352-length-10178-cov-4.079719_pt1 | contig 10178 bp, 11 predicted proteins | sample MGYA00245342_ERZ651119 | MGnify/ENA primary metagenome ERZ651119 (study PRJEB26857, sample SAMEA4031756) | metagenome | biome: human; feature: oral; material: saliva | place: Philippines | collected 2014...
GAGCTGATTTTATAGTGAAAAAAACGAATCTATTATTAACATTAATACTTTGTGGTATTAATTTTTCATATTCTTTAAGTGTGAATGAATATAAAACAAAAAGTGCTTTAGAACTTGCTAAAATGGTTAGGGAAAAAAGATTAACATCAAAAGAACTAGTTAATTTGGCATATAGCATTTTAGAAGAAGAAAATCCTAAATTAAATGCAGTAATTTCTACAATAAAAGAAGAAGCTTTAACAGAAGCTGAAAACTTAAAAGATGAAAATCAACCATTTTTAGGAGTACCTGTTTTTATGAAAGGTATAGGAACTTTACATGCTGTAAAAAATGGTACAGCAACATTAGGGCTTGCATTTAATAAAGATAACATTTCAAATAAAAATGGAATATTGACTGAAGAACTAAAAAAAATAGGATTTATAGTGCTTGGTCAAACAAACTATCCTGAGTTTGCTCTAAGAAATATTACAGACTCATACCTTTATAAAAAAACATCAAATCCTTCAAATGAGAAATATAATACGGGGGGTTCTTCAGGAGGAAGTGTAGCAGTAGTTGCCTCAGGAATAGCACCTGTAGCAAGTGGAAGTGATGGGGGAGGAAGTATAAGAATACCTTCTTCATGGACAGGTATAATAGGTCTTAAGCCAAGTTATGGAATAATGAAATGGGACAATATAGAAGAAAATGATTTAAGTGTTCATTTTCCTTTAGTAAAATCTGTTGATGACGCATTAGTTCTTTTTGAAAATTTAAAAAAGGACAATATTAAACAATTTGAAGAAAAAGATATTAAAAAATTAAAAATAGGATATACTTCTAAGTCCCCTATGGGAACTCATGTTCCTTTATACGCTAAAAAAGCAGTATTAAATGCAGTTAAATTTTTAAATTCTCAAGGTTTTGAAACACAAGAAGTAAAATTACCTGTAAATGGAAGAGATGTAATGAAAGATTACACTTACATAATTTTAAAACAAGCTGAGTACTTTGGAAATGTTGAAGAAAAAATGAAAAAATTAAATCAGGATAAATATACTGTAGATCCATTAGTTTGGGCTTTATATATAACATATAGAGATATCGATAAAGAAAAGCTTAATAAAAGAGTTGAAATTGCTTGGGAGAATGCAAAAGTTTATAAAGAACAAATGAGAGAGTTTCATGAAAAATATCCAATAATAATAACTCCAACAAATGCAACTACAGCTCCACTAAATAGTACACCTGCATTTTTAGAAGAAGATAAAAACAAAATGTACAATATTGAAAAATTAAGTGAATCTGAAAGAATAGAACTTCTAATAAAACAATGGGAACCTATGCTACAAAAAACACCTTTTACACAAGTTGCAAACATAACAGGAGAACCAGCTTTATCAATTCCAACATACAAAGTAAAAAATCTTCCTTTTGGTATTATGTTAAATGGACCTTGGGGATCTGATAAAATTTTATTAGAAATAGCAAAACTTTTTGAATCAAAAAATATGTTTAAAATTGATGAAAGAATAACTAAAAAGTAGGGTAATAACCCTACTTTCTATTTTCTTTAACATAATTTTCAATCATGCATATTAAATTATAGATCTTTTTCTTATTTTTTCTGTAAAATATAAGAGATGTTAAAAAATAATTTAGCTTATACATTAAAGTTTTAGGATAAAATTTTTCCTCATAGATTACGCTGTCATTTTCAAATCTATATTTCATTACATTAGTTCCCATAAATGTATTTATTCTAACTTCATATAAATTAGCGTAGTCATAATCTGATATTTCAACATTAGCAGTTGTTCCGTTTGATAATTTTTTTGTATATTGAAGACCTTTTTTTATTCTTATACTACCAGAATACTTTTTTATATCTTCTAAAACTGAAAAACAAAGTCTATCAAAAAATTCTTCTTTTGTAACTTCTAACTTTTTAGATAATTTCATAAATTAACCTCATCCTTTTTTTGATATGATAAAACCAGTTATTACTACAAATACACCCATAAGAATATTTATAGCTTGCTTATTAAATAAAGGTGAAGTACATATCAAAATAAAACCTAATGTCATTAGCATAGTTGCCCATTTATTTTTCATTTTGCTCCACTTTCTTATAAAGCTCTATAAACTCTAAAGCTAATATTTTAAAAGTATCTGCATTCATAAGTTGATCTTCTGCATGAACTAAAAGAAGTGATAAGTTTAAGTTGTTTCCTGATGCTTCTTCTTTTATTAAATCTAAATGAGTGTCATGACCACTAGCAAATACTTTTTCTCCCTCTTTTATAAGCTCATAGGCTTTATCGTATTCTTTGTTTCTTGCACATGTTATTGATTCTATAAATAAAGATTTTGCAACACCTACAGTACTTATTATGGAAAAACATGCTTGTTCCATTTTTTCATCCATATTTTAGTTCTCCTTTATTCTGTTTGCGATTAAAACAAAAGGTGTCCAAATTAAGAATGCTACAAAAACATTAAATAATGATACAAGTGCAGCTAATATACTTCCACCTGTTGCAAAGAAAGCGTATATACCTGGAGGTAATACCCAAGGAACAGCAACAAATACTGGAGGAATAATACCTAAAGCTGTTGCTACATAACCTATTGTACAACAAATAGGAGGTATAATTAAGAATGGAATTATGTATATAGGGTTTAAAACTATAGGCATTCCAAATATAATTGGTTCATTTATATTGAATACACCCATTGATACACCAAGTTTTGCAACTGCTTTTGATTGTTCTTTTCTAGAGAATAGGAATATAGCAATTATTAATGCTATTGTTACTCCTGAACCTCCCATTTGAGAGAAAGCATCAAATGATCCTCTTGTCCAAATATATGGTAAAGTATCAATTGATCCACCTTTTGTGAAATGATCAATATTTTGTATTAAAGCAGGTTGATATATACCGTCTAAAATAGGAGCTAATACATTATGTCCGTGTAATCCAAAAAACCAGAATAATTGAACTAAGAATGAAAGTAATATTACTGAAAATATTCCTTGTGATAATCCTAGTAGAGGTAATTGAATATAGTTTTGTATTAAATCGTTTAATGTTGTATTTGCATATCTTGTTATAAGGTATGAAACTATAGCTGCAAAATAAATTGCAACAACTCCTGGAATTATTGAAGCAAATGCTTTGTTAACAGCAGGAGGAACACTGTCAGGTAATTTAATTGTAACTTTTTTATTCATTAATTTTACATATATAAGTGTTGAGATCATCCCTGTAATAAGAGCTGTAAATAAGCCTTGAGCTCCTAAGTAATTAACATTGATAAATCCCCAATTTTCAACCATAGCTGTTACACCATTTATTTCAGCCTCAAACTGTGCTTGTTGAGGTAAAAAAACAACATATGATGCAAATGCAACAAGACCACCTGCTATAGGATTTGCCTTATAATCTTGTGATATGTTATACCCTAAAGCAAAAACAAAAACAAGAGATAATATTGCTATTGAGCCAAACCATACATTTCCGTTTATACTTATAATCGGACTCATTAACTTGGCAAAGCCAGGAGCTCCATAATTATTAGGTAAATCTCTTAAGAATACATTTAAAAGAACAGCTATAGATCCAACCATAGTAATTGGCATAATAGCGATAAATGCATCTCTTACAGCTACTAAATGTCTTTGTGAACCGATTTTAGCAGCCACAGGAACGAATTTTTCTTCCATCCATGACATAAAAACTTTAAAATTCATAAATCTTTTCTCCTTTATTTCATTAATTCAAATGCTCTATTTAATATTTTTTCTGCATTCATTGTCCCATAATCAACCATATTAATAACTTCAACAGGTTTTTGCTCAGGAATTTGACTTCTTATTTTAGAAAATAGAAATTTAATTTGAGGACCTAATAAAATCACATCAAAATCATCTGCAAATTCACTGAAAGCTCCGTCACCTCCAGCTTGAATATTAACTTCTTTTCCAATTTCAACAGCTTTCTTTTTCATTTTTTCAACCAAAACACTAGTTGACATTCCTGCTGTACAAACAAGCAAAATATTAAGCATACTTTTCACTCTCCTTTAAAATCCGTTATTATCACTTAAATTTTTAAACCAATATCCTGATTTTTTTACAATTCTTTCATCAGTTTCTAAATCAAGCTCAACTAATCCATATCTGTTTTTATATGAATTAAGCCAAGACCAACAATCTATAAATGTCCATACTTGATAACCTATACAGTTAGTTCCTTCTTGTATACCTTTATGTAGATATTTAAGGTGTGATTTCATAAATTCTATTCTGTAATCATCTTCTATTTTACCATCTTTTCTAAATTTGCTTTCATTTTCAACACCAATACCGTTTTCAGTTATAAGCCACTCTATATTGTTATAATTTTTTCTTATATTCACGCATATATCATAAATTGCTTGAGGATATATTTCCCAACCTCTATATGGGTTTATTTTCTTTCCAGGCATATCATATATATCATAATAATATAAAGGTGAAAATGGAGCATTTTCATTTGGCATACATTCTTTTGCTTTTACTCTTAAAGGTTGATAATAATTTATTCCTAAAAAATCAACAGTATTTTGCCGTATAATTTCAAGCTCATTTTCACTATAAACTGGCATAAGATCATGTTTTTTTATGATATCAATAAGCTCTTTTGGATAAGCTCCTATTACAGCAGGATCTAAAAAACTCTTATTTGCAAATAATTCAGCAATTTTAGCAGCTTTTATATCTTCTTTATTACTAGATCTAGGATAAGCAGGTGTTAAATTTAAGATAATACCTATTTTACTTTTTAGTTTAAGCTTTCTAAATTCTTTTATCGCAGCAGCAGAACAAACAGCTGTATTAAATGCAACCTGTACTGCTTTTTTAGGATCCACTTCCATAGGATAATGATATGTATTTAGATAACCGCACTCAACATGTACTATAGGTTCATTAAATGTAAACCATCTGTCAACATATTCTCCAAAAAGCTCAAAACAAGCTTTTGCATAGTCTTTATACCTTGTTATAGTTTTTTTATTTTCAAAACCACCTTGTTCTTGTAAATACATTGGCATATCAAAATGATATAAATTGATAAATAAAGCTATACCTTCTTTTTTTATTTTTGTAAAATAATTTTTGTAAAATTCTACGGCTGTTTCATTTATTTTACCGTCTTTTGTAGGAAATAATCTTGACCATGATATAGAAGTTCTAAATGAATTATGTCCTGTTTTTTTCATAAGTTCTACATCACTTTCAAAATATTTATAAATTGAGCTTGTTTTACTTGGGCCTATTTCATTATGAAATTTATATGGTTCAATTTCAAACCAATAATCCCATATGTTATATGCCTTATTATCACCTGTAAAACTACCTTCACTTTGAGTTGCACTTGTCGCACTTCCCCAAAAAAACTTGTCAGGAAATTTTAACATATTGTCCTCCTATTTTTGTTATGATATAATCCAATTATCAGGAGGTTGTATTATGAATAATTGTGTTATATCAATGATAAAAAATATTATAATTACTAAAAATATTTCTCTTACTGGAAATGAGAAAGCTTTTTTGACTTTTCTTGAAAATGCTAATTGTAATGACTTAAATTATACTGTTGAGCAAATTTCAAAAATATCATATGTATCTAAATCTACTATAACAAGATTTTCTAAAAAACTTGGATTTTCAGGGTTTGCAGAACTTAAATATAGTATAAATACAATAAATGAAGAAATTACAGTTCCTGATAATAAATATATAAACATGAGTAACAGTGAAGTTTATTCAAACTATATTAAAACATTATCAAATACTCGTATTTTAAGTGATGAAATAAAAAAGTTAATAGATAGTTTTCATACTTTTAATACAATATATATAATAGGTGTTGGTTCAAGTAGTCTTGTATCAACAGAATTTGCATATATATTAAATAATCTTAATGTTACAAACGTTGAAGCCTTATGTGATACATATAATCAAAATTTAAAATCAAGTATAAGTAATCGTAAAAATCTCCTTATATGTCTATCAATTTCAGGCAAAAATCATAATGTTCTTGATATAGCAAATAAGTTCAAGAAAAATAATTCAGTGATTTTAGGAATCAGCTGTAATGAAAGTTCAGCTCTTAAAAATTTATCTGATTATTTTATACTAGCACCGACTTATACTAATAAAACATCAAAAATATTACCTTTATTAGTTATAATAGATTTAATAAGCTGTTATTTAAAAAATAATAAGCTCTAACTTTATATTAGTATACTTTCATAAAAGCTAAAGTCAATATTTTAAGCTTTTAAAAGGTTTGTAGTTCATAAATTAATAAAATATTTTTTTTAAATGAATGAATATTCAAAATGCTCTAAGCCATTGCATATATTGAAATGATTAATAAAAAGTGATATAATTATTTATCAAAAATACAAGGGTAGCCCCCTTTTTTATTTGAAAGGAAAAAAATATGAAAAGTACAGTTGAATTAGTTGATTATATGGTAGCTAAGGGATATGAAAAAGCAAATAAGAAAACAGGTAAATTAATGATACTTAGCTTTATGGCAGGAGTGTTTATAGCTTTTGGAGCTGTTGGTAATTTAGTAGCTTCAGCAGATTTATATAAAACAAATCCAGGGCTTGCAAAATTTGTTGGAGCAAGTATATTTCCTGTGGGATTAATAGCTATAGTCATATTAGGATATGAGTTATTTACAAGTAATTGTATGGTAATATCTACGGCATATGATAAGAAAATTACATATTTTTCATATTTTAAAAATATATTACTAGTATTATTGTTTAATTTTGTAGGTTGTTTATTCATAGCATATGTAACAGTTAGAACACACACATTATCATCTAATGCAAAAGATCTGCTATTTTCTATGGCAGAACATAAAGTTCATGCTAGAGCGTATGAAATATTTTTAAAAGGAATACTTTGTAATATTTTAGTCTGTGGGGCAACTTTACTTGCATATACTATGAAAGACGGTATAAGTAAAATTTTTGGAATATGGTTTCCAATAATGCTTTTCATAGTTTTAGGATATGATCACATTGTAGCAAATATGCTATACTTACCAACAGCATATATGCTAAATTCAGGTATAACAATTAGTCAAATTGCCTATAATTTCTTTTTTGCAGGAATAGGTAATTTTGTAGGAGGAGCATTTTTTATGATAACTCCTTTATACATAGCAGTAACAAGAAATGGAGAAAATAATGCAACACATTAAAAATATAGCAATAATTGCACACGTAGACCATGGTAAGACAACACTTGTCGATGCTCTACTAAGACAGTCTGGTACTTTTTCATCACATCAAAAAGTTGAAGAAAGAGTAATGGATAGTAATGATATAGAAAAAGAAAGAGGAATTACAATATTCTCTAAAAATGCATCAATAAAATATGGTGATTACAAGATAAATATAGTAGACACACCAGGACATGCTGATTTTGGTGGAGAAGTACAACGTATTTTAAAAATGGTAGACAGTGTATTACTTTTAGTTGATGCTTTTGAAGGCGTAATGCCACAAACAAAATATGTATTAAAACAAGCTTTAGAACATGGACTACAACCTATAGTTGTGATAAATAAGATAGATAGACCAAACTCAAGCCCAGAACAAATAGTAGATAGTGTCTTTGATTTATTTGTAGAACTTGGAGCTAATGAGTTACAACTTGATTTCCCTGTTGTTTATGCAAGTGCAAAAGGTGGATATGCAAAATTATCTCTTGAAGATGAAAATGTTAATATGAAAGCCTTATTTGATTTAATAATTGAAAAAGTTGATGATCCTAGTGGAGATGAAAATTTACCACTACAAATGCAAATAACAAATACAGAATATGATGATTATGTAGGAAAACTTGGTACAGGAAGAATATATAACGGAAGTATAACTAGAAATGAAGAAGTTGCTGTTATAAAACGTAATGGAGAAGTAATAAAATCAAAAATAGGTAGAATATATCTTTATGAAGGACTAAAAAGATTAGAAGTACAAACTGCTTCTGCTGGAGATATAGTTACAATAGCTGGTATAGATAAAATAGATATAGGTGAAACTATATCAGATAAAGATGAAATAAAAGCTATGCCCCTTATAGCAATAGATGAACCTACTCTTTCAATGACTTTTATGGTAAATTCATCGCCTTTTGCTGGAAAAGATGGTAAATATATAACATCAAGAAATATACTTGAAAGACTTGAAAAAGAAGTTAATCATAATGTAAGTATGAGACTTGAAATGACAGATTCACCAGATGCATTTATAGTTAAAGGAAGAGGGGAACTTCAATTATCTATATTACTTGAAAACATGAGAAGAGAGGGTTATGAAGTTGCAGTATCAAGACCTGAGGTAATAATAAAGGTTGAAGACGGTGTTAAAAAAGAACCTATAGAACATGTAACAGTTGATGTATCAGATGAATTTGTAGGAGTTGTAATTGAAAAATTAGGACAAAGAAAAGGTGAACTATTAAACATGGTTCAAGGAACAGACGGATACACTAGACTAGAGTTTAAAGTTCCTTCAAGAGGATTACTTGGTTTTGCTAATGAATTTTTAACAGAAACAAGAGGAACTGGTATTTTAAATCATACTTTCTTAGACTATGAAAAATATAAAGGGGATATAGTTACAGGTAAAAAAGGAGCCCTTATTGCCATGGAAAGTGGTACAAGTTTAGGATATGCATTAAATAATTTACAACCAAGAGGAATACTTTTTGTAGAACCTGGAGATGAAGTGTATGAGGGTATGATAGTTGGAGAACATACAAAAGAAAATGATCTTGTAGTAAACACTTGTAAAGGTAAAAAACTTACAAATATGAGAGCTGCAGGTTCAGATGATAATATTAAACTTGCACCAGCTAAGAAATTCACACTAGAATTGGCTCTTGAATATATTTCTGATGATGAATTAGTTGAGATAACACCAAATCACCTAAGACTTAGAAAAAAATATTTATCAGAACTTGATAGAAGAAAATTAAGAAACCAAATAGATAGAAATTTAGATAATTAAAAGCTTTTGTTAAAAAAATCACAATTATAATTGCATATTGTATTTTTATGGGGTATACTGATAATAGAATATATTTAGGAGTTGATATACATGTTAAAAGATATCGTTACAAAGGAAACTATTTTTATTAATACTGATGCACATGATAAAATAGATTTGTTTAATAAGATAGCATCATATGCAAAAAAATTAAATTTAATTAGTGATGAAACAGGTATAATTGAAGACTTGTTTGAAAGAGAACAAACAACAGAAACATACTTAGGAACAAATTGTGCAGTACCTCACGCAAGAAGCTCAAAAGTATTAAAAACATCTGTGTTTTTTGTAAGACTTAACAAAGCAATTAGATGGTCTGATGAAGAAAATGCTAAATATATTTTCTTGATATTAGCAAAAGATACTGACATTGATTTACATATTGATTTATTAATGGCTATATCTAAAAAAATACTTGATAACAAAGCAATGGAAGTATTTGTAGCATCTGAAAATGTAAATGAAATATTAGAAACACTAGTAAAATAATATATAAAGATAAAAACTTTTTAATTAGGGTTTTTATCTTTTTTTATGTTAAAAAAATAACAAATAGTGCAAAGTATGTTATTTAACTTATTGAATTTTTTACTAAGATATGATATATTAAGGTAACTGGAGGTATTATGAAAAAGCTATTTTTTTATATATTTTTAGTATTATTTATTTCTTGTACAGCTAATAATATTAGTACAGAAATTATTGATTACGATAACACATATTCATCTTTTATAATTTCAATTGATAAATTTATAGAATTAGCTAAACAAAATAAGAAAGAAGAGATAGATAGTTTTTACATACACACTTTGGAAAATAGGGTAATATTTAACGAAATAAAAAAACAAGATTTATCAAAGATATTGATATTTATACCGAAAAATAAGATAGAAGTAATAACAAATAATAGGGTACAGTCGCTAATTGTGGTAAATTCTGGCATAATTAGTTCATATTTTGATGTTGCTTGGATAAGAGATAAGGAAGGTTGGAAAATATCAAAAGTGTATGAAAGACAAGAATAGAGAGGAGAAAAATGAATAATTATTTATTAATGTTTGTTTTTTTCATAC
>ENA-OWND01002369-OWND01002369.1-metagenome-genome-assembly--contig:-NODE-2369-length-10140-cov-29.123748_pt1 | contig 10140 bp, 6 predicted proteins | sample MGYA00245342_ERZ651119 | MGnify/ENA primary metagenome ERZ651119 (study PRJEB26857, sample SAMEA4031756) | metagenome | biome: human; feature: oral; material: saliva | place: Philippines | collected 2014...
TATTAGGGGCAATTGCTGCCTATTGCCTGTTTCCAAAAAAGCCGTGCATCAATGTGCAAAGGACTATTAACACACTGCTTGCATTATTCTGAATTTGTCGAACTCACGTTAAGAATTAGTCAAATAATAGGAGGGATAATGCCTAAAATGATCGTTTTAAAGGCAATCTTTCTTATAAAATGGGAAGAAGAAAAAAGTTTTATAGGGCAGTTGTAAAAAGAATATGAAAATTTGGAAGTTTGATTTTTATTACTTACATTTGTCAGCAAATACAAACCTGTTTTTCAAAAAACATAATTCAAAAATGGAACAACAAAATTTAAATAACATGAAGAAAAGTCGACTAAAAGGTCTTTCGCAAATTGCGATTGATAACCAACTTTTTACCAAACTACTGTAATAATACAATAAATATGGAAGTGATATATACACCATAGAATTACCTCCACTTTCGAACTCGGCAAAGAGAAAACTTTCGAACAGAATAATTCCCCAAAAGGCAACAGAGAATATTACTTCTATTAAAGTATATAGTTCTAATGGTTTCTACCTGAAGACCATCAAAGATATTAAAGAAACCATAAGTATGTCTTCTGGCATATATATATTGAATTTCTATAATGGAGATACACTAGTCAAATCATCAAAGCTTTTGAAATGAGATTTTTTATTCTTCTCTCTTTCTTTATATATTCTATAGTATCTAGTGCCCAAGTATTAGACAGAGATATAGTTGTCAATAATGTCGATAAGGTGACTTCAGATCATACATTTCTTGATGGAGATTTGCTGTCTTTTAAAATTAAACCTGATAGTGAAGAAAATTACAACTTAGATTGGGAATTATGCATAGAGTTGCAAGATAATAGATTCGCACCTTTAATGAAAGAAAGTGTAACAAATGATTCTTTTTACTTTACGATAACTCCATCGTTATTCAAACAAAATGATTTAATATATAGGCGCATTGAAAGTAGCAAATATTCATCCATATATTATCATGCAGTGATTTTTTTGTATAATAAATCTGTTGTTGTTGATAGTATGTCAATATTTGTAAATGTATTACCATCTATACCTAAAATTATTAGATCCAATCTTGAAGGCACATTCAACTATGAACAATGTTGCTATAATGATCAGGCAAAACTAACTGTATCTTTTACCTCACATTCAATGGACGAGTGCTTCTTAGTCCGAATTCAATCTACAAAAGATAGTTTATTTCTTAATACATTTCCAGAAGATTATACATTAGTATATATTCCTATCAATTTCGCAGATAATGATAGTGGATACTCAATTCAGTACAATGAAGCGGACTGGGGACAGTATTACAAAATTATGAGTCTTAATAAATATGGAAGTGTTTTTTCTATGGATACAATACATACTACAGAATTGATTAATGATTCTAATGTTATATCTGCAATAGAACATTTTAACCAATCAACAAATATAAAGAGTTTGAATTATGATGCTGTATATCATATCATCTCGTATAAAAATAATAATATATATATCAATACAAATTCTGGATTTGGAATTCCTATAAAGATCTTTTCTCCAGAAGGTCATCTTGTCCTAAGTGCTACAATTTCAAAATGTATTGATATTTCTTTTTTACCGAAAGGATTATATTATGTAAAAGCTTTACTTACCACAGGGAAGTATGTTTCATGTAAAATTATCAAAATATGAAAAAATCATTATTCTTATTGCTACTTACGATGTTAACAAATAGCATCACAGGGGCAAACTAGTACAGAATCTGATTCGTATGCCTTAGACCAATACATTGAAAAACGTACAGATGTGCCTATTGTACGTCAAATTAACGGTGGTACAGTGTTTAAAGTAACTTAACGTGAGTTCGACGAATTATAAGTGTCTATAAATTTGGTGATTAGCGAAATTTGTTGTAACTTTAAAGAACTAATATACAAACATTTACAAAGAACCCATTGACACACAGCTTGCATTGTTCTGACTTCGTCGAACTCACGTTAATTAAGTTTTGTTTTTAGTTGCTGTCACTTTTAACACTTCGTGTAATGAATTTATAATCAAGAGATTAAAAGCATAAGAAGAGTGACAGAAATGACAGCAAAATCAGAAATGGTATGTTATCGACTTTTGACCTTGGATGGGAAAGGGCGACTGATAGTTATAAGATATGGCTGTTTGTGGCAAAACTATCCAGCGCAGGTCCTTGTAAACTTATTTGTCCCGACGTATATAACCGCACCATTACGGACTAATCAGAAATATGTTTACAAGAAGCGATAGTTACAAGTTCACAAAATCAGGAGTTATGCAAAGTATTCAGACTTGTATACCATTCTCTATCAAAGACTTACAAAAGCCTTTCTAAAAGGTGCCCTTTTACATTGCAAAAGGGCATCTTTCACACCTTAAAAGAGCATCTTTTATCATGCAAAAGGGCGTTAATTCGAATTGAATTAACGCCCTTTTCGCAAACAATTAGTTAGATATTTACTGAATATCCCTAACTTATACCCTTTTGTTTGTGTTATTTATTGTGAGACCCTTATCGGTTGATAGGCGTAGTTTGCAAAAAGTTAGCCTATTACTTCCTAATAGCATCCCTCGGGCTGATAAGTCTGGTCGATTCAGACTTATCAGATTAGTTTTTCCTTCAACTCTAATCTATCGGGATAAAGTCGCTTTCCTGTGCAGGAACATCGAACCACTCCTTATAATTGTAGTCGATAGTGCAGGGTTGTACGGTGCCCGCAGCATCGGTAACAACGTTGGCATTGGTACGTCCACCGCCTTCAGATACTGGCTTTAGCACACCCCAACGACGTGCATCGTAAAAGGCAGTGCCCTTTAAGAAGAGGGCAACACGGCGTTCTTTACGCAATTCTTCTAAAGCCTGCTGCTGTGTTAGGCCTGTTCCTACTACAGCTGCTAATTGTGCATTCTGATAATTTCGCACATTATCTATATGTTGCAAACCACTCTCTATGTTGCCTTGCCTTATCTTTACCTCGGCAAGCATCAGCTGGTTCTCCTCATATGATGCGGCAAAAGGCAGTTCGATGACACCCGGCTTGGTACTGGTATAGTCGCTACCGTCGATACATTGCCATGTTGTGCCATAGCTTAATCCCTTTTCCAGCCATACAAATGGGCTCGACAGCTTCTTAAAGTTGCGTGTAAGGCGATTATCGCCAGACTTGAAATCTTGTATCAAGCGTTCGGAAACCTCTTCCCAATGACCTACAAGCAGTTTATATGGTGCCCAAGCATCCTCGGCAACGAAGCAGGCACGCCATGAAGGCGTGTTGGTAGAGCGATAAATAAGAATCTTATCATCTGCTCGAATTCCATTGTTTGCCAATGTTTCTATCTCGCTTAGCTGGTTTTGTGTCAGGTCGTTGGCATAGGTATTCACTAAGATGTTGCGTGCCATCATGCTGTTGATGTTACGAATAAAGACACTTGGCGTCAGCACACCACCCTTACCTGTCTTAAAATGGTCGGGCATAAAGGTTGCCAATACCGATAAGTAGGTGGCATCGGTGTCCGAAATACCTGATAGAATAGTCTTTGCCTCTTCAAAATTTTTTGTGGCTTCGGCTATCACTTCTTCGTGTGTGGAGTAATGGTGTTGCTGTTTTCCAAATTCTTCATTAACGATTGCCTTTGCATATAATGAACCCAAGTGCGAATAGGCAAAGCCGCGCCACCATAAGAACCATGCCCGATAGGTGGCACGTTTGATGGCTTTCACCTCTTCGGAACCTTCAAAGCTTACCTCGTCAAGCTTCGACAGCATCAGATTGGTATGCCCTATGACAGCATACATCGATTTCCATTCTATGTAAGTGGGGTTGGCTCCACCCTGTTCGCGCGTATTTAATATCTCGAGCATTTTGGGTTGCGACTCACCCTCAGGGGGTAATACCTTTGTCCCGTCGGGAAGAGTAATAGAGGCAGGTTGGTTTACCCACCGCCAGTTATTACGATTACCAGTGTGGGCAGTGGTAACGTCGCCCATAATGTTATGCGTTGTCATTACATCCCAACCGTAGTTGGTCGATTTCATCGGTCCATAAACACCCAGAGCGGCTTTATTCATTCCCGATTCCCTTTTCAATGCTTCCATTGTAACTTCGTTCGGATTAACCACATCCAACTCGTCTTTAGAGCAAGATATTGTAGATAAAATGCCGAAAGCAAGGACGAATGGAGCAAGACTTTTTATATTGATCTCCATGATGATTGTATCTTTACGTGATTAAAAATTGATGTTTACGGCAAGATTGTAAGAGCGTGTATTGGGCAAGCTCCATAAATCGATACCGCGATAGAGCGGATTGTTCAGGGATGTACCGACAGCTTCGGGGTCGAGTCCTGAATAAGGTGTTATGGTAAATAAGTTGTGTGCCGAAAGTGTTACAACAATGTTACGCACAATACTGCTCTTTAGCAGTGATGTAAAGTTGTACGACAGCGACAAGGTACGCAAACGAAGATACGAACCACTCTCGATAAAGAGCGAATTGGTGCGCCCGTTGTTATACATACTTTCGCGAAAAGCCACGAAAGGAGCAGTCTGTCCGCCAATTGTAACGCTATTATCAAAGTCGGCATGTGTCTTTTGCGTGTACAGCCATTGCTTTGTTGCATTATAAATTTCAGATCCATACACCCAATCCAGTTGGAAAGAGCAGGTAAAATTCTTGAATAAAGTAAGGTCGTTCAGCCACGACAGGGTAAACTTCGGGTCGGCTTGTCCTATCTTTTCCTTCTCGCTTGTAAATTGAATACGCTTTGTAGCACTCTCGACTACCATTCCTTCCACAATTTCATACTTGTTTTTATCGGCTTCGGCAATGTATCTGGAACCGTCGTTCTTAACTTCATCGAGCGATGTTAGCGGACGAAAGCCGATGAATGTTCCCACACGTTCGCCCTCGATGAGCGATGTCTGTCCCGAACCGGTGTTGCTTCCCAGCACGATACGTTTTCCGCCGGCAATGTGGTCTACCTTTGTTACACTTGTCGCAAAGCGTAATCCTAACGACCATTTCGTACTTTCCGAACGATACATGTCGGCATCCAATGCCAGTTGTAAGCCGTGTCCGGTAAGGTCGATGGCGTTGTCTTTTACGCGGATGGCACCTTGTGGAGAGGAAGGCGAGTCTACTTCGTAAATCGTTCCGATGCTTTTACGTGTCCAATATACCAGCGAGCCGCTAATCTTGTGTAGCCAATTGCCACTGTTCAGGCTCAAACCATAATCCAAACCCAGCTCAAACTCTTTGTTACGCTCCACATCCAAGTCGGCATTCTGTGAGGCAAACGGAACATAAAGGTACGAAAGCGATCCTAAGGTCCCGTTCTTCATGGTAATCAATCGGTCGTAAGCTCCGGGTTGAATACCCGCCTCACCGTATGCGGCACGCAGCTTCAGTTCGTAAAGCGTATTGCTTTTAAGCAGTTCCGAGAGACGAAAATAGGCATCGGCACGTGGAAAGGTGAACGGTTTAGAGCCTCGTCCGAATGCCGAAGAATAATCTGAGCGAATGCCAAACGATATGCCTGCGAGGTTGGCATAGTCGAATTTCTGATTGATTAGGTAACCAAAGGTTACAAATTTTGAGCTATTCTCGTGCGATAAAGTTGTATTGGCTGTCGACATGGTATGAGGAGGCTCTACGGTAAAGCCGTTGCCCTCGCTCGTTATAGCCTTGTATTCGCGTTTACGCCAATCGTAAGAAAGCTGCGTAGTCGACTGAATAGGTATATTGAGCTTAAAATCTTTCTGAAAGTCTAAGTGCACATAAGCACTTAACAGCGAGTTTTGTTGTGTCTCGGTAATGGCCGTCTCAGTTAATCTGCCTGCCAGTGGGTCCAGTCCTTTGTCAGGGACAGCATTACTCTTTTGGTTGGCAATAAACTCGTTATAGTTGTAACGATAGTGGTCATAGCCAAATTTATAATCAAATTCCAGTTGTCGGAGTGGGCGATAATGTGCCTGAATAGTCTGTATCACACGCTTTACGTCGGCATCGCTCGTCTTAAACGCATAACTATAAAACGGCATCGTTACGCCCAGTTCAGCTCCCGAATCGTAGTGTACGAAAGGATTCCCCAAGCCATCACGATATTTCAGGTCGATAAAAGGAAAGGCACGCATCGCTTGGGCAACAGTGGCATAACGCAGATCTACATTATTTATGCCGCCTGCTGTGTTCTTACTTGAGATAAGTTGTGTGCCCGAGCGAAGCGTAAAGCCCTTAAAGAGCTCAATTCCGATGTTCGAATTAATATTCTTTCGGTTGTAAGAACCGTTCATGGTGCTTTCCTGATATATATAAGAAGCTCCGAGGGCATAATCTACTTTGCCTGTTGCTCCGGTAATATTAATGGAATTGCGAGAGCTGAGGGCTGATCGAAAATACTGTTTAAGGTGATCATAGGTCTGTTCCTTATAAGGCTTATCATTAGTCGACGTGGCTGATACCACTCTGTTAGGCAGTGTCCATAAGCCCGTTGCCGGGTCTACAGCTATGCGTTTGCCCAAGGCATCTACAATATATCCATCGGCATCGGTGGCAAAATAGTGATTGTTTGCAAACTTTAGTTTACCACGCAAAGTGTTTTCAGTACCGATGCTTGTCGAAACGCTGATTTGTGGAGCCATACCCTGTCGCCCTCGCTTAGTAAAAATCTGAATTACACCATTGGCTCCCTGTGCTCCATAGATAGTAGCAGCTGCCGCTCCTTGGATAACCTCCACGCGGTCTACATTCGATAAGTCTAAGTCGGCTAAGCGGGAAGATAGGTTTCCACTACCTCCGTTTGCACTATTGCTAGCATTAATCTCAACACCATCTACCAAAATCATAGGTTGAGTGCTTGTAACCGAGTTGATTCCTCGAAGAATAATGTTCGATTGTTGTCCTAACTGTCCCGATGTCGAGAAGATTTGTGCACCGGCAATCTTGCCACTTAGGGCATCATCGATACTTGATACAGGCGTTTTCGAAAGTTCTTTGCCCGAAACACTTTCTACCGAGATTCCCAGCTTACGGCGTTCCGTTGGTGTACCAACACCAGTTACGACAACCTCCTTCATTGTATGAATATCGCTTTGCAGTACAACATTCAGCGAATCGCTGTCGCCCACACGTATGGTATAGTCTTTCATGCCAATATACGAGAAGGTTAGCGTTTGCCCTTTCTCAGCATCAAGAGCAAAGTTTCCATCATTATCTGTCTGTGCAAGCGGCATCTTTTCTCCCTGTGTCTTTATTAACACACCTGGCAAGGTTTCGCCACTTACATCCTTCACAACGCCCACAACATGCTTTACGTTTTGTGTCATTGCCGAAATCCCCCAGGCCAAGCAGCTTAAGAGAACAAATAATCTTAGTTTGTTACCCATAAATACAACATTATTAGTTTATTGACAAAATTACATTTTTTTTGTGGTACGTATTTAAGAAAATAAAATAAAAATCGGTTATCTCTTAAAAATACCTATATTTAGGTAATGTGAAATCAGGATATGGCATCTCATGATATATCCATATAGGAAGGTGTTAATATCCTGTCAAAAACAAATAGTCATATACCCGTTGGCGGAATTAATTTAGTGCGTATTTAATTCTTCCGATGAGTTTGTTATTAATAAAGTTGACATATTGTAATATGGTCAGCGTACTAATTTTCATCTCTCTTATTTTTATTTCTTAATATCCGGCAGGCGATTCATTTCGCTGTTATTGATATTTACATCCGTTCGTTTGGCTTTATGCTTTCCAAAATTATACGTTAACCCTACACGTAACGAAGTATTGTCATTATCTATGTTATTTCTGAACATATAATCGTTGTATGCCACTCGGTTATGAGCTTTGGTACCTCCAAAGATATCCTGCGCCAGAACATTCAGCAAGAGCTTATTCTTTAGGAGATTGATTTTGCAGCCCAAACCTAAGCAATCGATATTCCCGGTATGAAAAGATTCTTCCACTCCCGGAAATACATGATAATAATTTGCAAAAATGGTCATAGCCTTGTAGCGATAACTAAGATTTGCAGAGAGAGTCGTGTTCAAGCTCTTCAAATCCGAATCATCCAGTTCTTCTGCCATAGACTTGGCCTTCAGATAGTACATAGAAGCACTTGTATACAAGTTAAATTTACCCCACGAGAAATTATAACTAACATCTCCGCCGTAGGTGTTTATGGTTAGGCAGTTCTTGGGATAATACTTGGTATATAAATCATCAACCACTTGTCTCAGGCTCTGTATGGCGTCAGAAGTGTGATAGTAGTACAAATCTACATTAAGGTTTCCCTTAAAGACATAGTTAAACTCTAAATTATCCATGATGGACGGAACAAGCCTGTCGTTTCCTTCCGAGTAAGAATAAGTGTCGCTATAAACCTTTGTGGGATCCATATTGTTCATACTTGGCCGGTCGATTCGCTTGCTATATCCTAAAGAGAAGGAATGGTCGTCGGAAGGATTATAGGAAAACTCTGCGAACGGAAACCAATGATGATATTTATTGGAAACGGTTAAACCGCCAAGCGTTATCCCATTATTGCTTGTATGCTCATAGCGCAACCCTGCCTTGGCATAAAAAGGACCAAAGTTCCGGTGAACATCTGCATAGAGGGCCGTTATTGTTTCCTTGAACAAGAAACCATTGCTGCCTCCGTAATCCGAAATGTTGTTCGTTCTGAAATGGGAGTACTTGCCACCCACCTCAAAGTTCAGCCACGTAAAGGGAAGGTTTAAGTCTGCGCTGAGAGTATTCACCACATTGCTGTAATTGTCCCAACTGCTCGAAAAGAGGTGAGCCGAGCTGGAATCGTACACCTGGTTGACATCATCGCTTAAATGAATGTAATTATAATTCAGCGTTAGCTTCTTACCTATGCTGTCCAGCTTCCATTCCACATAAGGGGAAATTGTTTCCAAACGATACTTGTCGTGAGTCTGCTCCGAATAGGTGTTCGACGGATAAGAACCATCACTGAAGTTCATTTCGCCCTTGTGAAAGCCCTTATTACGGGAACGATTGAGAGTGGAAAAGAATCCTATTTTTACATGCCCTATTTGATAGCTGCTATTAAGATTCTGGCTCAATATGTCATAGCGGTTAAGAGTATAATCGTTCGTAACACGTGTGTATGTCGGATAGATGTAAGAGCTTTTCATCTTCTGAGGGCGTTTCTCGTTGGAGTTGTCGACTTTGTACTCTACCGAAAAATTACCTGATGAGAACGACAAGTCAGCTCCCTCCTCGGCTGCAAAATGAGTGCGTTGTGTCAGAAAGGTGTGAATTTTTCCATCAAAACCTACTGGCTTGCTCTTTAGGATAATGTTCAGCACTCCGCTGTTACCCGCAGCATCAAATCTGGCTGAAGGATTTGTAATGAGTTCTATTTTACTAATGTTCTCAGAGGGTAACGTACGCAAATACATATCCAAATCCTTTCCCTCCAAATTAACCCTGTGTCCGTCCACCAATACAAGAACATTGCTCTTGCCTATTATCTTTATCTCCTCGCTTGTCGGGTCTATGCGAGGGATATTATGAAGTAAATCGCGTGTACTGAACCCCTGGGCAAAAGGACTGTTCTGAACTAAATATACAAGTTTTCCGGCTTTCTGACTAAGCATTCTGCGCTGAGAGGTAACCGTTACCTCCTTCATTGTGTATTTCTTTATTATTAAAGGAATATCACCCAAATCGGTGTCGGCTTGCACATCGAGGGTGTCGGTCTTTAGAATATCGCCCAACTGTCGGTATCTGAACACATACTTGCCCGAAGAAAGCGAAAGAGCAAACCTGCCTTCTTCATCCGATAAGCTGCTGGAAGTGACATCCCCGCCAAGAGGGCTTACTAATATCTCGGCGGCATCCAAAGGAGTAGTCCTGTCGACCTTCTCCACCAGCCTCCCCTTCAGCTGCCATTGCTGGGCATACATAGGCTGGCTCGATAGTAAAAGAAACATAAAACTTATAGGTGTGAACTGCAAAATTGAATGTAAAGATTTTACCATTATCATATTACATAGTATTTTTATATTAACGTGAGTTCGACGAATTATAAGTGTCTATAAATTTGGTGATTAGCAAAATT
>ENA-OWND01002374-OWND01002374.1-metagenome-genome-assembly--contig:-NODE-2374-length-10135-cov-6.079067_pt1 | contig 10135 bp, 9 predicted proteins | sample MGYA00245342_ERZ651119 | MGnify/ENA primary metagenome ERZ651119 (study PRJEB26857, sample SAMEA4031756) | metagenome | biome: human; feature: oral; material: saliva | place: Philippines | collected 2014...
AAGTCGGCGCAACCTACCCTGACTTAAATAAATACGAAGCCTATCACGAAGATGACGATTACCAACTTACTCAAGAAATCGACAACAAAAGCACGATTACATTAGTGCCAAATATGTTTGCGGTGTTCTATCCTTATGAACCGCATAAACCTTGTTGTAACGTGAATGGTCAATCCGCCAAGATTAAAAAGTTGGTGGTTAAAGTGCCGGTTGAGTTAATCCAGTAAAGGACGACAATTCATCATTAGAATGCGCTTAATGTTAAGCGCATTTTTTATCGCCGATTTTGATGTTTTTCAATGAAAATCAGCGAAATGCGTAAATCATCGTAACGTAAACAAATAAAGATTGTGTTTAATTTAATTAGCAGATAAATTACCTGCCTTTTTTGCGGGCAAAATGCGCCCATCACTTTCACAAAACGAGGATAGTCTATGTTAAGCGTTGATACCCGATCTCAGGCGATGCCGCCGCGTAAACCGAAGTTCTATCAAAGCTTATACGTGCAAGTCATTATTGCGATTATTATCGGTATTTTATTAGGGAATTTTTTTCCTGATTTCGGTGCAGGTTTAAAACCGTTAGGTGAAGCATTTATTAAGCTGGTTAAAATGATCATCGCACCGGTGATTTTTCTGACTGTCGTTACCGGTATTGCCGGTATGAACGACATGAAAGCGGTTGGGCGGGTTGCCGGAAAGGCAATGCTGTATTTTGTGACCTTTTCGACGTTGGCGCTTGTGATCGGAATGGTTGTGGCTAATATTATTGAACCCGGAGCAGGATTAAATATTGATCCGGCGTCGTTAACCTCTGAAAAAGTGTCAGAATACGTTGCGAAAGCGCAGGATAGCACGCTAACGGCTTTCTTAATGAACATCATTCCTACCACCGTATTAAGCCCATTAGTAGAAGGTAATATTCTGCAAGTCTTGTTTATTTCCGTGTTGTTTGGGGTGGCATTGGCTTCGGTGGGCGACAAAGCGCAGCCTATTACGGAACTCCTACGACTTGCGACAGCGCCGATGTTTAAGGTGGTGTCAATTTTGATGAAAGTCGCCCCTTTAGGCGCATTAGGTGCGATGGCGTTCACCGTGGGAAAATACGGGTTAAGTTCCATTAGCCATTTGATGCTTTTAATTGTGACGTTTTACATTACATCCTTGTTGTTTATTATTTTTATCTTAGGCGCGGTCGCACGTTATAACGGTTTCTCTATTTTGAAAATGGTGCGCTATATTAAGCAAGAATTGTGGTTAGTCTTAGGAACGTCCTCCTCAGAAGCCGCGTTGCCGACCTTAATGCAAAAAATGGAGGCGGTCGGTTGTAAAAAATCAGTGGTGGGATTAGTGGTGCCGACCGGTTATTCTTTTAATTTGGACGGTACAAATATCTATATGACAATGGCCGCATTATTTATTGCGCAAGCCACCAATACGGATCTTTCCATTAGCGAGCAATTTACCTTGTTGTTTGTTGCGATGTTAAGTTCAAAAGGCGCTGCCGGCGTAACCGGTGCCGGTTTTATTACATTAGCTGCCACACTTTCCGTGGTTCCGGGGCTGCCGGTTGAGGGCATGGCGTTAATTTTGGGAATTGATCGTTTTATGTCCGAATGCCGTGCGTTAACGAATTTGGTGGGTAACGCCTGTGCGACCATTGTTGTGGCGCGCTGGGAAAATGCCTTGGATAAAGAAAAATTAGCGTTAGCGATGAACGGTAAATAGTATGAAGCGATGGTGCGGTTGCTTACTTGGATTGATAGTATTAACGGTGGCGATCATTTGCGCGTTACCGTGGTGGATCACGCCGAAACAAGTCGAAACATGGGTTAACCGCTTCCTCGCACCAGATTATGCCTTGCAACTGCCTGAACAATGGCATTTACACCTCACCGGTTTGCAACTGCCCGAACTGGATATTCGGGCGGGGCAATGTACTTTGGCGACATTCAGTGATGTGCGTCTTCATTGGTGGGAGCTTCGTCAACTTGACGTGGCACATGCCGGGTTGGATTATGACTGCCTCAATCAGCTGCCTTCCTCTGATGAGACAAAAACATCGCCAAATTTGACCGCACTTTTTTCCGTTCTCCCGTCTGTAGAGGTAAATGTTCAGCATTTTCGATTGGAGAATAGCCAGGCACTGGATGTACCGCCTAGGGTACGTGCGCTGTTGGATGCTGATATTGCAGCAACCGCAAATTATGACGGTCATCGTTTGCAATTAACTGCCAATGCGAAGACTCATGATGATCATGTGATTTTACATCATCAATCGACGCTCGCTCGCCTAAACCATTCGTTCCAATGGCAGGGACAAACCGATTATCAACCGCTTGACGGACAAACCTATCACTTGCATATTTCTACCCAACTGCAAGAAGATCTGTCTCAATTACCGCAGCAAGGCGAACTACGCGTGGATTGGCAAAATGCCGATTTTAGTGTGAACAAAGGCGCGCTTCAATTGAGCTGGAACGGTGAGAAAGGACAAATCAACGCACAGGATTTAAGCCGTGATAAACCGTTATTAGACGTGCCTTTTACGTTTACTGCCGATGGTTTAGCCATTAACTGGGGAACATTTTATTGGACGTTTGACGGTTATCAGCCGATCAAAGGCTTCTTCGGTTTAGCCTTACGTAAACCGCAAGAGGGTTGGTTACCCTTGGAAACCGATGTGGATGTGATCGTGCAAACCTTTGGTGAACTCGGCAAAGGCGAAATTGTGATATCGGGTAAAAAAGGTGAAATTGGTGGCGGTGCAGATAAAAACCAACTGAACTTTGATCTCAAAACGCGTGGTGACTTACGCTATAACAACACCGTGGCACAAACCAATTTAGACTACCATATTAGCGGTGTTTTTGAGGCACCTACGCTGCTTTTCCGTCCCGGCTCCGTGTTCAAAATGGATAACGTACAACCTGATACTAAAATCCATGCACGCCTGCCGTTGGATAACATACAAGTGGGACGCTATGGTTTGGAAGGACGTCTGCAAGCCACTTTACAAGGATTCACCCCACAGTTTAAGCAGTTAAATTTAAAGCTTGATGGACAGGCGCACGAGTTTATTGCCGGAATTAAAACCGTGTTTGATTTGCGTGATGAAAAGCAAAATTTACGCGCGGCAGAAATGCGTGCAGCGAACCGTTGGGATTGGACGATTGACGGTGAGGCGCACTGGACCTCTTTGAATACGCCGGTGAACATAAAAGGTGTGGGCTTTTGGGAAGCTGATCATATTGAATTAAATCAACTTTCTGCCCATTCCGGCAATGTGCATACCAGTGGAGTGAAAATGGCACCTTTGACATTGGAATTGAAAGATCGCCTACGTTGGGATTATGAGGCAGCGCATCTTCGCGGGCTACTCCAGGCCCAAACGGAGTGGATTGAATTTGCGTATGGTGGACGCTTTGTTCGTCCGGTATTTGGTGTGGGGATTGATGGGAAAAGTATCGATAATTTCAATTTAGCAGGGGATTTAAAAGCCGGTGCGCTTGGCCCGATTGAAGTTACCGCCCGTTATGAAAATCAGGCACTAAATGGCAACATTCGCTGGCAAGGACAATCGGCGAAAGTGTTCCAATCCTTATTCCCACAACAATGGTCATGGATTATTCGCCATGGCAGCATTCAAGGGGGCAGTGATTTTGTGATTAACGAGGATGGCGTGGCGTTACAGGGCGAATTTAATTTGCGCAATGTTGGAATTACCTTCCCCGATGGAGAAATTCAAGCGTTGACGATTCGTTTTCCAATAAATTATCAAAAACTTGCCCTACGAACCGCACGCACAAAACCGATTCAGGTCGCGGCAAAAAATATCCGCGTGGGTGCGCTTGCCATACGTGAAGCGGCTTTTGATGTATTTGGGACTTACCCTAACTCCGCCAAGCAACCACTAACCTTGCAAAAAGTGAAGGTTGGCGTGTTTGACGGTTTGCTTAGCGTGCCCAGTTTGAGTTTCCCGCAACGCAAAATAGCCGTGCTGCGTTTTGACAACATTGATTTGGCGCAAGTGATGGAATTAGCACAATATAACCAAGTGAGCGTCAGCGGACGGGTTAATGCCTCCTTGCCGTTCTGGTTAGGGCATAATGCCTGTTTAATTTGTAACGGACGTCTTGAACAAGCCGGAAAATTGAAGATTAAACTTCACGATAATATGGTGAGTAGTTTGAAAAAAGGCGGTTTAACAGAACGTATGTTGGTGGATTTATTAAAAGAAATGGAATTGGAAAAATCTCACGCTAACTTGAATTTGACGCCTGACGGAAACATGACATTGGGGGCTACGATCACGGGGCTTAATCCTACTAGACGGCCTCACCATCCGATTACCTTGAATTACACCCATCAAGAGAATATGTTTGAGCTCTGGGATATGGTTGACTACGGCTCGCAATTTGAACAAAATTTACAATATCAACTTTATCGACACTTAGAACAATGAAAAAACATCTGAAAAAATCACCGCACTTTTGGGGCTTGCTTGCCGTTTCTCTCCTGCTTTCCGGTTGTAATCCGACCATTCAATTAGAAACCCCTAAAGAGGGGATCACCATTAATATGAATGTGGTGGTAGATCATAATATCAGCGTCAAAATGGATGAAAAAACCAAAGCGGCGACAGAGGCGGCTAAACGCAAGTCTAAATAAAACACCGCAAGGTATCATAAAAAACGGGGCTTTTTAGCCCCGCTTTTTTGTCTTTATGCCATACCGTCAAGATCGGATTTATGGGTATTCAAACGCGCAAAGTAATCTTTGGTTTCTTCAATAATCACGTTTCTCAACCCAATTAAGGCGATTAAGTTAGGAATCGCCATTAAGCCGTTCACAATATCCGCTAAAATCCAAATTAAGTTTAAATGAATAAACGAACCGCAGCCGACCAAAATAATAAAGGCTAAACGATAGAGCTTAATGCCTTTGATGCCGACTAAATATACAAAACAGCGTTCACCGTAATAACACCAGCCTAGAATCGTGGTAAAGGCGAAGAACAATAAGCCGACGGTAACAATAGTCGCACCGACAGAGGAGCCTAACCCTTGCGAGAAAGCGTAGTTCGTCACCGCAGCACCCGCCATGCCCGGTGCTTGCCATGCGCCGGTAAGCACTAATACGATTCCCGTCATGGTGCAGACGATGATGGTATCAAGGAATGTCCCTGTCATAGAAATTAGCCCTTGACGCACCGGCTCTTTGGTTTGCGCGGCAGCAGCAGCGATCGGTGCGCTTCCCAAGCCGGATTCATTGGAGAAAATCCCCCGTGCCATGCCTGACTGAATGGCTTTCATTACCGTGAAACCCAGTGCACCGCCCAATGCGGCCTCAGGATTAAAGGCGCTGTGTAAAATCAAGCCAAGTGCGGTCGGAATTTTATCTAAATTTAATAAAATGATGATGAGGGATGTCGCCACATAAAATACCGCCATAAAGGGTACGATGTAAGATGACACCAACGCAATGCGCTTCACACCACCAAGAATGATTAACCCGACAAGCAAGGTAATGATAGCGGCGGTCATTTCTATCGGTACGTTGAATGTGTCGTTCATGGCTTGAGTAATGGCGTTGACCTGCGGGAAGGTGCCAATGCCGAAAAAAGCCACCAACACACCGAAGATGGCAAATAATTTGGCTAACCAGCCTAAGCCGAGACCGCGTTCGATGTAATACATCGGACCGCCCGCCATAAAGCCGTTTTTGTCACGCACGCGATATTTCACCGCCAGTAAACATTCCGCATATTTGGTTGCCATACCGAGTAATGCGACCAACCACATCCAAAAAATGGCGCCCGGACCACCGGCTTGCACGGCTGTGGCAACCCCCACGATATTTCCCGTACCAATGGTAGCGGCAAGGGCGGTACACAAGGCGGCAAAAGAGGACACATCTCCTTTTTGCTGAAGACCGGAATCTCGCTTGAATAAATAACGCAATGCGCGCGGTAACTGTGTGATTTGAATGAAACCCAGCCGCAGCGTTAAATATAATCCCGTGCCGGCTAATAAAATAAGGAGGGGCGGACCCCACACGAAAGTGTTGATTGCAGATAAAACGTCTTCTAATGACATTTGAAATTCCTCGTAAATAACCTGATTACAAGGAGGCGAAAAGAATTTTGCGGATAGATAAAATAGAAGATAACACAATGAAATTGCGTTATACCAACCGAAATCTTCTGCCCCTGTCCTTTTGCCTGAGCGTTTGAAAAGCCTTTTTTATGGCTTCTTTGCGCCTTCGGCGTCCGTGAGTGCTAAATGTTGCACACGGATCTCTCCAAGGGTTCGTCCAGTAACAGTCCCTGCCATCGCGCCTGAAAGATTTTACCTCGTCGGCGTGGGGTCAATTCCCCGCTCTCCAGCTACCTTCATCCGAACAATTTATGTTTGCACATAAAGTGCGGTAGATTTTAACAAGATAATATTAGAATCTCAATCTTACGGGTTATCCCGCTGCCATTTTTTTGCAATATAACTGCAGCTTGGCACTAATTTCAGTTGATTTTCTTGAATAAAAGCGACCAACGCTTGATATAACTTATCCGCCACACCTTGTCCGCGCAAGGTTTCGGACACATAAGTATGATTGGCATTAATCGTTTTTTCATCGATAAAATAATAGGTTAACTCCGCAACGCGTTGTTGTTGATCATCTAAAATAAAAAAGGCGCCTTGCGCGTGATTTTCTTCATGTTGAATTTGCATTAGTGTTTCACCCAATCACTGTCTTCATTGAATAAACCGTTTTCGGCAAAATCGGCGGTATCACAAGGAATTGCTTTTTCTTCCGCCGCCCATTCGCCCAAATCAATTAACTGGCAGCGTTTGCTACAAAATGGCCGGTAGAGGCTTTGTTCCGACCATTCAACCTGTTTATGACAAATCGGGCAAGGCACGCTAAAGGTTTCGTCAGTCATTAAATTTCTCCGCAAGTTGTAAATAATGATGGTGCAAGTCTAACACTTTTTGCTTTAACTGCGGCAGGCTTTCGCTTAAATCTGCATCGTTATTGATGACATCATCGGCGTGTTGTAGGCGTTCCGAGCGGCTGACTTGCGATTGCATGATATTTTTGATTAACGCTAATTGATTGTTATCACGTTGACTTGCCCGAGTCAGTTGGGTTTGTTCGCTCACATCCACTACCAACACCCGTTGGCAAAGTGCGGTCAGTTTATTTTCTATTAATAGAGGCACCATAAAAATGCAATAAGGCGCACGTTGTTGTGCCAGTTGGTTGAGCATTTCGGTGCGAATGGCGGGGTGTAATAATTGATTCAGCCATTGCTTTTCGGTTTCGTGATTAAACACCTTTTCCCGCAAGGCGGCGCGATTGAGTTCGCCGTTTTCTAACAGCATTTCCGTGCCAAAGTGTGCAACGATTTGTTGTAACAAAGGCGAGCCTTTTTCTACTACCTGACGCGCCACGATATCGGCGTCAATAACCGGTACACCAAGTTCGGCGAATAATTTGGCGATGGTGCTTTTGCCGCTACCGATTCCCCCTGTGAGACCTACCACATAAGTCATGTTGATTTCCTGAAAAGCCTATTGAGAATGTGCAGATCATAAGGCCATGGCTTCAATTAAGCAACCGACACAGTACGCCGGACAAGGAAAGAAACGGGCCGAAAGGAATGGTCGTTAAGTGGCGTTTGCTTAGCTTGCTGTAAAGCGCATAAACCAAGCCCGAAAGGCAGGCAAGTAATAAAAAGGCAGGTAATTGCTCATAAGAGAAAAACGTGCCTAATCCCAAGGCGAGCCAGCAATCGCCACGCCCGAAGGCTTCTTGTTTGTAATACCCTTTGGCGCCGTAGTAGATAAGAGAAAAAACACCGAAAAAAATGACCGCACTTTGTAAGCTTTGTTCCAGTGTAAGGGGCGTAATTTGCCAATAGGCTGCGCCTAATCCGAGAGCAAACAGGTTTTGGCATAGGGCGGGAGAAATTAAGCGGTAATACCCATCCACTACCGAGATGGCGAATAATAAACTACAAAAACACGCCCAACATATTGCCGTGAAGATGTCTTCGTTTAACCAATAGCAAAGGGCAAATAACAAGGCGAAGAAGAGGCAGTAATAAGGTTGGGAAATCTTGCTTTTCATGGGCGTCAATATGGATTTTTCCGGCGCAAAGTGCGGTGGGTTTTCCGGGTAAATTTCAATGTAGGCGGCATGAATTTCTTGGCTTAAACGGAAGGCGAAGTGATGCACATAGCCATAAATCACGCGTCCTATAAGCCAGCCTGTGAAGACAAATGCGATGCCTATCATTGCACCAACGCGCCCATATTGAAAATCGGCAAATACATCCCGAGCATAATTAAGCCGATAAGCCCACCGATAATGACCATCAATAGCGGCTCCAGCATTTGTGACAGCAGATCGATCTGATAGTCCAATTGTTGCTGATGATCATTGGCAATAAATTGCAACATTTTAGGGAGCTGACCACTTTGTTCGCCCACTTGTAGCATTTGTTGTGCCGCCAACGGAAAAATATGACCGCTCACACTGGCGGAGAAGGCATAACCTTGTTGTAGCCAGTGTAAAATGGATTGCACTTCTTCGATTAACAACCAATCGCCTTGCACGTTTGGCGATCTTTGCCAACTTGGATTTTGCGGTAAAAACGACTGCAAAGCCTGATTCAGCGGCACGCCTGCCTGTAACATTAAAAATAAACTGCGGCTAAATCCCACCAAACGGGAAAGTTGCACGATGCGATTCAGTACAGGCATGGCATTGATGAATCGACTTTTTTGCCGATTAAACCAAGGGGAGTGTTTCAGGCGGGCGCGGATAAATAGGGTAGTCAATGTCATACAAATCAACAGATGCAGCCAATAATCCTGTAATCCTTGCGACAGTGTGAGTAGCACCTGTGTGAAAGTCGGAAGTTGCGCGCTACTGTTGTCATACATCGCGGCGAATTGCGGCACGATAAAAAGCAGTAAAAGTGCGGTTAAAATCAGCGATATACCAAGTACCAACACCGGATAAAGCAGAATTTTTCGAATCTTGCGTTGCAACGCCAATGCCTGCTGTTTGTGTTGCGCGATTTCATGGCACACGGTGGGTAACTTGCCCGTCATTTCACCGACTTTAATTAATTGGCGATCTTGATAGGTCAAATATTGATTTTGTCTTTCTACGTTTTGTTTTTCTAAGGCTTGGGAAAATGCCAAACCGCTTTCAATATCTTTTAAAAGTTGGCGCAACCAAGCGTTTAGCGCAATATTGGTGCAATGTTGTAACAAAATTTGCAGACTGTTTTTTAACGGAACCGCCGCTTGTAATAAGGTCGCCAACTGAGAAAGCAACGCACAGACTTCGGCGTTTTTAGGCTTGCTGTTTAATTGCCAATTTTGTTGCAGTTTAATGTGTTGTAAACCGCGTGACATTAGCTGTTGTTGTGCCATCACGGCGCTTTCCGCCACGATAGTGCCTTTCTGCTTTTGCTGTAAGCGGTTGATTCCACGCCATTTGAATAATTTCAATTTACGCATTCGGTTGCCCCAATACTCGTTGTACTTCTGCTAAATCCGTCACTTGCGACGTCACTTTTTCTAAGGCGCTGGCATATAAATTCTGAAAATCTAATTGATAACCCTGGGTTTGTGACACATCAGGCTGAAGGAATTGATAAACACCGATTCGACCTTTGTAGCCTTGATGACAATCGCAAAAACGCGTGGCATTTCCACCGCACTTTTGGCATCGTTTACGCACCAAGCGTTGGGCGATCACCAATAATAAACTGCTATCGATTTCGTGTTGTTGAATGCCAAGTTGTTGTAAACGTGAGATAGCCGAAGGGGCATCATTGGTATGTAACGTGGATAATACCAAATGCCCGGTTTGCGCCGCCCGTAAAGCCATGGCAGCACTTTCTTCGTCACGAATTTCACCTAACATAATAATGTCGGGATCTTGACGCAAAAAGGTGCGTAACAAACGACTGAAATCCAAGCCAATTTGAGGATTCACTTGAGTTTGGATAATGCCCGGCAATTGAATTTCAATGGGATCTTCTGCCGTCATAATATGCTTGTCGGGGGTATTGAGCCATTGTAATGCCGTATATAACGAAATACTTTTGCCGCTTC
>ENA-OWND01002377-OWND01002377.1-metagenome-genome-assembly--contig:-NODE-2377-length-10132-cov-9.260693_pt1 | contig 10132 bp, 7 predicted proteins | sample MGYA00245342_ERZ651119 | MGnify/ENA primary metagenome ERZ651119 (study PRJEB26857, sample SAMEA4031756) | metagenome | biome: human; feature: oral; material: saliva | place: Philippines | collected 2014...
TTTTGGCTCAAGCCCATCTATCCAGCGATCAAGTTCTTCCAATGTTCTTTTTTGCACTATTAAGCCCCCATCATTCCAGTTACAAGTTCAGTTAAGCGACCTGTAATATGAGTATAAGCAGAAACTACAGCTTTTGATGCAAGAAGTTCTTTATCAGCATCATAGAGCGTAGCAGCTTCTTCTTCCGTAAGTTTAACATCTGAATTAGCTTTTGCAATAAGTTCTTTAAAAGTAGCCTCTAAGGTAGCTGTTCTTTCGCTTTCTACCTTACACTCATTAGAGAACTCAACTAAAAGCTGGCTAAGTGCAGCTAACAAATCTTGATTACCATTTAGCATAATTTTGCTCCTTTTAAATTTTTATGATTTTAGTTCAATTTCAGAGAATTTTTTCTTAATGATATTGAACTCTCTGCTCGCTGTTATACCCATCTTTCTATGGGTTACTAGGATTATATCACAATCGACTAGGGTTTTGATATATTCAAAGACCGCATCAACGCCCATATCATCTAGTTCGCCATCTAAGAGCTCGTCCATAATTAAAACATTTGTATCTAGGTTATTTTTATAGACTAAAAACTCTCTAACAGCAAACAAGAAGGCTAGGTCTAAGCGCTTCTTCTCTCCACCAGAGAATGTCTGATAGGCCACCTCAACATTACCTTTAAATATTGCTGGCTCTAGGTCATTAGTGAATTTGATCCTAATGTTGCCATCAAAGAATATTCTTAGTATGTTGTTAATAGCTCTCTCTAATGGTGGAAAGGTATGCTTAATTTGGAAATTTTTAATGCTATCCTTTTTAAGGAAGTCATAGAGAGATTTTAGGGCTATCTCTTTTTTAGTAAGAAGTTCAATATTAGCGACTAGGGTCTCAAAATCTTTCTTAATAACTTCTAGTTGGCTCTTAGGAAGCTCAGGCTTTTTCATAGTAGCGAAGTTTCTCATCTCAGCCCTCTTTTGTGGTAAGAGAGTTTGAACTACTCTGATAGCCTCTAGCTCCTCTTTTAGCTTCTCACAAAGAGCTGAGCCCTTCTCTATCCTACCTTTTAATACCTCTTCAGGCTCCTCTTCTGGATTTTCGCCTACAAGCTTATTCATCTCATCAACTTGTTTTTCTAAATCTTTAGAGATATTAGCGATTGCGCTCTTTAACACTTCAATATCTTGAAGCTTCTTATTACTATCTTTTATATCTCTCTCAATCTCTTTGGCATCCCTTAGTTTCTCTACATTGATACTATCAAAGTAAGATGTTACTGGGCAATTATCATGATGATTTTTCTTAGCTATCTCATTAACATCATTTTTAAGAGTAGACATAGTAGATTGTTTAGCATTAGAGATGAGCTCATTTTGAAGCTCTTCAGGCTTTTTGATCTCGCTCTTAGTTAAGAGTTCAAGCGCCTTTGTCTTTTCGCTTAGGCTCTCTTGCAAAGTTTTAATAGACTTTTTCTTAGTTGTATACTCATATAGATTTTTCTTTAGACCATCAAGGGCATCTGTATATTTAGAGAGAGTAAGCTTCTTCTTACTAATCTCTTCATCGCTTATAAGCTTCTCTTCAAGAGCCTTAATTTCTACTTCAAGAGCCTTAATCTTCTCATCTCTCTCTTTTAGAAAGAACTCCTCTTGTTTTTTAAACTCAGCCAACTCAGTATTGATTTTAGCAAGCTCTCTATCTTTTTGTTCTTTTTGAGCTAGAGCTGTAGTTAGCTCTTTATTTGTCTCATCAAGCTCTTTTTTAGCATCAGCTTGGACCTCTTTAAACTTAGAGAGATCAAATAGTTGCTCAATAATAGTCCTTCTTTGAGGCTTAGTCATTCTAAAGATAGAGTATGCTGGATTTGCTGTTTGAACAACAAAAAGAGAGCTAAATGTGCTTTGACCAATACCATCAAGTAGGACATCTTGAATAAAGGCATCGCCATCTTTAATGTTATCAAACTCTAAGAGTAGATCATCTTCATAGATGTCTAATATATTAGGATTTCTACCACGATTAATTTGGTATCTCTTATCGCCCTTAGAGAAAAATAGCGAGACCATCATCTCTTTTTCGTTATAGCGGTTGATAAGATCACTTAAATTCTCGCTATAAGCACCTACCCCATATAGTGCATAGATGATACTATGAACAAAGGCGGTAGTTTTGCCACGTCCGTTCATACCACGTACTATATCAATACCATTTTTAAACTCTATCACACTCTTTTTATTACCATAAGAGCGAAAGTTTTTAATCTCTACTCTCTCTAAGTTAATTTTCATGTTTTTATCCTTTTGTTTTCTGCAAAGATTATGACATAAAAATACTTATGTGTTGCTTAATTTATTGATTTTTAAAGAGAAAGGTGCAGGCTTTAAAGCGCCTGCGGTGAATTTCATTTTATTTATAAAGGAAAACGAAAATTAAAAACGGAGCTCAAAGGCACTGATCGCCGAGCTCCGAAACCCGAAGGTTTTTACGATGGGGCGTAGACTAAAGCATGCCGCCTAGCGCCCCCTACAAGAATAATTATACAAAAAATCTTTACAAAAATCAAGTGTCAGTTAGGCTTGAGAGCTTAAAATTTAACTCTATACGCTTTCTCTTCTGAGATAAGTCCAGATTTTTGCATTTTTTCTCTATTAACATTGAACTTTATCGTTGAGAAGATAGTCTGAATATCAGCCCTGAAGACATTATGGATCACTTCTAGCATCTTCTCTTTGCCATAACCATAGTTGGTAAATGCTTCTGAGTTAGTGTTGTAGCTATATTCATAACTTATTGTTACCACTCTGTCGTTAAAAGGACAATATGTTTCGTACTCTTTTGTATATGTTTTCTCTCCACTAATTGTATGAGAGTAAATCTGGGCTAAGCCATCTTTTTCAAAGGTGTGGCATTTGACGCCATCGATATAATCAACAAACTCTCTCTTTGTTTGTGGATATTGATCAACTTTGTCTCTCATCTTGATCCAAAGCTTTTCTACAATCATACCCTTTGTTGCCCAGTAAAGATACATACCCTCTTGGTTATGATAAATCTCATAGAATACTCCAAGGTTTTTATCCAGTGGAGCTTGCAACGAGATAGAGCCTCCCTCGGTACTGATTCGCTGATCAGCCTTTAGTTTAACACGCTCTGGTTCAGCCTCTTGGATAACAACGCAACCACTAAATAGTGCTACGAATAAAAATAATATTATCTTTCTCATTTTAAGAATCCTGTCTCGTGTTTTTCAAATTGCAAATCTGCGTATCTAATATCTTCAACGCTATAAACTGCATGCGGATTATGCTCTTTAATCATAGGGATCAATTTTTTAAGTGTTCTTCGCCTAACCAGCAAGAATATAACGCTAACTTCAGAGGTATTGCCTTCACCAGTAAGAAGAGTGGCTCTATAACCCATCTCTCTTAGTTTAGCTGCTAGCTCGTGAGCATCTTGGTTAGTGATTATCCTAACCACTGAGTTACCAAGGGCTATACGCTCCTCAATGTAGATACCTAGGAAGTTACCTAGAGCATAGCCTAGACCGTAAGCAAGTAGATTTTGCCAATGACCTAAATTCTGAACCACAACGCCCATGGCAGATACCCAGATAGTGACCTCAAAGAAACCAATAATAGGCGCTACCTTTTTGTGGCCTTTATTAGCTAGTAGGCTTCTCACAGTCCCCATAGAAACGTCTACTATTCTAGCTAAGCAGATAAGCAGAGGCATTATATATGTGCTAAATAGTGGCTCTTGCGTTAAGAAAGGTAGACCTAGTGCATCAAGCATTATTTCTTAGTCCCTTTCCAGTTGCTTTTACCTTTAGAGTAAGCACCTTTTGATGCGCCTCCACTCTTACTTTGGCTATTGCCACCATTACTGCTTTTGAAGCTAGCAAAGATAGCGTTCAAGGCTGTTGTTAGAATTTCATACTCATCAGGAGTTAAGCCAAGACCTTTTTTCTTCTCAAATAGAGTTAGGGCTTTCTCGTATTTTTTAGCATCTAGGACATTAGAGAATTTAGCAAAGTTCTCTACTTGTTTCTCACTCATATTAAGTACTCTGCCAACATTTTTATTCTTCTCTATATAAGCAGAGAGCACTTTACTGTCTTTATAAGCTTCAGCTGGAATAGCAACCTTTGATTGTGCTTCTATGCTCTTAGCCCAATTTAGTTGCTTCTCTGAAGGTGTGTAGGTGACAAACTCTTTATTTGCCTTATTGTATGCCCAAACAGCCTTTCTGTCTTTTAACATCTCAGGGTCTAACTTCTCACCCTTAGCCTCAGCTATCTTTTTGGCTCTCTCTATATCTTTGACAAACTCAGCATCTTCATCGTAGTTCTCCTCTTTAAATGCAAGAACTACTTTTAGAGATGTCTTATAACCTCTTGGTAGAGGCTTGCCCACTCTTTTAGCTAGGTTTTCTATCCAAGTTATTTGAGCAGCTGATGGTTTTTTATCGCCACCCATTTGGCTAGATAGCTTCTCTACGTTTGCCTTAATAGACTCTTCAGAGCCACGGATGAGGTCTTTAGTTTCTTCAATGCACTCTTTTAAGAAATCAACCCTACTTAGCTCTCCATCTCTAATTTGCTCTTGTTTAGCAAACCATAGAGCTGTTAGGTTTGGCTCACTTAGAGCCTTTGGCATAAGATCAATAAAAGTTCTACCTCTTTTAGTAGATACAATAGATGGGTTTTTACCACCACCCTTCTCTTCTATATAGCCTACATCAAAGAGTCTCTTAATGATTGCTGACCTTGTAGCTGGAGTGCCAATACCGCCATTCTCACCCTTTTTATCTTTATCCTTAGCCTTTAGAAGGTTTTTAATCTTCTCATCGGTAACATATTTACTTACTGATGATAGATCAGCTAGTAGTGTAGCCATAGTGTAATATGGCTTCGGCTTTGTTTCCTTCTCTTCAATAAAGCTCTTAACACAACTGCCACTACCACTTTGTGGAACAAAGGTAGCCTCACCCTCTGGGTTCTCACTATCATCATCTTTATCTTCACTATAAACTGCTGTCCAACCCTTATCAGTGGTTTGATTTATAGTTTGAGTAAAGATATAGTTACCTACTTTAAAGGTAAGTGCATAAGAGATATATTTCTTATTAGGATAAAATTGAAGGGCAAATCTTTGAGCAATTAAGCCATAGACATTTCTAGCTTCAACGTCATCTTGTCTAATATTAGCCTTAGCCTCTGTTGGCACAATGGCGTAGTGAGCTGTGATATTTGCATCATTAAATGCCTTTGATTTGATATTTGTATCAACTCCAGTTAAATCTACATATCCAGCAATATTTTTAAGGATCGTATGCCTACTTTCAAACATAGACTCAGGTAGGTATTCACAATCAGAGCGGTTATAGGTAATCGCCTTATACTCTTCTCTTAGTCTTTGAGTAATTTGCATAACCTTATCTGGAGAGTAGCCCCATCTCTTACTACAATCTATTTGTAGTTTTAGTAGGTTGTATGGAAGTGGCGGATTTGTCTCTTTATTGCTCTTAGATACACTAAGATTAGCCTCTTTACCATTACAAGCCTTAGCTATTGCCTCAGCTTCAGCCTTCTCAGTAATTCTATCACCTTTTAAAGGGACAGCTGTGAAGCTTTGACCATTAATATCAAAGTTAGCCTTAACTGGGTAGTAAAAAGATGCCTTATGACCCTCTTTTTGCTTATCTCTATTTACAATTAGAGCTAACATTGGTGTTTGAACCCTACCAACAGTTAGCTTAGAGTGAGCAAAGGTTGAATAAGCTCTTGTTAGCGATAACCCAACTATCCAGTCGGCATGGCTTCTTGCAAAGCCACTTTCGCTAATACCCTTCATCTCAGAGTTAGGCTTCATATTGGCTACCTCTTTTTTGATAGCTGCTGGAGTAAGGTCTTGAATTAAGAGTCTCTTTACTGGTTTTGTATTCTTAACATAGTTAAGGATTTCGTCAATTAGGATTTGACCCTCTTCATCAGGGTCGCCACAATGGACGATCTCAGTAACATCATCTCTTTTGATAAGATCAGAGATTATCTTAAGTTGTTTGACTGCATCTGGTTTTGGTCTATATTTATTAGGAATAAATAGTGGCAACTTATCAAAATCAGCCGACCACTTCTCATATTGATCGCCATAAGCCTTTGGTTCGGCAAGTTCTAGTATGTGACCAAATCCCCAAGTAACAATATCACTACCTGATTGTGCATACCCACTGCCCTTACTAAAGCCACTATGGCCTAGTCCATTATAGACAGAGTTTGCAAGATCAGGTTTCTCACAAATAAATAATCTCATCGTATTCCCTTCATTTAGTTAGCAGACACTTTGCATTTATCGAAATCTGCTTGATATTCTTTTGCTTTAGCTTCTGGACTAGTGTCCTTGATCCACTTATTTTTTTCAGCTGACCACGCACCTGTTCTTGAGTTAATTTGTTTAGCTACCTCTTTTAAGCTCTTATATAGATCATAACCGTCTTCTTTGGCAATAATCTCACAAATAGCAAAGAGCTCATATAGGGCTAAACTAACCTCTTCGTGTTTCCTACCTTCAATGATCGTATCAGCCACTCTTTTATATGCTGACATCTTCTTAGCCAAAAATTGAAGTGTGTGCTTCTCTGGCACTGGGATATCTAAAATTTCATTCGATACTAGTGAGCTAATAGGCACAATATTGCCAGAAAATACTAACATATCACAAATAGCATCAATTTTCTCATGGCCATTGCCTTTTCTAGCCCCATCTCCATACTCGGCCATCTCTTCAAGCACATTTGATAGATAACCCTCTCTTTGACCTTCTGTTGTTAAACGTCTTACCGCTCTCCAACTCTCTAAATCCAGTAAGAATTCAATTATTCCATAGTTCATTAAATTTCCTTTGTTTTTAAAATAAATCAAAATATAGCAAAAAAATACTTAAAAGTTGGTTAAATAATTCTCTATTTCTTAGAAAATAGCTAACATAACGATTTTTATGCCTTTTTGGATATAATTACTATAAAAAATGAAAAGAGAGAATTTTTATGAAAACAACTAAGAGTGTCGTGATTCCAGTTCTACTCACAACTGGCGAAGATATGGCTAATATCCCGCTAACCCCTGTTAGTGGAGAGCTAGAAGTCACATGTTTTCACTCTGAATTATGGAATGAGAATATCAATAAGGTAGTAAGTAAGACAGAGGCAATACCAACATCTTTTAATATAAAGGGGCTAGGATATAGCCAACCTATCAGTGAAAGACCAGTGGTGCAAGAGATTTACAATAAGCTACTTGCTATTGAAAAAGAGATTGAATACTCTGTCAATAGAGAGCGCACAGTAAGTGAGATACCAGCATCTGATATTCCTGAGGTTAGAAGAAGCATTGTCCTTCAAAACCTCTTTGAAAATCCAGATGCAATTAATAAAGATGATCTATCTATGCTTGGTGTTGATGCCCTATTTGTGCCTCAAAAGATGTTTAATGAGTTTATCACAAGGGCTGAGATGTTTGCCATTAGTGCCTCTCCAAAACTAATTACTGGAGAAGGCATCACTCAAAATGTGCTAAATAACCTACTCTTTAAAGTATCACCTAGTAAAGAGTTTGACTTTGCCTTTACTGGTTCAAAACTCTTTGATGTAAAAAGAGCAATGGACTACATCTTAAGATATCCTATTCCAGACTTTTATGCTGAAAAATATGCGATCTCTCAAGCACTACCAAAGAAATTCAATAGCGTAAGCGAAGTCTTAAATGAACTAAACAGCTCTATGCTTAAATACTCTATGTATAACGATAAAGAGCTAAGAGATATAGTTAGAGAGCTTAAAGAGAAGAGCGAGCTTGATATCAATAATAGACTTGAAAACGAGAAGAATAAACTCCCTTATGAGCTTTTAAATAGACTTGAAAATGAACTAGAGGTTGCCCCTGAAATCTTTAAATATGTAGCTGGAAACAAAAATATTGGAGATTTTATCAACTTAGTTCAAAGACCAAACGTATACTTCTTAGAGAACATCAAAGAGACCAACTTAAAAGGTGGCCAAGCCTATAGAGATATTAAACGCGAGTTCTCATTAGCTGATAAATTTGAGTCTATCACAGCTCTTGATCCTAGCGTTGATGGAGTGATCCCAGCTGATAAAATGCCAAAACCTAAGAGTGATGACTTCATGAGTTTATAGTCTTTTGACTATAGGCTCATAGAATCTCAACATCATCAACGTTTACTTCACCAACCTCTTTTGCTTTATCGTCTGGATTTATCGGCAATAGAATTCTATCTTTACCACTTCCCTTCTTTACCTCATCTAAAACGAATACGTCAGAAATTTCAGTATAGCCAGAGATATTGCTTCTTTTTATTGTGGAGTTTTTAAGAGTAAGATCACTATTTGAGGTAACAATGAGATTCTCTATTACGCTATTTTCTATATTGGCCTTACCTTTAGCGGAGAAAGAGCACTTATCATCAAGGACCATATTGCTAATCTCGTAAAAGCTTCCATCCTCTCCATTTCTATTGATTGAGAGTATTTTAAAGTCTTTTTCAAAAATGATATTAGAGAGCTTGCTCTTAGCATGGCCGTAGCTTGTAATTTCGACATTCTTGCTATTAAAGTTACTATTTTCTATCATAAGGCCACACTGTTTAATCTTATCTGATTCAAGTCCTTTTAACTCTAGGTTAAATTGATCTACACCAAGAAAATCACAATGCGTTAGCTCTATTAGAGGCTCGTCTATAATGTCATATTTGTCTTTAGGTGTAACCTTTATATTGAGTGATGTACCTGTAGCAATTTTACAGCCAACAAGCTTTGTATTATTTATATTTGCTCGGCTGAAATAAAAAGATGGTAGATCAGAGTCTTGAATCTGGCCATTTTCATCAGAAGCTCGGCTGCCTCTTCCAAGGAAATAAGAGTTAGATATGTTAGATGCACTAAGCCTAAATTCTTCAACATTACTCATAATGAGTTTAGAGTTTATAATCTTATTTTTCTCGTATGCAAAAAGTAATCTACCTTTTCCATCATCAACATTTATATGGGCATTTTCTATTATTGTCTCATTACCTTCAGCGAATACAACCTCCCTAGCTTTTATGAAATTCATATCTAATAGATCGCTAGAGTCACGTACAAGAATTTTGGGTGCAGGATGAGAACCCATGATTCGTGCTCTTACTTTATCACTATCAAAGTAGAGAGAGCCACCAAGATACATCTCAACGCCTTTAAATTCATACTCCCCGCCACTACGTGAATTACAAAAATCAAGAGGGATTAGTGCTTTATTATTTTTTACATTTAAAAGCTTTTCTGGATAAGAGCAAAAAATCTCTATATCTGCAAAACTTATAATAGAAGATTCAATCCCTATCTTGTATATTCGCTCTACCTCGCTGTCATGGCCTCTAGCAAGAAATTTAACATTTCTTACATGGATATTTTCTAAGGTTTCATCTTCCCCAGAGCCATCAAAAGAGGTTACATCACCATTGCCTCCTATACCAAAGACGAAGCGATCTTTAGGCTCTTTATTATAATATTTTTGCGCTATTGAGGTAAAGCGTAAATCTTTTACTGACTTCTTAACAAATAAAGCGACATTGCTATTCATTGTGCAGTAGAAGTTGTTAATCTTTGCACCATTGCTGATCTCTAAGCTAACATCTCTATTTCCTTTTATAAAAAGAGTGTTAAATCTTAGCTCTCCTTTTGTATCAATAAGAAAATCTCCATCTTGTCTATTATCGTAATTGAAGCCTTTGTTGGTGTGAATTTCTACTGGAGTGCCATCTTTTCTAACAATAGCTGTAGAAAAATCCATCTCTATTAACTTTGTTTGCTCTTCAATGTAGAGGTTCAGTGAGTGTGGTGAATCTTTAAAGTAGCCCTTGCTGTTATCTCCTGGCATGCTTCTTAGATTAAAGGAAATATCAGCTAGATTGACATCATCTTTTATAAAGAGTTTTACATTTAGTGGCTCTCCCATATCTTCATTTTGTTCAAAGAGGCCTTGTTGCACCTCTTTATATGGGGCTTCAACTCTATAGAATTGATAAGAAGTATAGCCATCTTCACTACCAATTCGTTTTAGATAGCCACTTTCTATTGCTCCTTGACCTTTAAT
>ENA-OWND01002380-OWND01002380.1-metagenome-genome-assembly--contig:-NODE-2380-length-10123-cov-18.763508_pt1 | contig 10123 bp, 8 predicted proteins | sample MGYA00245342_ERZ651119 | MGnify/ENA primary metagenome ERZ651119 (study PRJEB26857, sample SAMEA4031756) | metagenome | biome: human; feature: oral; material: saliva | place: Philippines | collected 2014...
AAGTACGCCGCATTTTTGAAAGCCAAGGCCTCACCGTCAGCCGCCTCGTGCGCGTCGGCTTCGGCCCTATCGGCCTACCCAACCGCCTCAAACGCGGACAGTTCTACGAACTCAATCCGGCAGAAGTCGCCAACATCATCAAATGGGCGGACATGCTGCTGCCGGGCGAACGTCGCCGGAAGAAAAGTTAATGTAAAATAAATCGGGGCTGAGACTTTTGCAAAATCGTCTCAGCCTTATAAAATCTTGCTTTAGTCATAAAAATCGAGAGAATTAAAACACTTAATACTCAAATCTCTTAGCACAAAACATCTCATTACAAATTCATTCCATTTATTTTAACTATTTGAATGATTCATAGTTTTTTCTACTTTAAAGCAGACCTGCTCCAATCTTCACAAGACTGTACTTAATAATAGCCTATCCCTTCATCTCATCCAATCGGTATATTCACTACTTCCCAATACATTCAAATTCCCAAATGATTTGGCATAAATTTCTTATTTATAAGATAATGCTATTTCCTTAACCATTATAAAAAGGGGAAACTATGTTTGATTTTATAAAACGGAAATTTCGTGAAGCCATCATTGATCCGATTTCCGACAGTGTTCGAGAAAAACAGGAACAATTGGCAGAAACGGCTTCTGAATATGCTGCACCAAGCGTTTTCTACCTACTCTTCGCCATTACAGGAGCAGTAGCCGTCATTTTGGTTTTACTTAGCCTTTCACTCTATATAGGCCAGCTTTTAGGCAGCTACCTATACGGACTATTCATCTTTACCTCATTTTTTATCGTATTGTTTTTATTCGTATGGGCAATGCGTTCTCGTATTGAAACAGCCGTTAAAAAAACCGTATATGAGCTTTTAAAACCATCAACAGATGCTGATGTTACTATTCCTTTGGTGGAGGCGGAAGTTTTAGAAGAAACGGAAATCAAACGTTTGGAACAACATTAAAATTTTAAAAGGTAATCTGGAAAATATTCAGATGGCTATTTACCTTAGTTATACCTAGGACACACCCTAAAGAAAAATTTAAATAAAAATACCTTCAAATTGCCAATACACTGCTCTTTAACTCATAACAGCATATCCTTAGGAGCTTCAATCATGCCCCGTTTCTTCCTAAAAACCGTTTCCATACTCACTTTGGCAGCTTTGACTGCGTGTTCCGGCCCGCTCGACCGATCAGACTCGTCAATCGAAAATCTTCATGGCGCACCGGACTCAGCATTGCCTGCTACTGCCGTTGCTGAAGAAAATCTGTCTCTTACAGAAAACACCGAACGCTACCAAGACCAACCCGACCAACCGGTCAAATCCGTTGCTCAAGAACCTGTTTCCACATTCAGCATCGATGTCGATACCGGCAGCTACGCCAACGTCCGCCGATTTCTGAATAGCGGCAAACAGCCGCCCAAAGATGCCGTGCGCATTGAGGAAATCATCAATTATTTCCCTTACAACTACCCACTACCTACTGACGGCCGCCCATTTGCCGTTCACACCGAAACCATTGATTCTCCATGGCAACCGGAAGCCAAGCTGATCAAAATCGGCATTCAAGCACAAGACACGGCAAAGAAAGACCTTCCGCCCGCCAATCTTGTGTTCCTCGTGGACGTATCCGGCAGTATGGATGAAGAAAATAAACTTCCGTTGGTTCAAAAAACGTTGCGTATCTTGACCCAACAATTACGCCCGCAGGACAAAGTTACCCTGATTACCTATTCATCAGGCGAAGAGCTGGTGCTTCCGCCCACATCAGGTGCAGATAAAGAAACCATCCTGAGCGCCATCGACAAGCTGCAGGCAGGTGGCGCGACAGACGGCGAATCCGCACTGCAAATGGCTTATGAGCAAGCGCAAAAAGCCTTCGTACCCAACGGCATCAACCGTATCCTGTTGGCAACCGATGGCGACTTTAACGTTGGTGTATCTGATACCGAAACCCTCAAATCCATGGTTGCCGAAAAGCGTAAAAGCGGCGTTTCACTCAGTACGCTAGGTTTCGGTACGGACAATTACAACGAAGACATGATGGAACAAATTGCCGATGCGGGTGACGGCAATTACAGCTACATCGACAACGAAAAAGAAGCGAAAAAAGTCCTGCAACAGCAGCTGACCTCCACACTCGCCACCGTAGCGCAGGATGTCAAAATCCAAGTCGAATTCAACCCCGCCACCGTCAAAGAATATCGCTTGGTCGGCTATACCAACCGCACCCTGCGTAATGAAGACTTCAACAACGACAGAGTAGATGCGGGCGACATCGGCGCAGGCCACAGCGTGACCGCCCTCTATGAAATCATCCCGCAGGGCAAACAAGGCTGGCTTGAAGAATCGCGCTATCAAAAAGCCCCAGCCGCTAAAGGCAGCAAAAACGAATACGCCTTTGTCAAAGTGCGCTACAAACTGCCTGGACAAAAAGACAGCCAACTGATGCAGCAAGCCGTCCCCGTCGGCAGCAAACCGCTTGATCAAGCTGACAAAGACACCCTGCTCGCCCTTGCCGCCGCTTCCTATGCCCAAGCCTTGCGCGGCGGAGAATACAACGGCAAACTCAGTTGGAGAGACATCGAAAACATGACACAAAAAGTCCAAGGCGATGACCCGTTCGGTCTAAAATCCGAATTTCTCCAACTGGTACGTACCGCCGCCGGAAACGGAGGAACATCAGGTCCTTTAGTTAAAGAGTAAAATCTCAAAAGGTCGTCTGAAAACTTTTCAGACGACCTTTTATACACCCTGCCTCAACCACCATCAGGAGCCGCTTCATGTTCACACTCAAAACCGACAACGACCGCCTGCTGCTCGTATCCCCCGATTTGCGCGCGGAAATTTATCTCTACGGCGGGCTGCTCAACCGCTACGAAATCCGCCGCCCCGACGGCACATGGTTCAACATCGTCAAAGCCTACGACACCCCGCAACACGCCCGCGAGAGCCTGACCGAATGGTTCCGCAGCGGCAAGCTCAGCCCGTACGCCTGCCGCCTGCGCCACGGCAAATACAGCTTTGACGGCAAAGCGTATCAGTGCGGCAAATTCAAACTCGCCGAACACGCGGCACACGGTTTGATGTATGATCGCGAGTTCGCCCTCGTCAACAGCCATGCCGACAGCCAATCCGCCGAAGTCGAAATCCGCGCAGATTACGCACAAGACGACAGCGGCTACCCTTTCCCCTTCAGCCTGACCGTCCGCTACCGCCTCAGCGCAGACGGTTTAAGCATCCGCTCCACCGTCCGCAACCAAGGCGCAACCGCCATGCCGCTCGCAGACGGCTGGCACCCCTATTTCACGCTCGGCGGCAAAACCGACGATTGGTCGCTGGAAATCGACAGCAGCAAACGCTTGGGCTTCGATGCCGATTTGGTTCCCGATGGCAGCATGATTGACGACACCCGTTTTCAGACGACCTCAAGCTTGGCAGGCATCGAATTGGACAACAGCTTTGTCTTGGCACGCAGCAAACCCGCCGCCTGCACGCTTTCAGGCAACGGGCTGACCCTGAGCATTTACCCCGATGCATCCTATCCCTACCTGCAAATCTTCACCCCATCGACCCGCGACACCATCGCCATCGAAAACCTCAGCGGCGCACCCGACTGCTTCAACAACAGCTTAGGGTTAATCAAACTGGACGCGGGAGAAGAAGCCGCATTTGAAACGCGCTACCATATCGCAGCCAACCGTCCGTAAGCAGCCCGAATCTTTACCGGCAAAGCAAAGGTCGTCTGAAAACGCCCAATCAGGTTTTCAGACGACCTTTTCGATTTTTAAGCGACACATTCGTCCCAAAAATGCCGCAGCACACCGCCAACACTCAAAACAATAATTTCTTAATTAACAATATATTAAGATTATTTTAACAAAGAAACTGTATTAAAACTCTAATTTCCCATTTGATTAGAGTATAATTCCTAAAATCTTAAAACAGGTATCATTTAGCCGATAAAAGCAACCTCGATACAGATACCCGTCTATTAAAAACACCACCCGCAACCATCAAGGAACCCATACATGCAAAGCAACTTCGACCCATTGCTCATCCGTGGCAAATCATTGATTCCCGTCGTCCAAGGCGGGATGGGCGTGGGCGTTTCCGCATCGAAACTCTCCAGCGCGGTCGCCCGCGAAAACGGTGTCGGCACGATTGCCAGCGTCGATTTGCGCCACCTGCATGACGACCTGCTCGCCGAATCCAAAATCAATCCGAGCGAAGAAAAATACACCCGACTCAACTGCACCGCGCTTGACCGCGAAATCCAAAAAGCCAAAGCCGACGCAAACGGCAAAGGCATGATTGCCGTCAACGTCATGAAAGCCGTCAAAGACCACGCCGCCTACGTCCGCCAAGCCTGCGAATCGGGGGCAGACGCGATTGTGATGGGCGCGGGATTGCCGCTGGATTTGCCCGAAATGACCGAGGGTTATCACAAAGATGTCGCCCTGTTCCCGATTTTGTCCGAATCGCGCGGTATCGGTATCGTATTGAAACGCTGGATGAAAAAAGGCGTTTTGCCCGACGCCATCGTTATCGAACATCCTGCACACGCTGCCGGACACTTGGGCGCGGCAAGCGTGGCAGGTGTGAACGATGCCAAGTTTGAATTCAAACGCGTCATCGAAGAAACTTTCGAAGTATTCAAAAACTTAGGTCTTGAAAGTGAAAAAATCCCGCTCATCCTCGCCGGTGGCATGGCGAACTTTGAAAAAGTCAAAACTGCCCTGAAAAACTGGGGTGCGTCCGCCGTCCAAATCGGCACGGCGTTTGCGGTTACCGAAGAAGGAGATGCCCACATCAACTTCAAAAAGACGCTGGCAGGCGCAGAAACCGAGCATGTTGTCGAATTTATGTCCGTCGCCGGACTGCCCGCACGCGGTGTGCGCACCAAATTCCTAGACAGCTACATCAAGCGCGAATCCAAGCTGCAAGCCAATGCCAAAGCCGACCCGCGCCGCTGTACGCAAGGCTTGAACTGTCTGACCAGCTGCGGCCTGCGCGACGGTTTGGCAAAAGCCGGACAATTCTGCATTGATATCCAACTCTCTGCCGCTTTCCGTGGCGAAGTCGATAAGGGCTTGTTTTTCCGAGGTAAAGACCCGCTACCGTTTGGCAACGCCATCCGCACGGTGCAAGAAACCATCCAATATCTGCTCAACGGCGCTCTTCCCGCAGCAGCCAAATAATTCATATCCGCAGATGAACGCTAAAAAAGGGCATATTTCAATATGCCCTTTTTTAGTGGATTAACTTTAAATCAGGACAAGGCGAGGCAACGCCGTACTGGTTTAAAGTTAATCCACTATATCTTGCCTGCAAATCGCATGATGCTTAAAAAGGTCGTCTGAAACCGATTTTCAGACGACCTTTTCCCAACGCGTCTTCCCTTTTCCTGCACACATTGTCAACAAAATCCGCATAAAAAATGCTAAGATGACCGTCTCGATAGACATTTGGAACACCCATGAACCCACTACTCGACCAGCTCCAACCCTATCCGTTTGCCCGCCTGCGCGAAGCCATGCAGGGCGTTAACCCTCCCGAAGGCGTCGCCCCCGTCCACCTTCACATCGGCGAGCCGAAACACCCTACCCCCGAAGTCATCACCAATGCGCTGACCGCCTCGCTGCACGAACTGGAAAAATACCCCCTGACCGCAGGGCTGCCCGAGCTGCGTCAAGCCTGTGCCGACTGGCTGCAACGCCGTTACGACGGACTGACCGTCAATCCCGACACGGAAATCCTGCCTGTACTCGGCAGCCGCGAAGCTCTATTTTCCTTCGTTCAAACCGTCTTAAACCCCGTTTCAGACGACCTCAAACCCGTTGTCCTCAGCCCCAACCCGTTCTATCAAATCTACGAAGGCGCAGCCATTCTCGGCGGCGGCGAAATCCGTTTTGCCAACTGCCCTGCCCCGTCCTTCAAGCCCGATTGGAAAAGCATTACCGAAGACGTATGGCAACGCACCAAAGTCATGTTCGTCTGCTCGCCCAACAACCCCAGCGGCAGCGTCCTGCAACTGGAAGACTGGCAAGAAATCTTTGATCTGCAAGACAAATACGGTTTCATCATTGCTTCCGACGAATGCTATTCCGAAATCTATTTCGACGGCAACAAACCCATAGGCGGCTTACAGGCGGCAGCGCAATCAGGGCGCGGCAACCGCAATATCGTCATGTTCACCAGCCTCTCCAAACGTTCCAACGTTCCCGGACTGCGCTCCGGCTTTGTCGCAGGCGATGTCGAATTGCTTAAAAACTTCCTGCTCTACCGCACCTACCACGGCAGTGCAATGAGCATCCCCGTCCAACGCGCCAGCATCGCCGCATGGAACGACGAAGAACACGTCATCGCCAACCGCCGCCTGTATCAGGAAAAATTTGACCGCGTCATCCCCATTTTGCAGCAGGCATTCGATGTCAAACTGCCCGACGCATCATTCTACATCTGGCTGAAAGTCCCCAATGGCGACGACTTGGCATTTGCCAAAAATCTCTGGCAAAAAGCCGCCATCCAAGTCCTCCCCGGCCGCTTCCTCGCCCGCGATACCGAATGGGGCAACCCCGGTGAAGGCTACGTCCGCATTGCCTTAGTTGCCGATGTCGACAGCTGCGTCAAAGCCGCCGAAACCATCGTTTCCCTGTATCGCTGAATAAAGTGGCAGTTCAATAAAAGGTCGTCTGAAAACCTCAAATCCGAGTTTTCAGACGACCTCTTTTATACGCATTTCAAATTAAGCCAAATTTTCCAGCATCCATTTGACGTAGCGCCCGACACCTGCTTTGACATCCAAAAATTCTTCCTTGTATCCGGCTTCGCGCAGTTTGGTAATGTCGGCTTGGGTGAAGCTTTGGTATTTGCCTTTGAGCGCGTCGGGGAAGGGGATGTAGCGGATAAGTTCTTCTTCTATCAGCTCTTTTAAGCTCAATTCAGATTTGCCTTCGGCGGCGCGGCAGGCGTTGACGGTGGCGGCGGCCAAGTCGTTGAAGGGCTGGCTGCGGCCTGTGCCGAGGTTGAAAATGCCCGATTTTTCGGGGTTGTCGAGGAAGAACAGGTTCACTTTCACGACGTCTTCCACGCTGACGAAATCACGGCTTTGGCCGCCTTCGGGATAGCCGTCGTAGCCGCCGAACAGGTTGACATAGCCTTGCTCGCGGTATTGGTTGAAGTGGTGGAAGGCCACGGAAGCCATGCGTCCTTTGTGCTGTTCGCGCATGCCGTATACGTTGAAATAGCGGAAACCGGCCACCTGTGCGGTCAGCCCTTCTTCGATGCGGCGGCGGACGACTTGGTCGAACAGGAATTTGGAATAGCCGTAGACGTTCAGCGGTTCTTCCAATTCCCGCTCTTCGCGGAAGGTTTCGCCTTTGCCGTACACGGCGGCGCTGGAGGCGTAGAGGAAGGGGATGCGTTCGTCCTGACACCAGTCCAAGAGGTCGAGCGTGTACTGGTAGTTGTTGTCCATCATGTAGAGGCCGTCGTGGTTCATGGTGTCGGAACACGCGCCTTGGTGGAAGACGGCTTCGATATTTTCGTAAGGCAGAAGATGGCCGCGCACTTGGCGGATGAATTCGTGTTTGTCGAGGTAGTGGGCGATTTCGCACTCGGCAAGGTTTTTGAATTTTTCGCCACGGGTCAGGTTGTCAACGGCGACGATGTCGGTAATGCCGCGTTGGTTGAGGGCTTTGACGATGTTGCTGCCGATAAAGCCGGCCGCGCCTGTTACGATGATGGTCATATTGGGTTTCCTTTGTTTTTTGGTTTTGGCGAAACTCGTTGCACTCGTTTCAGACGACCTTGGAAAGACGGGGTCGTCTGAAAAAGAAATTACTGCTCTTCCAATGCTTTGTTCAACTCTGCAAACGAGCAAACCGCTGTGCCGAGTTTGGCGACGACGACGCCGGCGGCGGTATTGGCGAGGTGCATGGCTTCGGGCATGGTGTAGCCTGCCGCCAGCCCCAAGCCCACTCCGGCAATGACGGTGTCGCCTGCGCCGGATACGTCGTAAACTTCTTGGGCGCGGGTGGGCTGGTAAATGGGTTCGCCTTCGCTGAACAGGGTCATGCCCTCTTCGCTTCGGGTCAGTAAAACGGCGGTCAGGTCGAGGTGGCGGCGCAGGTTTTGCGCTTTTTCGGTCAGCTCGCTTTCGTTTTTCCAACTGCCGACCACTTCTTTCAATTCGGCGCGGTTGGGCGTAATCAGCGTGGCGCCGGCGTATTTTTCGTAATCATCGCCTTTGGGGTCGATTAATACGGTTTTACCGGCATGTTTCGCCCAATCTATCATATCGGAGATATGCGACAGGCCGCCTTTGCCGTAGTCTGAAAAAATGATTGCGTCGTATTCGGGCAATATTTCACGGTATTTCTGCTTGATTTGCTCCAACACTTCGCGGTTGGGATGTTCTTCAAAATCAAGGCGGATAAGCTGCTGGTTACGGGCGACGACGCGCAGTTTGACGGTGGTGGCGATTTGTTTGTCGCGCATCAGATAGGAGGCAACTCCGTCTTGCGCCATCAGCGCATCGAGCGCGTCGGCGGCTTCGTCGTCGCCGGTTACTGACAACAGCCCTGCTTTACCGCCCAACGAAGCGATGTTGCGCGCGACGTTCGCCGCTCCGCCCGCCCGTTGGTCGATTCGTCCGATTTTCGCCACCGGCACGGGCGCTTCGGGCGAAATACGGGACACGTCGCCAAACCAATAGCGGTCGAGCATCACGTCGCCGACAACAAGGACTTTGGCTTGTGCGAAACGGGATTTGAGGGTTTCTTGTTGGAACTTGGTGGGCATATTGCCTCCGTTGTGTTTTTTCAGACGGCCTCAACCTGTAAGGTCGTCTGAAAATCAGTTTGCTTCAAGGTTCGCTACGCGGTTCACTTCGCGCAATACGGCTACCGGATCGGCAGCTTGGGTAACAGGGCGGCCCATCACCAGATAAGTCGAACCTGCCGCCAATGCTTCGGCGGGCGTCATGATGCGGCGTTGGTCGTCGTTGTTGCCGGTAACGTCCAAACGGATGCCGGGCGTTACCAAGACAAAATCCTGCCCTAATTCGCGGCGCAGCGGCGCGGCTTCTTGGGCAGAGCAGACCACGCCGTCCAAGCCCGAACTTTGCGCCAGTTTCGCCAAGCGGATGACTTGTTCTTCAGGGGCGATGTTCAAACCGATTTCCGCCAAATCGCTTTGTTCCATACTGGTCAACACGGTTACGCCGATTAGGAGCGGCTTCGTGCCGTATCCGGCAACGGCTTCGGCGGCGGCTTCCATCATGCGGCGGCCGCCCGATGCGTGCATATCGACCATCCACACGCCCATGTCGGCAGCGACTTTGCAGGCTTGCGCGACGGTGTGGGGAATGTCGTGGTATTTCAAATCGAGAAAGAGTTTGAAACCCTGATGGATCAGGCTTTCCGCCAAACTGCGTCCCGTAGCGGTAAACAGCTCTTTGCCGATTTTGATTTGGCACAATGTCGGATCCAGGTTGCGGACGAATCCGAGCGTGTCTTTTTCGTTGGCAAAATCAAGGGCAACGATGACCGGGGTGCGTTGTTGCGGAGTTTGGAAGTCGGTGATTAAAGGATTCATGGTGTTTTCGTTTTCAGTTTTCAGACGACCTTTATCGTCTTTTTCGCAGTAACAACGTAAATTCAAACCGTAGGTCGGGCATTGATGTCCGACCTACGCGGACTCAAGCCCCCGACAAACTGTTTCGGATGAATTTGAACCGGTACATCAGCCGTCATTCCCGCGCAGGCGGGAATCCATTGATAAAACTCAGTTCATCAGATTTAAACAGCGATTGCCCAAATTCAGAAATGGATTCCTGCCTGCGCGGGAATGACGCCGAATGATTATTTTTCGGTTGCAACACGCTGTTTGTCAAAAACAGGTCGTCTGAAACCTGATTTACTGTTTTCAGACGACCTTTTGATTTATTTGCCCAATGCGCCCAATACTTCGGCTTTTACGGCTTCTACCGGCTGAGTGCCGTCAACTTTGATGTATTTCGGCGCATGTTCACCTTCAAGCTTGCTGTAAAAATCGACCAGCACTTCGGTTTGCTCGTGGTACACGGCAAGGCGTTTTTTGACGGTTTCTTCTTTG